>Ga0265298_10006484_pt1 | contig 14440 bp, 14 predicted proteins | sample AusTroGonzalo_MG_3_FD_193486 | JGI IMG/M metagenome (GOLD analysis project Ga0265298, IMG submission 193486) | Bovine rumen microbial communities from tropical cattle in Woodstock, Queensland, Australia - Gonzalo_01 | ecosystem: Host-associated > Mammals > Digestive system > Stomach > Rumen ... | reverse complement strand
ATGGTCATCGATCTGGATGATGCCGGCCGGATCACGCGTGTCAACAAGGCCATCGAGGCCAATCTCTATCGGAAGATCATGCAGTCCGGTTCGGAGGTGACGGATCTCAGGCAGCGGCAGGTCATCCTGAATTATGTCGAGGATTTCCGTACGTCCTACGAAAAGAAAGACATCGATTTCCTGGAGATGGTGTTCAGCGATGATGCGCTCATCATCACGGGCAAGGTCGTCCAGCGCAAAAAAGGAGACCGGGCCATCCAGATGAAACCGGAAATCACCTATACGAAGTATTCCAAGCAGGAATACCTCGACAGGCTGCGCAACCATATCTTTCCCAATACGAAAACGATCGATGTCTCTTTCGGGACGGTCGAAGTGGTCAAGCATCCTTCCATCGATGGCTATTTCGGCGTGCTGGTCAGGCAGGGATACAAATCGGTATTCAAGAGCGGCGCCATCTACGAAGATGACGGATATCTGTTCATGCTGTGGGATTTCCGGGATGAGAGCCATCCCCAGATCCATGTCCGTACCTGGCAGCCCTATTGGATGAACGAGGCCAGGACGCAGACCATTCCCGAGGACCAGATCATCAATATCAACAGTTTCAGAATCACACGATGAAAAAGATAATATCCATCCTGCTGTTCTTGTCCGTCTTTTCTTCTGTGCTGTCGGCGCAGGACAGACGGATCTATGTCAAGAGTTTCGATCCGGATATCCTCGAATTGCGGGCGAAGACGGATCCGGTCTACGACATGAACCGGATACCGTCGTCCATGGTCAGCGTCTTCCTGACCACGAAGGATTCTCTGGTATTCAAAGGTAACATCCTTCAGTCGATGCCGGGCGGGCCGGGAGAATGGATTCTCTATATTCCGGCGGGAACCGAATGGATCGAGGTCGCCGCGGAGGGCTGCGAACCGCTGCATTTCGATTTCCCCGAAGACAAGCCGCTCCTGTCGGCCTATGGTTATACCCTCAACCTGGGCGTCCTGCTGACCAATCCGCTCCGTACGCTGATCATGCCTTCGTTCAGTTTCAACCAGTCCCAATATGCCTATGGCCTGATGCTGGGCATCTGCAAGCGGAACGGCGGATACATCCGCGTCAAGTCCGATTTTTCCTTCGGACTCAATCCCACGCTGTCCTGTGATGGAGAAGGAAAGGTGGACGGCGTGCAGTCGTGGTTTACGGGCGAATCCCGGAAGAGCCGCTGGGCAGTGACCGGGGGCTACCTGCGCAAGATCATCGATCCCCTGTTCATGTATGTGGGCGGCGGCTATGGAAGCCGCGTCCTCGCCTGGAAGATGTTTGCGGACGGAAACTATGACTGGGCCCGGGTTACACCCAGTTCCTTCACGGGCTATGAAGTGGAGCTGGGACTGATCTACCGGCCGGGCGTCATTGCCTTTTCGGCCGGTGTACAGACCAATCAGTTCAAGTATTTTGAAGCCAATGTGGGCATTGGCGTAATGTTCTGAGACCAATGCGACGAATGTTCTTATACTGGCTTTTGGCCGCCGTGCTGGTCCCCGTCTCCTGCATGCAGGATCCGCTGTCTCCCGAGAACGACGTAGCGGAACCTGCCGTGGGTTATGAGACGGAATCCCTGACCCGTACCTCCGTGATCCTGACAGGCAGTTACGAAGCCGGCTCCGATATTACGGAATATGGATTTGAGATGGCCGAGGATTCTTTCGGAGATGGATCGGGCAGAACCTTTCCCAACCCCGCGGAAGACGGGCAAGGCCGTTTCTCCTGCCGGGCCGAACTCCTGCCCGGACACGTCTACAATGTCCGGACCTATGTTACCAACGGCGCCCAGTGGAAATATTCCAGGATCATGACCATCAAGGCGCCTACCACTTCAGTTGCAAGCCTTACGGATGTCTCCTATTCCCAGGGCAGGATCTCCGCCCGGGTCCTGGACGACGGCGGCACGACGGTCCGCGAAGTCGGTTTCTGCTGGAGTGAGGCTTCCGAGCCGGAGGTTATCAAGCGCCACAAGATTCCGGCCGTGCTGGAGGAGGACAATGCGTTTTCCCTGGACCTGTCCCATTTTGAAATGGGGAAAGTGTATTTCTTCCTGGCCTACGCGGAGAACTCCTCCCAGAGTACGGGCGAGGCATTCGGATACAGTCTCCATCCGTTTGAACTGGCCGTTACGGACGATATGCCTGTGGAAATTGCAGATCCTGCTTTCGCCCGACTGCTGATCCAACAATATGATGCTGACAGGAACGGGTACATCTCACTGAAGGAGATCAAAGGCATCAAGTCCCTGTCTCTCAATACGGACGCCATCGCCGACATCGGGGAGATCCGGATGATGCCGGAACTGGGCTCGCTGACCTGCCGGGGTTCCTCTTCCGGATCGGGACAGTTGGAACGGCTGGATCTTTCCGGGAATCCGCTGCTGCGCCAGCTGGATGTCAGCGGAAATAGGCTGACGCAGCTGGATGTCTCATCGTGCGCGTCCCTGGAGACACTCGACGCGACTTCCTGCCCGCAGCTTCAGACGATCTGCATCACGCCGGAGCAGTCAGTCCGGGCAGAGGGCGGTTACAGGAAAGACGCCCATACGTCTTTCGTGCTCAATCCGGATTCCATCATCCCGATTCCCGATGCCCACTTCAGAAAATATCTGGTCGACCGCTACGACCGGAACGATGACGACCGGATTTCCGTTGCCGAGGCGTTGGCCATCGTTCAGATCGATGTCTGCACCGACGATATCGAGACCGTATCGGGTATCGCGTTCTTTGCCAATCTGGCCCAGTTGCGTTGTGCGGGTTCCCTGGGGGGAAACGGCAATCTGCCGCTGGGAAGGCTCTGTGAACTGGATGTCAGTGCGAATACGGCGCTGACCCTCCTGGATTGCCGTTCGAATCCCTGCTTGTCCGTGATCTGGTTGAAGCGGGGCCAGGAAATCGAGCGTTTATCTTATGACAGCGATGTCACAGCGATTCAATACAAGTAGGAGATGGTAGCTATGGGCAATATCAAACGGTTTACATTCTGGGCGCTGCTTGTCTTTGCGTTCATCGCCGCAGCGGCCTGCATGCGGGATTTCCCGGCTCCGCAGAACGATCCGGATGCTCCTTCCGTGTCGGTTGACGCCGAGTCGCTGACCCGTATCTCAGCTACGCTGAACGGCACGCTCCCGGAGGCGCAGGATATCGTTTCCTATGGTTTCGAGATGACGGGTACCAACTTTGATGACAGTCCCGATCTCGTCGTCGAAGTCACGGACCGGGATGAAGAAGGCCGGTTCAGCTATACGGCTGAAGTCACGCCTGGCGCATTCTATGCCGTCCGCGCCTTCATTTCCAACGGCCATGACAAGAAATATTCCGGTGAGGTCTCACTGAAAGTCCCGCTTACGTCGGCGGCCACTCCTTCCGAAGTGACGATCGTCAACAACAAGCTGGTTTCCAGTATTGTGGATGATGGCGGACGGACGGTTCGCGAAGTCGGTTTCTGCTGGAGCGAATCGTCCGACAAAAAGGTGATCCGCCGGAACCGGTTCCAGGCGGTAAGGTCGGAGGACGGTTCTTTTACGGCGGAGCTTCCCGCAATGGAAAAAGGCTGTACATACTATTTTCTCGCCTATGTGGAAAATGCCACCGGCAGCCAGGAAGTTTTCGGTTACAGTATTACGCCTTGCCCGTACCTGATGAAAGATGAAGAGCGCTTCGTCAGCATCGAAGATGAGGTGTTTTTCCGCTACCTGGTCAATCTGTATGACAAGAACAAGGATGGCGGGCTTTCTGAAAAGGAACTGCAGGATGTGACCAGCATCGAGGTCAATACCGACCAGATCGCTTCCATTCAGGGAATCGAGTGGATGCCGGCGCTTCATACGCTGGTTTGCCAGGGTTCCTCTCCGGGAAAGGGGCGTCTTCACAAGGTCGATATCAGCCGGAATCCTAAGCTGACCCGGCTGGATTGCAGCGGCAACCAGCTTACCGAGCTCGATATCTCAAGCTGTTTCCGGCTTGAGGAGCTGAACTGTTCCGACAATCAGCTCACCGGGCTGGATCTGTCGAAAAACCCCTATCTGGGCCAGCTGTTCATCCGGAAGAACCCGCTGGAAACGATTGATATCTCGCTCTGTACGGAGCTGGAGCGCTTCGATGGCACCGACTGTCCGGATCTGGAGCGGGTCTATGTCGCGCCTGACCGGTATGAGGACATTGTCAAGGATGACAACTTTTCAATTGACGGAACGGCCGAATTCTATCCGATTTTCATTCCCATCCAGGATCCGACGCTCCATGAATACCTGCTCTCTGTCTATGATGGCGACGGAGACCGGCGGATTTCCGCGTTCGAGGCGGACGGCGTCACAAAGATAGATATCTGTACCAATGACGTCCTTACAATGGCCGGAATCGAGTTTTTCTATAATCTGGAAGATCTGAGCTGTGGCAGTTGCTTCAATGTGAACCAGAATGCGAACCGGGGGCAGCTTACGGAACTGGATGTCTCCCATAACCGGAAACTCACTTTCCTGGATTGCCATGGCAACCGCATTGCCCGCCTGGATCTTTCGCGGAACGAAGCGCTGACGACTTTGTTGTGTGACGGCAACCAGCTGACAGAGCTTGATTGTTCTCATAATCCCAGGCTGGAATGGATTTCCTGCGGCGAACAAAGGATTTCCTCCCTGAATGTCTCGGAGTGTAGGGAACTCAAGTCGCTCCTTTGTCCCTCGAATGCGCTGACATCGTTGGATGTGACCCGTCTGACTTTATTGGAAAACCTGAGATGCAACTACAATCAGCTGACCGAACTTGACGTTTCTCAGAATCGCTGGCTGACGACCTTGTGGTGCGAGAGCAATCAGCTGGAATGGCTGGATGTCACGAAGAATGAACAACTGAAGGATCTCCGATGTGACAATGTCTATATTCCGGACGAATATTTCAAGGACTATCTGCTTTCGGAATATGATACGGATGACGACGGGGAGATCTCGCTGGCAGAAGCCTGGCTGATTACCGGCATCAATGTCTCTACGCACGACATCTACACGCTGGATGGTATCCAAAGTTTCCTGAACCTGCAATGGCTTGCCTGTGACGGGAGATCGGAGATGGAGGACGACGATTACGGACAACTGACCGAACTGGACCTTTCGCGCAATACGAAGCTCCGTTCGCTGGATTGCCGCTACAATATGATCTCTTCGCTGGATCTATCCCATAATACGGCACTCTGGGACCTGACCTGCATCGGAAACAATATCTCTTCCCTGGATCTCGCATGCCTGCCTGAACTGAGGAGCCTGGACTGTGCGCTCAATCCCATCTCAAGCCTGGATATCAGCCATAATCCCGAGCTATTTTATCTGCATTGCCAATACATGCAAGTGAAGGAACTCGATCTTTCGCACAACAGCAATCTGGAACAGGTCTATTGCAGCAACAATGCGTTGACCACGCTGAACCTGGCAAACAACCCGAAACTGACGATCCTGGAATGCAGCACGACCGGTATCTTCGAATTGGACGTGTCGAATAATGTGAATCTTCAGCGCCTGGATGTCCAGGGTACTTTTATCTCATCTTTGAATGTGTCCAATAATCCGGCCTTGAAATATCTGGATTGCCGCTGGAATCAGATGTTCTGGGAACTGATCATGAAAACGGGCCAGGAGATCGAGACGCTGTTGCTGGATACACAGGATATATCGATCATTTATATATAGTTGCACAATGGGTCTTTTCGATAGGACGTACAGGAAGAACATCTCTTCCGATAAACTGGGCCGACAGATCATCGGGGCCTTGTTCCAGTGGCGGGCAAGGCCGTTCTGGGCGTTTGTCCTGCTGGTGACACCGCTTTCCATCGGGCTGTCAATGGTGTTGTCTCCGGATTCGTTCACGCCATGCCTGCTCCTGCTGGGGCTGAACCTCCTCGTCTGGCTGGTCGTCAAGGTGTGCCATACACTTACCGACCTTTTCAGCCTGAAAAGGAATGATAACGGCATGACCGTCTGCCAGATCATCATCCTTGCTTCCATCGGATTCTGGATCGTCGGCTTCATGCTGATCTTCGATATCCGGAACGATGGCAGGATGGCTGCCGCCCTGGGCGTCATCGCGATGGTCCTTGGCTGGATCTTCCAGGACCGGGTGAAGGGCGTTGCCGCTTTCCTCCATCTCCGCAGGCATCATCTGCTCAACCTCGGTGACTGGATCCGGGTTCCAAAGCTGGGTGTGGACGGAGAAGTGAAAAAGGTGACGCTTACTACGGTTACGCTTTACAACTGGGATACCACCACTTCCACCATCCCCATCAATGCGCTGCAATCGGAGCACTTCATGAATCTCCAGCATATGTCTCAAGGGAAGACATACGGTCGACAGATGCTCAAGTCTTTCATCCTGGATACAGCGTGTATCCACCCGCTAGATGATGTGGACGTGAAGGAGATAAAATGCGGAAAGCACGACATTCAGCATTATCTGCCGGAAGACGAGCTCAAGGCAGGTGCGCTCAATGCCCATCTGTACCGGCTCTACCTGCATCACTGGCTGATGAACCATCCCTGCATCTCGCAGCGGCCCCGACTGTTCGTCCGGTGGGCGGAACAGGATGAAAACGGACTGAAGTTGGAGGTCCACCTCTTCATCACCGACAGTGACTGGTCCACCTTCGAGTGGCAGCAATCGCAAATCGTCGAACACATTATCACTTCGATGGAATGGTTCGGGCTGCGCCTGTACCAACGTCCTTCGGCATACGATTTCAACAAGGAGGACAGTCTATGAAAAAGAAGATGGTCAGGGAACGTCCCTTTGAATACCTGAGAAGAAGGGGCACGGATGAACCTTTCCCGGAAGAGACGGTCAAAAACTGGTACCTCGCACGAGCCTATGTACTTGACAAGTTGAAGGATATCTCTTTTGCTCCGGGCTCCGGGGGACATCTGCACGCCATCGTTGTCGGCGACAGTCCGCTGATGTTGGCAGTCGCCCGCCAGCTGGCCCTGTCGGCTCACTATCTCAACTTTGTGGAACATGACGCCTTCGACCGTCTGGTGTGCAGGAACCGGACGGTGATCACGCTGGTTTCGCGGAAAGAAGCAGCCGATATCCTGAAAGAACTGGAGAAAGAGGAGTATCTGGGCAATCTGTTGCAGTACGCCAGGTACACCGTGTCCGGCAAGGTTCAAAACGAAGATTCCTATCTCGACATCGAATGGGAGATTGTCCGGGAATGTCCCGTGGGAACCGACTTCCTCCAGATAACGGAAGAAGAAATCAAGGCCTTTGCCGGATCCCGGGAGCCGGACGAACTTTTCTCCATCGATACCCGCAAGGCGGTCTTCGCCAGCCGGGTGTATGCCCTCGGGGATGTCATAGACAATCTTCCCTATGAGGACATCCACAGTCCCGGACGGTACAACCGGGCCCTGGATACTTTCCAGTTTAAAGTGTTGCAGGACAAGAAGGAACTGCAGCTTGTCACTTCGAAATGGAATGATCCCGTAGTCGTCCGGAATGGCCTTTCAAATGTATTTTGTTCCGATTGTTTTGAATCCCGGGAGCTTGCCATCAGGCAACTGTACCCTGTCGGCAAGAAGATCGGCAACAAAGAAAGAAATGCGATCTGGGAAAAATGCAACTTTGCCTTGTCCCTGAGTGAGCACAGCCGCTGGGTAGTGGAAAAACTCATTCTGGGTTTCAGCCCGTTGAGCCTACGGGAGCGTACGCAATATGAAAGCCTGTTCGGAAAGAAACGGGCGGCCTACAGCAAACTGTTGAAAAACGATGCCGCCCACCCGGCCCACATTGATATCCGTTCCTACCGCGATCTCTGCCGCATCGATCCCGACAGCCTGAAGTACGACAGTTTCCTGATGCTCGCCATTCCACTGATCCTGGACAAGATCCGGGAATAAAGAATCTGGCTTCTAGCCTAGCTTACAGCTGGAAGACATCTCTCTGATTTACTGCCGTTTGTGGGATATCACCCCTTAGTCGCAAATGGGAGTGATATTTTGCTATTTCCTGACTGTCAGCGAATTGCCCTCCAGCTAAACCAGATTCATTCCTTCACGACAACACGGTGCCGGATCCGGTTGGTTTCCTTTCCCCTGAAGCCGAATATTTCCACTATCTCGAAAACACCGGTTTTTCGGGGTTTGAATTCATAGACAGCCGTTCCCGAATCCGCGCCACACAAGCCTGCCGCCACTTTTGCCGGATAGTCATATTTGATCTTTGAGCAACAACTGAAAGCCGAGGTGTCATACTCCACGCGATAGGTATACCCGACCGAAGGATATACATTGCCTTCGTAGGAGAAATATCCATGCTTCAGTGGAACAACCACCGTATCCACCGGCGTCTCCTGCGCATTCAGCGCAGATATCGAAAGGAAGAAGGACAGGAATAAGAGTACAATCTCCCGATATAGAACATGATTCAAGAACAGACCGGACTTGAGCAGCTATTTTAAAGATTATATTCATATGTGTGCAGTATCACCCCTTCTTTCTCCATAGAAAGCTTTCAGGACATCTTTGAAAATGTCATTTGGTGCGACCTGGTCGAACAGTTCCATGCAGGAGCGCAGTTTGAGTGCGTCAAGGCTTCCGCCCATGATGTCTTCAATTGACTTCCGGCCTTTGTGCGCAAGCACAGCTTCGGTGATTTCACAGAGTCGCTCACGCAAGACGGGGTGCGCATAATAAGCCCGTGCCTCGTCAATGCCATCAAGACCATAACGCTGGGAATAACGGCTGTGGCCAAGACCTTTAAGCTGCGGAAAAATGTACCAGATCCAATGCGTAACCTTGCAGCCATCATTCATTTCCCGCAGAGCCCTGTCATAATCCCCTTCCTGTGCTTTCAAGAAGCGGTCAAGATCGTATGTATGAACTTCGTTCATTCTCTTCCTCGTAATACTCTAATCTAAAACCTTTTGACTTCAACATCTTATGGCGAATTTGCACTTGTCAAATGAAACATCAACGATGGGCTTATACAGAGCCCGGAATTGCTGCCCGGCTTTGTTCGTTGATTACTTCTTTACGCTGCTTGTACACACCCTCGGGTATAGGCGGTTCTCCCTTCTGCTCTGACATCCTTTTGTACACAGCGTTCAGAATCCGCATAATCTTTTCAGTGGTCATGCCTTTGTCCTTCCTGTAGCCTCTCAACTGTGGCGGAGCGATGCCTTTATCTGCTCCATAAAAACCCAATACAGGCAGAGGGCAATGTCCGTCCGGTGAAGGCCCTGAGCGCAAGCGATATAGAAATCACCTTCGTCTATGAGCTGGCAGAATACCGGGAATATCTCCACCATTGCTGTGACTATATGCTGATCATTGTCCACCGGATAGTGGAAATAGTGCATTCCGTATTCGACGCAAAGATCCGGCAACCGATCGGACTTGTCTGCTGCCCGAAGGTCGATGACTGTTTTTATACCAGCTTCCACAAGCGCCGGCCAAGCATAACGCTGATGCATGGAAGACATAGTGCGCCCCCTGGCACCGCCATATACTGAAGCGATGTCGGGGATTCGGGCTTGTATGAGGCGGTCTATATTCACGTTTAAATACACTTTCACAATTGTCATCCCTATCAGTCACGACATTCCGCTATATCCATCGTGTCACCGTCGCCTCGGTAATAGAGGATGGGAAGGATGGCGGCGGGCAGGGTGTCGGCGAAGCGGTATTCGTTGCCATGGGTGGGCAGGTCGGAGAGGGCTTTCATGTCGGCCTGGGTGATAGGGCGGTCACGAAAGATGTAGTTCCGATAGGAGCGGTTTTCATTGGCGAAGTCCTCGTCATCGAAACAGGGATAGGGCATCCACATTTCACCGACATGGACAGGGCCGGTTTTCCTCGGTTGTACAGCATTGGCAGGACCCTGGGAATAATCTTTATAGAGAGACATTTCCACATGGGCTCTGACATCTCGCAGGCCGTGGAAGACATGGCCCAATATCTCGATATCGTCGTAAATAGAATACGAACTGATTTGTGTGTGTACTACTTTGTCATTCATGGCTTTTCAGGTTTAAAGGTACTATAATTCTATGGCATTCACAAGTTCTTTGACGGCATTGGTCGCCTGGGTGCCGCCATAATAGTGGTTGTATGTCGGCTTTGTGAACAGTACGCAGATGACACTGTACTTCGGTTCGTTGGCCGGAAAGAAGCCAGCGAAGGAAATGGCTAGCTGCTGGCGGCCGAGAGAATCGGTGTAGCTCGGGCGGAATTCAAAACGCGCGGGAATGAAGGCCTGACGGGAGGTGCTGGCCTTGCCAACAACATCGTACCTGGCGCCACGCAGCTGCACATCGGACACAGTTGGAATTGAGACATGTTCCTTCAAGACAGTCGGCCGGTACCGCATCGTCGTTTCTCCCCTGCAGATCAGCGAATCGACCAGATAGGGCTTAATCATGCTGCCTCCCCGCGCCATCGTGTTGTAGAACGAAAGGATGTCCAGGGGGACCATGGCCAGGGAATAGCCTTTCCGCATGGAACGCATCGACAAGATATTCCAGATGGCATCTTCCGGCGTGGGAATGTATGCTCGTCGCAGCCCGGCCAGATCGAAATCGATTTTATCAGGCAAACATCTTGAACGCAGTGTTTCGACGAATAACACCGGCGAGGTGGTATCGGCATCAGCCGACAAAGGACTAACAACCTCACCCGGCTCGTATAGGCTGCCGATGACCGCATTGTAGTACTCATGAAAACTGTCATCTCTGTCGTCACGATCCAGGTTGACGATGGCCCGAATCGCGCCTGTAGAAACCTCCATCAACACCATGCAGCCGCGGATAAGTTCATCGCTGCTGGAAAGGGCCGCCCTCACCGCAGAATCCGCCGCAGCCTGCAAGCGCATGTCAAGGGTCGTATGCAGATTGGAAGCCGGTGTATCCTCGGTCTGCCCTATTGTCAGATGCTGCCGGTGACCCTTGTACCAGCCCAGGCGGACAGTACGCTCGGCAGGAGCTCCCTGCATTTGTTCATGATAGCGTCCGGACAGTCCCACGTAGCCATTGTTACGATCCAAACTATAGCCCAGCGTGCGCCGTGCAAGCTCCCCATACGGATGGGCCTGCACGTCATGCGACTCGAAGATGTTCAGAAGCGGAAGCCGCCGCAGCGAATCGCACTTTTCCTGCGCCACACCCTTGGCAATCAGCAAATACCGGTTCCCCTTCTCCCTGCCTTCGTTCAGGTACGCCAGCCACTCCTGCCCATTACGCACAGGCAGGAGCGAATCCAGCGCGGCCGCAAGTTCCAGCGCCCCTTCCGACCACTTGCGAGAATCCTCCGGCAACGCCGTGTCGAGGTGGATATCGTAGATAGTAGCCGTCGTGAGGATGACATGGCCGTCCTTGTCATAAATGTCGCCCCGTTTCGGCCAAAGCTCTATGACCCGCTCTTCAGTAAGATAGCTCATCAGGACGGCCCGCCGGAGCATCTGGAAGGAATAGTGTCCAATGGGAATCATCACCAGCAGTCCGGCAAGGACGATGAGTGTGATTTTGAGGGGTTTCTTCATGGCAGTGTTGCTTCTTTAATAGATATTATCTGTCAAATAGTCGAGTCGGTCAATATAAGGCATGACGCGTATTCGTATGACCGCCAGTTCAGCGGAGTCTGTGACTTGCCGGCACAGGTCGGCCGCCTCGTCCAGACATTTCCAGAACGCCTCGTAATTCGCCCGATGATGGATGGCATCGTAGACCTTCACGGCAGCGTCCGTCCCTTCTGTCAGCGCAATCTGCTCGATCATGTCGTCATCAGACAGATATTTCTCGCCGATCGCAATCGCCTGCTCCAGGAGGCAGGAGATCCGGAGTGCAGTCTCCTGCTGCTCATCGTGCTCCTGGATGCAGGCTGAGAGTAGAGAAGCGGAAAAGAGTATGAGCATTAGTCTCTTGAACATGGCGCTTACTCTTCTTCAAAGTAGGACTCCTGAAAGTTAATGGCTGCATCGGCGGCAGTAGCGTCGTCTTTGTCGCGTATGGCGGACGCCATCCGGTTGAAGAAGCGGCTGCGGGACCTGGAATCCCGCTGGAACATGACCTCCGTCCCTTGCGCGTCGGCATTCCAGGAGATATGATTACGGATGGAGATGGACATGGCCACCTTCTCCACGTCCTGGTTGGCACCCATGTAGGTGAATACCCAGCCTTTCTGCCTGAGGCCTTCTACGTAAGTCTTGATAAGTTCACGGTCAAACTCACGGGAGGCATTCTCCAGGCCATCCGTGATGATGGTCACGAGCACGGCATCCCCCTTCCCTACTTTCGGAATCAGGGCGCTGATACTGAAACCCATCGCATCATAGAGCGGTGTGCAGCAGTCAGGTCGGTAATCTTCGGGGGCGATGTCTTTGGCCTCGCCGATAGGCGCATCATCGAGGATGGTTCGGGTCTCTCTGGAATTGAACGCCACGAAGGTGACGTGCTGATCCAGTTCAGGATGGTCTTTTGCCGCCGCGCGGATGGTCTGAAGCGTTTCATTGGCGCCACTGACGGCCATGTCACGAATGCGGCTCATCGAGCCGCTTTCGTCGAGGATGATGAGGTTGTGGATGGTTTGCATGGTAAGTTACATTTAAATATAAGTGCTAATTCGTATTCGTAGAGAGACATTAAAAAAGCCCCCCTACATTTTCAAAAGTAGAGAGGGCTGTGAGTAATGATATCTATCAATCAAGTAAATGATTTCTCTTGTTGTTTTTCGTACAAACCACGAGCGGCAATCAAGACACTGATTTCGGCCAGAAGTTCTCGAATCTGATCAATTTGCTTTGAGGATGCTGTTTGTTCAAAGTTTTTTAGACTGGCAATAACACGATCGGATTGATTTTGAAGTTCCTCTTCTGTCACAATTCCGTCTTCCATTATCTTCTGGAATGAAGGCTGTTCCAGAATGAGGTCATCTATGTTGAGAATGCCTTCTTCTACAAAAAATGTATTCATGTCAAGTTACTTTATTTGTTGAGGTTATGGCCACAGATCGAACAAAAATGATCGCCGACTTCATAATGAGTACCGCAATTGGGGCATTTCGTATCATGCATTGCTTTCGCAAGAGCGCCGCTTTTCTTGGCCTTCTTAAACTGATTGGTTCCTTCCTTGAAGAGCCCCTTGATGTCCTCGCGCTGCAAGATTTCCTCTATGATCTTTTTAGTGCTATCCTTATCAGCTACATCAATGGAGCCATCTGGTTTTACCACACGCGAAACCAGTTTTATATAGATATATGCAGCGGCGTAAATTAAGCCGTATCCGATTGCTCCTTCAGCTGCTGCTGACAAAGCACTGCCGGCGACTGGAATAAATGCAATCACTCCAGCGACGGCATGTGCAGCCAGAAGTGCACCAAACTGGGTGATTATATTGGTAACAATGGCATTGCCCAGAAACTTTGCCGTCTCATCAGACATAGACAAACCTATGGTCTTGTTTATCTTGACATACGTTGCCCAGACAATTCCCGCTTGTGCCAGAGCAGCAACAACTCCTCCTCCACCAGGAATAACGGCGGCTGCCATACTTGCCACAGCCGACGCAAGGGCATAATAGCTAATGGTTTCACTGATGCCAGATATTTTTGTGCCATTCAACGTTCCTTGCATACCCTTGTCAAGTTCCATGAAGGCCTTGGCTAAAAAAGGTGCGATATTCATAGAAAGATGTTTATAGTTCCTTGCCACAGTGTTTGCAGAATCTTGCCCCTGGCTCATATTCACGATAACAACGGGGGCAGGAAGGGTACTTCTCTCTTAGAGCCTTATACTGGTCATCGGTTACCCATCTTAGCGTTTCGCGGATGCGAACCGAAGTATATGGATGGTCGTTCTCAAGCACAGAAATAGTCTGTAGTGTCTTGTTCCACGCCCCGTCTTTGCAGATTGCATCATATTTGTCGGCTTGTTCGGCAAGTTCAACTAGATTAACTTCGTCAGTTATGGATTTGGGACCTCCAGCCAGACGGGACATCACACGAACAGTAGCCTCCGGCCCGCAGATAAACGTAGATACACGGTCACAACTAAGTTCACTCTTACGGTTCCAATACATCAGAGCGTATTTAGCGGGATCGGTCACAATCCCTAAAATCTTTATCTTGGGAATCTGATTGGAAAAAAGCAGCGCCAAAGTATGATAGAGCATATGATGGCAAAGAATGTGGCCGCATTCGTGTGCCAACACTACCGACAATTCATCCTCCGTGAGTAGTTCGACTAATCCGGATGTGATAGTAATGGCCGTGTATGTTTCGCCAAAGGCAAAAGCATTCGGCATAGGGTTCATTTCTAGATAGAAAGCTGGCTGACGGACACCCAACCGCTTACAAATGGGAGGCAAAAGATTGTAAAGTCTGGGCAACTGAGTAGGAGACAGCAGAATCTTTGAAGCCATATTGACTCCATAA
>Ga0265298_10006483_pt1 | contig 14440 bp, 17 predicted proteins | sample AusTroGonzalo_MG_3_FD_193486 | JGI IMG/M metagenome (GOLD analysis project Ga0265298, IMG submission 193486) | Bovine rumen microbial communities from tropical cattle in Woodstock, Queensland, Australia - Gonzalo_01 | ecosystem: Host-associated > Mammals > Digestive system > Stomach > Rumen ... | reverse complement strand
CGTCAAGTGAGGGCTTCAAACCCCCGATACGGCTCATGAATACCTGGCGTAAGATGCTGATAATCAAATAATATCGCCAGATATATTACTGGAGCCGAAATCGAAGATAATACATTCTTCTATTAAATAATGGTTATCCTTATGGTTGATATACCAGCCATAAGGACTAAATACCTTTTACTTGTCAAACGCTCCATTCTTTTTCAATGTATCACCAACCTTTTTCACTTTCTCAAATAGTTTATCTGGTAACACCTTCGCATAGGTTGATTCGGTTATCTTCGAGTTAGCATGACCTAGGCACTTAGATACTGATACCATATCCATGCCTGCATTCAACAATATAGTAGCCCAGGTGTGTCGTGCCAAGTGCGAGTGTAGTTTCTTGTTGATGTTACATATATCGCCAAGCTCTTTCAGATATGCATTGTATTTAACGTTGGTCAAACAAGGCAGCTTGTAGTTGTATCTCTCTAATATCTCCAGTGCGATAGGGAGTAGGGGGATGGTTGCAACAACATTTGTCTTATGTCGCTTCTTTATTATCCACTTATTGCCAGCCTCATCGACGTGGAAATCTTTGTCGGAAAGTGAAGCTAAGTCAGAAAATGCCAAGCCAGTGTAGCACTCAAATACAAACAGGTCTCTTATCTTTGCTAATCTGGCTATATCAATCTTCTTCTTTCTGATAATATTTACCTCATCAATAGTCAATGGCACTACCTCTTTTTTTTCTTTCTTCAATACGATTTTGAATGGAGACACTTTGATATACCCTTCTTCTACAGCATAGCACATGACGCTCTTCACTTGCTTCATTTTCTGAACTGCCGTGTTGTTTGTCATAAACTTTAGAAGATAGATAAACAGATTCTCAACGAATGAGGGTGATAAATCTTTCATTAGAACATCGTCTTTCTTTAACTCTGCTTTGATATATCTTTCAAGATACCCTCTGGTTACTTTGTACTTTGATAGGGTAGTGCTAGTTACCAGCTTTTGCTTTACTTTTTTGTTGATATTCTCTGTATGAATATCAAAGACCTGGAGGAAGGTTACTGTTTTTTCTTCTTCACCATGCCGTAAAACATCGAGAATCGTTTCCAGTGTAACATTTACTCCTTTCGTTAATAGCAATGTCTCAATAGAATATACCCTAGCTTTCATTGCTTTCAAAAACTCATTCAGCTCTTTATCACCTTTGACTGTTTGTGTCTTAGGTGAGAATTTACTTGGCATAACTGAACGTCCAGTAGAGACGTATTGCCTTTTCCCTTTCACACAGATGGTCATTTCAATAGGTACGTAACCATCACTGTTCTTCTTAGTCCTTCGGACAACAAAATTAACTTTCATATCTATCTGTTTGATAATTAATAAATTAGATAGAAGAATCACGGTAGCAATTTTGCAAACTGGCATGGTAGCACTTTTCGATGCAAAAATGATACTAGTAGCAAAAGACTGTCAGAGTGACAATCCTCCAGGAAATGATAAAGGTTTTTATATTCGGCTCCAGTAATATATCTGGCGATATTATTTGATTATCAGCATCTTACGCCAGGTATTCATGAGCCGTATCGGGGGTTTGAAGCCCTCACTTGACGCAAAAAAAGAGTCCCACGATGCTGCTCGTAGAACTCCTTCAGCGGAAGGTGAGGGATTTTCTCACTTGCCTTGCGGAGAGTGAGGGATTCTACATCAAATCCCCTGTCTTCCCTATATTTTCTAGGAGTTCCAGTATCACCAGCATTTCAAAGATTCACGATGGCAGTAGCAGTTTTTGATGCACTTTTCATCTTCCAGGCACAAAATTACGCGTTTTAAGTGATAGTTCTATGCCTGTCCCAGGATTTAACTTCAATTTAACATGATACCACGTCGATGACATATACCTGGTTACGATATGCGAGTATGATACCTCCCCTATATATATATTAATAATGTGTATGTTGGATTTCATCCTTACTATGTGATTATGATATATGGGGAGGTCTAATAATTCGCATAAAAATTTTCCCCAGAATTTTTGAAGATTGTACTGTTTGCTATAAACATGGTGGTATGTTCCCAGACTGGGACTCCTATTTACATCGGTGGGGGTATACCCAGGGCATACCTGGCATGTACTTAATAACGTCCACCTGGTAAGATTATGCTGGTGAGCTACGTAGTCATCATACCCCTATTGATATACCCCGCGATTATACTGCATCCCTTATGAATTCATTCTTCAATCTCTGGATTGTAGCTACGCTGACATTGGTAAGCTTCGATGTCACACGGATTGAGTAACCCTTATTCAGATACACCAGCACCTCCTTATACTCCTTCTCCTTCTGTGCCTTGGTCTTGACGCTGCCTTTCTTACGACCAAGAACACATCTGCCCTGTTCAAGTGCTAGCTTCTTCCCAGAGTTTAGGCGAAACATAATGGAATCACGTTCGAGCTGGGCACAGGTGGATAAGGTGGCGATTAAACAAGGGGCAAACAACGTCGGCTTTCCCTGGTCATCAAGTAGAGTCAATTGCTCCTTCTGCATATAGAGGTTGATGCCGTTGTCAATCAGTTCCTTCACCGTAGCCAGGACTTCAAAGGCATTACGTCCAAGCCTGTCAAGGGCATTTACCAGGCAGTAAGATATGTGTTCCTGCTTGCAGTAGTCAATGGCTTCCTGGAGTACGGGACGCTCGTTATTCTTCTTACCACCACTGATATGTTCCTCGAAGACCTTGACCACGTTTAGGTTGGCGTAGGCTGCGTAAGATTCCAGGTCTGCCACCTGTCGGCTGGTATCCTGTCGATTGACTAGGTATCCGCTTGATGAACACCTAACGAAGATGATAGCTGTCTGTTTGGATTTGTTTACTTTCGTTGCCATATTTCTCTTTGAGATTTTTGAGTGAATAAATGATTATTTGATAATACCTCGAATTATATCTGTTTACGAGTTATTTGAGTTTATTGATAACAGAGAGAGATTTCTGAGTTTATTGAGAATAGTCATGCGATATGGACTGGGGTTAGTACATGATGGCATTTACGCGAAACAAATGTATAGAAAACATGGGCTATCCATGCAGTTTCTGCACTTCAAGCCCAGGTCATAAGCATCCTCTAATATGTGAATGAGGGATATTGCTACGGTTTAGAACATTTTATGTGCCTCTCGATTGCCCATCCTTACGGTTTAGGCTATCCCTCAATATGATAGGGTTAGGATGTTGCGGACTGAGAAAGAACACTTTGTAGTGCTTGTTATAGCTTCCCACTCTCTCGATGATGGGCATCCTTCCCTATGTATGCAAAGAGGATGTGCCAGGTGACTTTTGGGAACAATCTTTCGATTGACGTAGAAAATAACTCTTCCTTCCTTACGGTTGAGGGCATCCTCTTATATGTCGATGGGGATGTCCACGATTTAGACCTTAATCTGCATCCCTCTGCATTGTTGACAGAAGCATCCCCACGTGTTTTCAGTGAAAGAAAAGGATGTTGGTCATTTATTTGCGAGGACATCCCACGTATGGGCTGCGTCTTGAGTTTTTTACTTTTCCCATTCTCACGATATGGGACATCCTTTTCATTTCGGCAGCAAAGGTACAAAGAATCCACGAAAATAACGAATAAATGGAGAAAAAAGAGGATGTGCCTATTTTGACACACCCTCTTTTTGATTTTTTAAGGGATGATTAGTCACATTCAATGTAGGTTAGATAGAATCCTGCCTCGTGAGCGTCGAACTGCTGATTAGAAAGAACCGCGTCAAATCTTTGAGATTCATTGTTTGTCATAACGCATACATCTTATAATGGTTTTTTGGTAAATTTCCCGAATATACAAGTACCAGTAGCAACAGCCTCGTGTATTGTTTTACATGTGTTATCACTCACATATGTTTGGTATATGTTGCCTTTTTCATCAACGTACAAATGTGTGACATGTACTCCATATTTCCCAGCAACACTATAACCGTGCTTCCACTCAATATCATACCATGTGGCACGAACATCTCTGTAAGAATCACTTCTTTTTTGGATATTAAATTCTAAAGTCTTTCTTTCACCATTAAAATCAAAAGTAATCTCATTAGTACCGTCATTATACATTTCCAAGAAGTAGTGATAATTGAGAACATCTCCACCATAACCTTGTTGACGACTTACAGAATATTCAGCAGAATAGCAATAGCCTTTTTCAAAGAATTCATGTTCTTCTTTTTGTTCTGGTTGTGGTGACGAGTACGTATTGTTACTTGATGAACTTGAAGAACTTGATGAACTTGAAGAACTTGTGTCGTCGCTTGCTGCGAAGCCAATGGCAAAGACTGCCATTACCGCCATTGTCCAAAAATACTTTTTCATAATCTTTTGACTTTAAAATATTGAACTTAAATGAATTGTAGTTGTTTATAAAACTTCCGAATAATACTTTTTCATTGCCTGTCGGTTTTTAAAATAATAGTTTTCTTTAACATGTATTTGTTAATGACATATGCTATAAAGGGTGCAGAGTAGAATATCAAGTCAGAAAAGTCATAAGTCCCTTTGACTAAACCAAAGTATTGCATAATTTCACTACCGACAGTAACTACTGGGACTAGTGAAATAATCATGAACTTGATAGCACTATCCTCATTACGCCAGATGGCATCAATCATTAATATGTACGAGGTGCAATACAAACCATCAGGCAGGCTGTATCTAATCCATTCTGGTATTCTCCAGTCCTGAACAATATATCTGAAAGAGTCAATAGTGCTTGATAATCCTAACGACAAGCACCATTGGTATATGCTTAGTGACTTGCTCCTAAACAACAGATATATAAGGCATCCACATATAAGGAATATGGTGCCCAAAGAGACTTTGAGTATGGTTGTTATCGTTCTTGTATTATCATGTGAACTCTTAATCATACATTCGATGAAATAAACCTTCTGGCGTTAATAACAATATAATGAAATCTACGATAGACCATAAAAATGGTATCAGAGTCCAACAGAAGAGAAGATACAATGTCCCCCAGAAATAGCTGTGAAGATAGAATTTATGTGCGCCAAGCCCACCAAGGAAGAAACACAGTAAAAGTGCAATCCCTTTGCTTTTTCTTGTGCGCACATAAATCTCCTGTTGTGGATTTTGGACATAAACCACTTGTGGAGTCTGCTTCTGGGTAGCTCTCCTGCGTACAGACCTCTTCCTCTCAACGGGATGACCGCAAGCTGTACAGAAGTTTGCACCTGGGTCTATTTCTACCCCACAATTTGTACAATATGCCATATCCACATTTATATTTTAATATTTATGGGCACGAACTTTGAGTTTGTAACCATTCATATTAGGTATCTCAAGAACATTGTTATCAAGATTAATACTGCCCTTTCCCCAGCTGCCTTCAAAATGGAGGAAAACCCCGTTGACACCAGGCACATTAACCACGCTCCATCTGCCGCCAGACGGGAAATCTTTTCCATCAATGAGAGAACTTTGCGTCATATACGTCCTTGTTTCTTCGCTATTACCCTCGTGGCTAAATGTCCCGTCTGGATTCAATGTGACTTTGAAATGGAAAGACACACTCGATGGCATACCAGGAGGACAATAGTCGTAATAGTAAGTACCAAGATAGTCTTTTAATTCTTCCTGCCGTTTTGCCTCTTCCTTTTTCTTGGTTTCCTCAACTTTCTTGGAGAATGCTTCTGACACACGGTTTTCCTCTTCTTGGTTGATGGCTTTTAAATCACCAATCTTGTTGGATGAAAGCATAACGTTTGCAGTATTATACATCACCTGTCTATCACCATCAATAAACAGATGGAACTTTTTGAAATCCAGCACATAATACTTCCTAAAGATTTCTATGCCTTTATAGTCTTTCTCCCACTTACCGTTAAGAGTGAATGTTTCACCATTCTTGTATGTACCCTCAACCTTACAATCTTGTCTTGAATTACCTTCGTACAAGATTATTTTGTTTATGTTTGATACTTCATAATCCTTACAGTCTTGATTTTCAACAATGAAAGCTGCACGTCCATTGGATATGCTCGGTATCTCACCTTCAAAAGCACCCAACCACCATAGTATGAAAAGTGCCATACTAAGAGCCACTACTCCAATTATTATCGCACCATCATGCTCTTCTAAGAAAGAGGTCTTCTTCTTGGGTGTAGGACGTCTCTTTCTCGGTTTAGTAGTCGAAGGCTTTTTACCCTTCCTTTGAGGCTTTGACTCTACTCCTACATCGTCTGTATCTTTATTGGCAGACATTACATCAGAATCACTTGAAGACACGGGTTCTCCACACTTGGGGCAGAACTTTGCCCCATCACTTAATTCTGTTCCACATTTACTACAGTGTTTCATATTAATTCGATATTTGAAAACTTTAATGACTCAGCGTATTCAGACTCTATTCTTTTTTATCTATCTAAGCGAACACCTAATTTCTTTAGTTTCTGCTCTACCGATTCCCTAAACTCTTTAATAAATGATGGGTCTTTAAAAGTATTTGGCGTATTTGGATGTGTTTCTATTTTTTTGTAAATCTCATACGCCTTCTTATAAAATTCTGCGACTTCTTTTTTGTTGTTGGCTTCTCTTGCTTTCTTACAAAGTTCACCAGCTTCATTCAGTGCATTATGAATTTCTTCACCTGTCATAAAAGAAGATAGCTCATCGAAATCCTTCTTCATGTTAATATCTAATTCTGCTCCTCTGCTTATTAGTCCATCCCTTATGTGTCTTTGACTATATTTCATAGTTTCTATGTTAATGAAATTAGATATGTTTGGGAATGATTCTAGTTTCCTGTAAATTACATACGCCTCTTTATAGAGGGCAATCCCTCTATCTTTTTCACTAGCATCAGCTTCATCACATAATCTGTGCATTAAATCCCATGCTTTATATACATTATCATTTGTTACTTCTCCTGTAAACTTAGGAGTATTGTCTTTTTTATAGGAGTCCCCTTTGTCATTTTTGTTATATACGTGTGCATCATTAGACCCTTTTTGCGCAGAAGAATTATATACGATATTTCTGATGACATAGTGTTCTTTCCCATCTTCAATCTTAATCCAGTTACCCTTTTCGTCGTATGTGTATGTTCTGGTGAATTCTTCTGGTTGTTTTAAACCATTTCTGTAAGAACCCGTACGGCTTTGCCTATTCATAGTGACATTTGAACTGGCAATTCTACCTTTGCTATCATATCTGTTATCAAAAGTATACTCATGCAAGATTTCACTATTACCAGGTTTCTTCTCTATATGTGTCATTGAAGCTACACCGCCATTAGAATCATAAGAATATGTCTTAATAAATTCTTTTTCTACGTTTCCTTCATAGCCTTTATAATATATCTTCCCGTTTAACTCTGTTATTTTGTCATTAGTGTATTTGTAGTGAACTTCTCCACAGATTTGTTTAGACATGTATATTTTAATATCGGTAATCTTTTTGGTATTGTTAAGATACTCGTAACTGTATGAGTATTTATCATCTATATGTCGTATTTGAATCACTCTGTCATAAGAGTCATAATCATAGACCCAATCGTTACCTACTTTTGTGATTAAGCCTTTGGAATTCCGATTAGGTTTAATCATTGTAATGTAAGGATTAGGCAAACAAGGTATTAATCTTAAATCCGCGCCATCTATTTGACTATAAGTCTTGTCTGAATACCAATATTGCTGTTTATAACATTCCTTACCACTATACTCAACGATTTGACCATTTGTCGCAAATTTAGCTTTTGCGGCATAGCAAAGAATATCTTTACCGTCTCGTTTGTTGAATTGATAGCACTCTATTTCTTTGACAGGGCAAACATGCTGGATAGGGAATATACCAGTACCATCAAAACTTGATATAGTCGAAGTTATTCCCAAAGGATAGGATGGTAAATGACTATGTAAGTTTTCCAATTCATAGTCAAATTGGTAATTCTGAAAATCATCTGTTGTCCTTGGTAGTTGTGACAGGAAATCTTTCTCTGTCAAATCCTGTGAATTGCTGGAAATTGTGCAAGCAATTGAAATCACTGCAAAAAATAATCTTTTCATATATTCTCTGTTTTTTAGTTATACATTTACTTGATTTGTTGATACATAAAAACGAAACGTGGACTTTCGACCTCGCTGTATCCCAGGTATCGGCAAACACCTCTCATCCAACTCAGTTAAGCCCACGCTAACAACGTGAGCAATAACCTTATACGTCTTGGATGAACTGAAATTTTGCCGATTTCGAGATACAAGGGTATAAGCTATCGCTTCTTTTATCTTATCTCCTTATTGTTCTATGTCATACGCAATACCGTTTTTAGTGAATACTGTGTGCAAATATAATAAATTATCTCGACATCTGCACGTTTTATTCGGTTTATTTTCATTTTCGCTCTCATTTTTCGGATTATCTGGCTCTCCATGAGGGGAAATCGAGTCATTTGAGTCAAAACAGGTTGAAGAAGAAGTATATGGCAGCATACTGCATGGAAACACCTCTGGCATACCCTATTACACTATGATTCGAGTTTCTGACAGTCCCATCATAATAGACTCTACCTAGAACAGAATTGTTATTGTTCCTCACCGTCCCATCGGGATTGATATATCCCAGGACGGTGTTATTTGGGCTTCTGACAGTGCCACCGTCAAGCCTCGCAATCAAGTGACCATTAGAGTCTCTAATGTCACCGTTGTTACTGATTATGGCAATAAGGCTATTATTGCTATTTCTCACTTCGCCGTTGGAATTAATCGTAGCCAGCATTGAGTTGTTGGCATTACGTATGGTCTGGCTAAAGGCAACAGCTCCTAAAGCAATAGTCAGTACCACCAATGTAAATAGTCTCTTTGAACTCATATCTTATCATTATCCAGGATGCAAAGATAATCATTTCTTAGGAAATATCCAAATTCATAAAGACGAAAAAAGGGTATGACATTTTTTGTCACACCCTGGATGTAAAAACTTAATTAAGCAGTACTATCACTAGGCTGTATCTTATGTGCGGTTGAACGACGAACCCTTATTTCTCACGTTTCTACAGACAGCGCGAACACTAAGACACTACGATATGTCCTGGTGTTCCGCGAAAATATGGCTTGAACTGTGCCGATATTGTTTGTTATACTTTACGTGGACACCTGCCTATGTAAACACCAGCAAGTCGGACTTTCGATTATCAGACCCCAAACCAAAACTTACATAACCAGAAATGCTGGTGCTATGTGCCTAGTATTGATACATCATCTTCGCAAAATGTCTTTCTATCTCCATCCGTATTAGGTCATTCGTCCTCTGTTCAAAGTACCAAAGAAAATCGTTCTTATCATAGAGTGGCTGACCCGACGAGGCGAATCCCTTGTTTTTCCTATTCTTTTCCATAGTGGTCTGGTACTATAATGAAATTATTATTAGTAACGTTCTCCAGGACAAACTGGCTATAAATGTTCTTGATTGCCTTGCGGATATAGCCTATGTTCATGTAACGTGTGGCAACTTCATTCATGAGTTCCTGGGTAAGAACTTCGGGATGGTCTTTCAGATAGAGACATATTTTCTCCTTTCTACCTAGTTCCTTAAAGCTCATCCTCTCCAACAGATTCTTCTTCCTCTTCCTCATTGTATTCATCATCCTCGAATTCATTATCATACAAGCTGGCAGTGTCATCACCAGGGATGTTCATTAGGTCTGCTGCCAGCCCCTTGTAATAGCGGTTTATATTCGTTCTAATGGCTCTCCCCATTTCATCCGCATCCGTATATTGGTACACTAAGCCCATAATAATGAGGACTAATGTCTGGTACTTCATGATTTTTTTGCTAGATTCGTAACTGTCGCAATAATAATCCGTGAGCCGTTCAGAAGCAGCGAGTTCATCACTGAGTCGCTTGATGTCATCTTGCAGGTGCTTTACTTGCATGTCGGCTGTTGTAGTATTCTTCTTCATAATGGGATATTGTTTGGTCTGTTATTCTTTGTCTCTATGTTCTTAGTTAGGTAATTATCTATTGTCTCTTTTATTATCTGCTTAACCCTCTCTTCTGTCATTATGTTGGCAGCGGCTTTCTTGTAGAAGGAGAACCTCGCCCGTTGGCTAGCTGCTATCTTATTGCGACTGTCCTGGGACATAGGGCAATTATAATGTGGATTGAGTTTTCCACGATGGTCTCTCTTCTTCACTGGTTGTGTCACCTTTTCATCATCTATTAAGTAACTCATTTTCCTTGTCTTATATAACTTATTAGTGCGTCGTTTAAGTCAACGATGGCATCGCGTATCTTCTGGAACTGTCCGTAGAACTGTGTCCCTTCGAGGCGCATTCCAATGTCACCAAGTGGGAATTTGCATAATGACTTTTGGGCAAGCTTTATCTCTCTGTCAAAGTCCACGTGTTCATTAATGACTGCCTTTTTCTTGAGTGCCCTGGTTACACAGTTTTCCATGATGCCCTTTAGTTCACTCTCTGTCAATCTTACTATCTTCTTCATATTAATATATTACATTCTTTCAGATTTATTCACTGACTCACAGTTGACCCTAACGCCTTGAGCTTTGAGCAGGTCATCCTGTAGCTCATTTATCATGTCTCTTACCTTCTTTGCTTTATCTTCAAACTCAGAACCTTCGAGCAGTCGGATGACTGGTGTGAGATTCATCTTCAAGAGTAGGTTAAGTACCACCCAAGCTATTCGGTTGTCAATCATATCCATTGTAGTTATTTCTCTTTTAATATAAATATCAAAGTAACTTCTGAAAAAATCAATTTCCACAAAAAATTTTTCAGAATTTATTTTGATTAGTCATCACATGGAAAACATGCCCCGTGTTCCAGGAATCGGAGTCCCATACCCTACAGAATATTTTAAGTTAAGACACCCCTAACTGTTTGCCCCAAAAAGGGATGGTTAAGCTCCCCCCTGGGACTCCAGGATTACAACGGGTATGGGGGGCATGGGGTGCCTGGTATCTGCCACTAAGAAACACCAGTGACGTTGATGTAAATGAATCATCTGAATCATCTGATACGTCAGATACATCTGTAACACTTGAAACACTCCCATGAATTTGTAAGAAATCTTTCTTCCCTTATATAGTATATGTCATTCCGATGTAAAGTTTTTGTCATAACACACTGGCAAAACGACGTAGAAGCCATTTCCAGGCTCGCTGACGGCGTTATACCCTCATGGTGGGCAACCTCAAGCCTGGACTGTAACGACGCTCCTACGCGCACGCATGTGCGTGCGTTTATGCGCACAATAATATTATTGTATAAACAGAAGTTACTTTCAGAACCCATGTACTATTTATAGTCATAAGAGCATAATCGTTACCTATTTGCAGGATGCTCTGAATAAGGCTATAAATAAGATATACGATGGATTCTATACTATTGAAAGATTATCCCTACGAGGTATATGCTGACGGGACAATATACAGAACTGAGAGGAAGAGCAAGAACGGCAGGAGAAACCTAAAGCGACTACAAATCTGCCCTCATAAGGTGACGAACGGCTACATGGTTGTTAAGTTATTCTGTCCCCAAGAAGGTCGTTACAAGAATATATACTTACATAGGCTATTGTATTCCTGCTTCGTCGGCGACATCACAGGTCTGGAGATTGACCATTGGGACACCAACAAGGAGAACAATGACCTAGACAACCTCCGTGCCGTATCACATCAGTCGAACTGCAATAACCCTAATAGCATTGAACGTTACAAAAAAGCTAACGCATTATCTGCTGGTAAATTCAATCGAGACAAGATGCAGGCGGCTAAGAGCAAGGACTATTATCAGAAGCTGGTAAGAACGTACAAGCGATTGGTGAAGAAACATGGCTACTGTGGTGTCTGGATGCTGATGAAAGTAGGTCACTGCGGCTATCCCAGAGCCAAACGAATCATAACTGAAATGCAGGGTGAAAATGACAAACACCAATGATACAGAGATATTTCATAGGATTTGTTTTTGAAAATAGTTCCTCGAAAATTTGTTTTTCTCATTTTATTTTTATATCTTTGCAGAAAATGATATAACCAGAGACAATTAACTATTTTGTGGGGTTAGAGAGCCGTTAATCCTCTCTTCCCCTTTATAATTAAATTCAACACAATTATGAACATAACAAAGGAACAAGTGGAAGAATTGCTTCCCCAGACCGTGAAGGACACGGATGCATTGTCAGCCGATGCTAAGAACATGTTTGCCATCCTTCTTAACTCTCTCCTGGTATCAAAGGGAGCAGAGGATACAGGTGTGCTTATCAAAGACACCGAAAGTCTCAAAACATACGTCAACTGGAGGTTTGAACGTATGATGAATGCCGTGAGAGAACTGGAGAAATACGGACTAATCACTAGGATACCAGGGAAAAAGAGAACCCAGGGAGAAAGCTCTATTGCAACCAAGTTCATCTTTAACTGGGACGTAATCGACAAACCCATTGTGAGGAAATCACATGAAGAATTGTTTTCCAAGTTCAAGAACATGAAAACCCCTGGGAATACCCTTGGGAAGTGTAAAAGTAATGGTAATTGCAATGATATTGTTAATAGCAATATTAATGATAATACCAATACTAATATTAATGATAATACCAAAACCAATAGTAATGAGAATTCGAATGTGAATGAGAATTCGAATCCTAACTTTAATGAAAAGGGTATATCAGAAGATGAATATGAACAGGAGAGGCACATAGTAGAAGAACATATAAGACAAGAAGCAAAAGGTAAGAATTATAGTGAGATAAAAGCATTAACAATACCAACATACAACTGGATTGTAGGAACTTACCCAGAGCATAGTGACAGATTGAAGAGATTTGCAGACAATGTACTATATAAAATCAATAGGGAAGGCTTGTGGACAAAGCCTTCCAATGAAACCTCAGTAATAGATGAATACCAGGCAAGCTTACCCTTTTGAATTTGGAACGGCAAACGCCCTTTGTGGCGTTGCCTCCAAACTAATCCCAGGTATATATTGTATCTCTATTGGGTCGCTTGCACCCCTCTGGAAGGGTGCAGCTCCAGTCCAATTGGTTGGCTACGCATTGGCTTCTTTCAGAATATAATTACCTATGCTTCTGGCGAAGCCATTCCAGTCCCAAGTTAATATACACCTCTCCCCCCAGTTGCGCAGCACCCCCCTCTCCAAGTGCCATTGTGAAAAAAAGTTCCTCTAAAATTTGGAAATCTCATTTTTTTTATATATCTTTGCACATATCGGTGATACTGTGAAAGCACAGTCCAGGGTATAAGACAGTCAGCGTATCCAAGCAACAGGTTTGGGGCATCCAGTAAACGAGTGCGGATGTCTGACGGAAGCAACTACGCACACTCTAACGCCTATAGTTTATAAAGATGACTAACGGTTTATCAACACCAGCCACACGGGTGGCAACAAAGCCCTCCAGGAGAAGGAGAGGGTTCTATCACTATCGTGATAAGAGAGTGAAAAAGATGCAGCAGTTGGAGGCAGAGAGACAGTCAGCTGCAAAGAGAGAGAAGGAAATGCTGGAAGAGGAATTCGAGGTAGGCATTTTCACGGTCACATCAGCGAACAAGACGATGAGGGACGCTGCCAGGGAGAAAGACCCCATCAAGCTCTACGATGAGCTATGGTACGAGGGTGAGATGTGCTGTCTCTTTGCCGACTCCAATGTGGGCAAGAGCATCTACGCCGTTCAGATTGCCACTGAAATCGCCAAGACTCAGAGGGTCTTGTATTTCGACTTCGAGCTGTCCAACAAGCAGTTCCAGTTAAGGTATCAGAACGGTGAGACCAAGGAGCAGTTCAAGTTCCCAAAGAACTTCTACAGGGTCTGTATGAAGAACATAACGTTTTTCAATGCGGACGAACTCACAAACAAGATTCTGTTTGACATCGAGGATTGCGTGAAGAAGACGGGAGCTAAGGCAATCATTATCGACAATCTTACGTGGATTGCCAACAATGCAAGGTCTGCAAGCGTGGCTTGCATCCTAATGGAACGGCTCACAGCATTGAAGAAGCAGTACGGGCTTTCCATGTTGATTCTCGCCCACACTAAGAAGAGGAATATGAGCAAGCCCATTGGTCAGAACGACCTTGGAGGTTCCAAGATGCTTTTCAACTTTATGGACTCTTCCTTCTCCATCGGCATCAGTGCCAGAGACCCACAAATCAGGTTCATCAAGCAGGTCAAGGTAAGGAACGACGGATTCACCTACGACGAGAACTACGTTATGGTGTGTCACATCGACAAGAAGGACAAGAAGTTCCTACAGTTCATCACTGATGGCTACGAAGAGGAATCAGTCCACTTGAAGAAGTTGAAGGAAGCTGACAAGCAGATGCTCATTTCACAGGTCAAGATGATGGTGGCAGAGGGCAAGAGTCTTAGGGACATTGCCACAGACCTGGGGATTAGT
>Ga0265298_10006482_pt1 | contig 14441 bp, 6 predicted proteins | sample AusTroGonzalo_MG_3_FD_193486 | JGI IMG/M metagenome (GOLD analysis project Ga0265298, IMG submission 193486) | Bovine rumen microbial communities from tropical cattle in Woodstock, Queensland, Australia - Gonzalo_01 | ecosystem: Host-associated > Mammals > Digestive system > Stomach > Rumen ... | reverse complement strand
CCTTCGCGTTGAAGACCGTGTTGGACACCACGGAAGATCCATTGCTATAGCTCGCGATGGTCGACGCGCCGCTGCAGACGATCGGTCCGTCCCAGACGGGTACGTTCGTCTCCGTGGGCCATCTGAGCATGTTGCCGCGGATGTTGCTTCCGCCGCAGTCGAGCGTCCATCCGTTGCTCGGGACCGCCTGCTTGCAGTTCAGGACCGCGCCGGCCCTGAGCCGCAGGGACGAATTCGACGCGCCAGTTGCTGAGAACGATGGCACCGCGCCATTGGATTCGACATAGTACGTCGAGTTGCTGAACGTCAGCGAACCTCCGTCAGCGATTTCGCCGCCAAGCCTCACCGTGAGCCAGTTGCCGGACGCCGCCAGGACAAGTTCATGTCCGTTGAGGTCGACCGATGTCGGCCAAAGCTGGTAGTTCACGCTGTAGCCGTAGATGGTCGCGTCTGAAAAGAGATTAAGCGTAAAGTTCGTTCCAAGCTGCTGGTTGTTAGTCGACTCGCACTGGATCTTGCCCCTGAGCGCGGAGTTCTTCGCTCCATAGAGGTTGACCGTCTTGCCGTCGAGGACGGTGTTCGCGCCGCCCTTGAAGAGCAGCGACGCGCCGTCCCGGACGTTGATGACCGCGCCAGCGGCTCCGCAGTCTCCTGCGTTGGAGACCTGGAACACGCCGCCCTGGATATCGAACGCGCCGGCGTAGGTCGGAATCGCCGAGGCGACGAGCGTGCCCGCTCCCTGCTTCACGATGTTCGTGATGTACTCCGTGACGAGCGCGGCATTGAGATCGTTCGTGACGCCAGCATTGACGTTGACATAGAGGATGCGGTCGGGATCCGGCGGCGGCGTATTGCCGTTCATCGTATAGGTCGCGAAATTCGCGTTCACAACCGTGTCGTGCGTCGCCTTGATCCAGTCCGCCGAGCGGACGACTTTGGAGATCCGCACTTCGTCGATCTGCCCGTTGAAGGAGTTGTCCTTCGCGCTGCCGTTGAGGTTGCCGAGGCAGAGATTGGCCTTGCTGGAGTTTACACGTCCGGCGCTCTTGTCCGCGGAACCCGTCAGCGCGCCGTTCAGATAGCCCTTCGCGTTGGAAGACGCGGTCGTCGTGTCAAACGTATAAACCTGATGCTGCCAGCTGCCGGTCGCCGCGGAGGAGATCGTGGCGACTTCTGCCACCACCGTCGTTCCGTTCGTGGCCACGCAAAGCTTCGTCGCAGGATTGACATCGAGCAGGTAGTAGGACATCTCGCTCTGATAGCCAGCGCGCTTGCCGAGGATGCCTGCGTTCAGCTTGTGCGAGCTCTGCTTCGTCCACACCTCGATCGTGAACTTCGTGAACCCGTCGAGCGCGGCATGGTCCGCCGCGACCACCGCGTTGCTCGCCCCTCCGTTGAAGTCGACCGCACCGCCGACCACGCCATCCGCGGCGTAGCCAATCGTCTTGCCGGAAGAGTAGGCGAAGTCGGACGAGGCGCCGCTCGAATCCAGGAGCGGAAGCCGGCTCTCGCCAAGGTGCCAGACGCCGACGTAGTTTGAGTCCCAGACCTTGCTCGCGCTCGGGCGCACCGGATTCGCGCATCCGTAGTAGGCCGTGATCCTGGCCGCAGCGGTGAGCGACGGCACCTTCACCCACACGGTCGAGACGCCGTTGGGGTTCCAAGTGTCGATCTCGTGCGGGATGAGATTACCGGCGGAGTCGGCAAAGCGCAGGTCGCCGCCGTCCTCCAGCGCAAAATCCGCATAGCTGAAGCCGCTGATGGCGGTCGAGAGCTTCACCAGCACCGGGAAGTTCGCGAGCGCAGACGATCCGGAATAGCCCGGGAACGTAACGGCGATCGACTTGGAATAGTCGGACGCGACGAACGAATCCACGTACCCGTCGGGATCGAATGCGACTTCCGCGGAATAGGCCTTCGGCGTGTGAGTCGTGTTGTTGGCCGTAAGCGACGGCACCGGCACGGCAAGTGTCGCCGGCTTTGCCGCAGACGCCGACACGCTTTCCGTTGCATACACAAACTGGTACGACGTGCTGCCATTGTCGCCGACCAGCGCGTATGGTGACTGCAGCTGGGCTGCGGCAGCCGCCTTGGCATGGCTGTACTGCGCCGAGCCCATGCCCTGGAACATGACTATGACATTCTCGTTCTTGCAGGCGTTGAGCCTGGCGAAAAGGTTGGCGTACCCGTTCGTGGTGATCACGTTTACGCCGAACACCTTCACCTTCGCACCTGTCTTCCTCTCGATCAGCTCAGAGCACACGGCGACGCAGTTCGAGTAGGCGGTGTCGTCTGAAAGTTCGAGCGTGCTTGCCGTGGAATCGGACGCGGAGAAGCGCTCCTTGTCGAACATGGCGCCGGCGAGCAGCTGCGTCCGGTTGTCGTAGTCGTTCCATCCGTTGCCGTTCGCGCTCATGAATACCGAGGTCTTGCCAGGCACGTCCACGGAGCAGTACCTGTCGTTCTCGCCGCAGGGCATGTTCGGATTCGTCAGAAAGGCGACAATGTCGACATTGTCGCGCTCGAAGTATTCGTACAGGGCGGTCTTGATGTAGTAAGGCGTGGTATACCCGTTGCTGCTGGTCCCGCCGAGGTTGTCGCCCCGCCAGACCGTCGCCTTGACCGGACGCGAGAGCACCGCGCCTTCCGGCTCCGCCACGCGCGCGACCGTCTTGTTCGCAGTCGCGGTCGTGAAGATGCGGCAGTAGTCGATTTCAAAATCTTCGCTCTGGAAGTTGGCAATCCGCTCGTCGCTCGCGGAGGTCTGTCCCGGCCAGCCGCCGCCAAACGCGAGGTTCAGGATGACGTACCAGTACTGGCTGCGGACCGTGTTGTATTTCGAATCGCGGACGTCCATGCGCTTGAAGATGTGGTCGTCGATGTACCACACGCACTCGAACTCGTTTATGATGATGCCGATGCGGTGGAAGGCGTCGCCCCAGTGCGTGCCGTCCTCTGGCGACACCAAGGAGGCGTTCTGGATCGTCTCGCTCGAAGTGCCGGGTTTCGTGAAGTGGAAGTTCCCGGAAATCCAGTCAAACCCGTTGACTTGCTCGAAGACGTCCAGTTCGCCGCAGCTCGGCCATCCGCCCGAATTGCCCATCAGCCAAAACGCGGGCCACGTGCCCTGCTGCTTCGTGAGCTTGGCCCGGATTTCGCAGCGTCCGTACTTGAATGCGACCTTGCTCTTGGTCCAAATGGAACCGGAAGAGAAATCAAACGTCTTCTGGTTATACCAGCTGCCTACAGTTACCTGCTCCCTTCGCGCCGTCAGCTTGAGCGTCCCGCTCGAAACCGTATGATTTCCGCCCGAGGTGTATCCCTGCAGCTCGCCGTTTCGCTGAGAGGTGTCGTACCCCCAGTTTTTGCCGCTCCCCACGCTTAGCGAATCCCCCGAAAACTCATCGCTCCAGGCGAGGTTGTCATAGAGTTTGAAATACTCGTCGAGCGAATAAGGGACATTGCGCTTCGCGATGTTTGCAGACCCAAGCGAAGTCGACGGCGACATTGCGGTCGACGCCTCGTAGAGCGCCCAGCACGTGACGTCGTTCGTCACGCACGCAAGCTTCTCGGCGCAGTCCCAGCCGTTGGCGGTCATGCCGTTTTCGGCCGGCACCTGCGGCTTGAGCGACGTCGCGTTCGCGCCGTGCGCGACCTCGACCGTCTTGAAGATCGTCCCGTTCATCCTGCGGAACGTGACTGTGTGGGTGTTTGCGGCAACTGCCTGCGCAACGCTGAGAGCGAGCGTGCAGGCTATGGCGACTTTGCTTTTTCTCGTGGCGAGCATAGTGTCCTTCCCGTCTTTTAATGCGAGAGTGTCGGCGATAACTCGCAATATAATACCATACGCCCCATGAGAAATGGGGCGTATGTTTCGACAAGAAATGAGAGAAAATGAGAAGTGCTGTCTTATCTTATAAAGAACTTTAAGCCACTGCCATCGCAAAGCCAAACATTGTTGCCGTCGATCTTCAGCTTCCACTTCTTTGCGTGGCCGGACGCCACCTTCGGCGTGCCGACGATGCCATCCGTCGCCGTCGCGACGACGATGCCAGAAGTGGTGCGCTCAATCAAGCTCTCATCGTCGATCGAGAACGTCGCACCCTCGGCGAAGACGAGCTTGCCGTCGACAGTCATCGGATGGCGAACGGTCGAATCGGCCTTCGGGAAGTCCGCCGCACAGATCGTCAAGTTGTTGGTGACCGTCATCCTGACGGCGTTCACAACCTCCGGTGAGCCGGTCAGGTTCTTCACCACGAAGTCGAGGTTGCCGTCGAGGTCCAGCTTCGTGCCGTTCTCGAACTTGAGGTCGTCGAACACCGGCAGCATCGCGCCCTTCTTGTCGGCATCGGCGTCACTGTAGATGTCGGCGGTGAAGAGCGTGCCGATTCCGCTGTCGTCCCTGAACTCGCTGAACTGGCGGAGCGTGTCGCGGACGGTGTTCGTACTAGTCGTGCTCGCATCGTTGTAGAACGCCACAATCTGCGCATTGAGGGCTTCAGCCGTGCAGACGGAGGACGGGGCGAACACAAGTCCATACCGCTCGCCGTTGCTTGGAAGGCCGTAGCTCCAGATGGTCGACGACCCTCCATTGGCCCAGACAACGATGTCGACCGGCGTTGCACCAGGCTGGAACGTATAGGACTTTGCCGCCGCAGGCTTGACCGAATACTCGGTGTAGAGCTCAGAACTGGCGTCCGTCGAGAAGAACAGCATGTCGTGGTCCTCTCCGAAGTAGATTGCGGCGGCTTGGCCCGTCAACCCGCTCCAGAACGTGTAGGTCACCGGCTCGTTCGAGTTGTTCCAGATATATCCCCGATACCACCAGCCGTTGCGCCCACCGCTGTATCCGTCCGACCAATCCGGATTGCCTTTGTTGCCGTTGTTGATCATCGGCGTCACACCACACCGAGGGCCAATTGTGCAGGCGCCCTTCTCGTCGTAGTTGAGATGCTCCTGGTAGTTCTCGAGCCACGGACGGGAAATCGGCCACTTGTTGTTGGTGCCATTCCAGCCGCTGCCCGCCCAGACATATGCGTCGTCCCATTTGGGATCACCCGGCGAGATTGGCGTAATGTGCGTTTCCATGAGTCCTGGCATGCCCTTGGTCGAGCGATACGGAATCTTGAGGACACCTTCGCTGATCGTCGCGGTGCCGGTGAAGTGTGCAGTGGTGCCGACGACGAGGGTGTTCGTGCCGGTCTTCGTCAGACCCGCTATCGTCGAGCGGTTCACTGCCGACCCGCCCTTGATGGACTGCGTGTCGTCTCCGGGATCGCCGTTGGTGAATGTCGACGTGTCGCCGACGAACGTGAGCGCGCCGACGGACGCCGCGACTTCGTCCATGAACTCCACCCGCGCACTGTCCTTGAGCGTGATCGACGAAGCGCTTGTGAATGCCGTAGCTCCGTTCCAGATGCCGATGCCGCCTGCGCCCGGCGGAACCACGTTCTCGTTGCTGCCGGCCGTCCGCTTGGTTCCCCTTCCCCTGACCGTTACCGCGCCGGAGTAGGTGTTCTCGGCATTGTGCAGGTTGAGCCAGCCCGGACCGACGGAAAGAGTGCCGGTGCCGGAAATCGGGCCCTTGACGTTTAATACTGTATTGGAGATGCCCCACCCGCCGATGCTGGTGCCGTAGTTCGCCGCGATCGTACTGCCGGAAAGCTCGATCGGGCCTTCCCAGCTGCCGATGTCGGTGGTCGTCGGCATCCTCTGCGTATTGCAGGTGATGGTGCCGCCGTTGTTCCTGACTGTCCAGCCGTTCGCAACCGTCACCTTGTCCTTGATGTTGAACGTCGCGCCGCTTTCTATCTCGACGTATGCCTGGTCCGCGCACTCGGCGTCGAACACGAACGCAGCCGCCTGCGACATCCATGTGGTGCCCGCCGCGATGACGATGTGACCGCCGTTCTTGAACGTGCCGCAGACGTCGTGGCTCCTGCCGCTTCCTCCCGCAATCGTAAGGGCTTTCCCGCCGAGATCATACGTGCCAACCAAGCACAGGCGATTCCGGGAGTAGATCGTCGCGTCGTCGTGAAGGAACAACGAGAAGTTCTTGCCGAGGCCTGGATCTGCCATCTGGGTGTTGGCGCTGAGAAATATCTTCGACCCCGAGGTCGCACCGCTCGCCGCCGAGCCGTAGAGATGCACCGTCTTGCCGCTGAGCGTACCAGGATACTTGTTAGAGCCTGCGTATTCGATGGAAGCGCCGTCGCGCACCCAGATCGTGCCGGAGTCGGCAGTCGTGCTCGTCGCGCCGAAATCGCCCGCCGCCGTGCAGCACCAAATGCCCTCCTCGATGTCGAAGTCGCCTGTGTATGAGGAAATCGGCGTTGCCGTGAGCTTGCCCGCGCCTCTCTTCACGATCTTAGTGATGCCCGCAACGACTTGCGAGGCATCGAGCGTCGCACCGTCCGAATCAACCGTCACGACAAGCGTCGCACCGTCGTCCGCAGTATTATCGTACGTTGCCGCAGCGTTCGCAGCCGCGCCGACGAGTGTGGCGGTGCACAGCGCAATCGCGACTTTAGATAACTTGGAGGAATATCCCCTCGTTGGGTCTTTTACAAACTTATAGATGGCCATGGCTATATCTCTCCTTAGGTGCAGCCATTTTACCACATTGCATCATGAGAAATCAAGCCCATCCTGTGAGAAGAAATGAGAAGAAATGCGTCAATGGCCGGCGGATCAGGGCTCGACCGAAAGGAACTGCCCGGAAATCCAGTCGGCGCCCTTCCAGGAGACTTCGCCATGTCCGACGTCGACAAACTTCTTCATGGCGCACGGAACGTTGGCGGCCTTCAGCGCCGCCTCGAGGGAGGTCATCTGCTTGACGTGCACTATGCCGTCGGACTCGCCGTCCTTGCCAACCACGCCGTACGCGATGGCGGTCGGGACGCTCTTCGCGCAGACAAGCTTAACGGGCGACCACTTGGCGGCCTCCTTGAGCCCGATCTTCTCGGAGGCACCGTCCGGCAGCCCCATGAGGCGGTTCATGAGGGTCCTAAAGAAAGGAACGGATATCTTGAAGCCGAGGATGCTGATCTTGCCGAGGTCGAGGAACTCCTTCGCCGTGAAGTCGGTGGGGCCGACGATGTTCACAACCTTCTTCACCTTCATCTCGTGTGAGAGACCGAGCTTGTTGACGTCCGGATTGCCCTGGTCGTAGGCGTACATGAGCGCGAGGTGCCCGCCTGCCGACTCGCCCGTCACGACGAAGCGCGGCGACTTGGCGCCGAGCTCGCCAACGAACTTCTTGAGCTTCTTCGCCGCGGCGTCTATGTCGCGGAGCATCTCCGCGAAAGTCGCCTCCTTGCGTCCGGAGGCGAACGGGCTCACGGACCTGTCCGTCTGGAGGATGTAGTCGGCCGAGCAGAACACCCCGCCGGCAACAACGACCTTCTTGATCAGCTCCCTGGGCGGCGCGTCCTTGTCGTAGCGCTCGGACCACGAGCCGCCGTGCAGGTACATCACGACGACCGCGTCTGCCTTGACGCCGTTCGTCGGCGCGTAGACGTCGAAGAGCTGTCCGGACCTGTGGCGGTGGTACCGCTTCCACGGCAGGTCGTCCGACGTCCATCCGCCGCCGTTCGCCTTGTAGCCATCGCCCTCGTCAGCAAGGTCGCCCCTCGCGCCGTAGGCGACGTCGTGCCAGCACCTGACGCCGTCCTTCTCGGACGTGGCGGGCGGAAGCTCCGCGAGCGCGCAGAAGGCGCAGAACGAGGCGAACGCCAGAGCAGACACGGCGGACCTTGCCACGGCAGCCGTCCTTCCGCTATTCGAAGAACGCCTTGTAGAGCGCCCTGACCGCTCCGTCGCGGTCCTGCCTCCTGATGGCGATCATGAACGAGACCTCGGACGAGCCCTGGTTCACCATCGACATCGATATCCCCGCCGAGGCGAGCGCAAGACAGGCCTTCGCGAGCATGCCGGGCGTGTAGCACATGCCCTCGCCCACGATCATGAGCATCGTGATGTCCTTCTCGACGGTGACGAAGTCGGGCTCTAGCTCGCGCTTGATCGTAGCGACGACGCGGCGCTCCACTTCCTTCGGCAGGAACTGCTCCTTGATGACGACGCACACCGAGTCGACGCCGGAGGGCATGTGCTCGTAGGAGATCCCCTCGTTCTCGAGGATCTGCAGCAGGCGGCGTCCGAAGCCGACCTCGCGGTTCATGAGGTACTTCTCGATGACGATGTTGCAAAACCCGTCCGCGCTCGCGACGCCCACCACGGTGCCGGGCACGACGCGGCGGGACTGCTGGATCATCGTCCCGGGCTCGCCGGGGTGGTTGGTGTTGCGGATGTTGATCGGGATTCGCGCGCGGACCGCAGGGATGACCGCGTCGTCGGCGAACACGCCGAAGCCCGCGTAGGCGAGCTCGCGCATCTCGCGGTAGGTCATCGTCGGGATGCCCTCCTTCACCTCGGGGACGATGCGCGGGTCGACCGGGTAGACCGAGTCGACGTCCGTGAAGTTCTCGTAGACGTCGGCGCAGACTGCCGCGGCGAGGATCGAGCCCGTGATGTCGGACCCGCCGCGCGGGAACGTCGCGACCTTCCCCTCCTTCGTGTAGCCGAAGAAGCCGGGGTAGATGACGATGCCCTCGAAGTTGGAGAACGCGCGAGAGAGAGTCGCGTAGCTGTCGGGGTCGAGCGTCGCGTCGCCGAACTCGCCGCGGAGGATCATGCCCGTCTCCTTCGGGCCGGCGTAGCGCGCCTTCTTGCCGCGGGCCGCGAACGCGACGGCGACGAGCTTGGCGTTGTTGTCCTCGCCTGCGGCCTTGAGGAGGTCCTTGAACTCGGCGGGCTTGAGCTCGCCGACCTGCGCGAGGCGGTCCTTGAGGTCGCGCGAGATCTCGCTTATGATGTCGTCGCCGAGCTTGAGCTCGTCGGCGATGAGCGCATAGCGCTCGACCACGGACGCGAACTGGCGGTCCGTGTTCTCGCCGGCGAGCGCCGCGTCCGCGAGCGCGATGAGGAGGTCCGTGACCTTGGTGTCGCCCTTGTCGCGCTTGCCCGGGGCGGACACGACCACGATGCGCCGCGCGGGGTCCGCGAGGACGATGTCGATTACCTTGTTCAGCTGGGTGGCGTCCGCGAGCGAGGAGCCGCCGAATTTGCAGACTTTCATGGAAATGTTAAGGGGTTGAAAGGTTAAAGGGTTGAAAAGTTGAAAGGTTGAAGGGTTACAGGACGCGGAGTTTCACGGGGTCCTCGCCTGTCACGCCGGCCGCCTTGATCTCCGCGAGCGCGGCGTCCACGTCGGACGCCTTCGCCACGCGCGTCATCGCGACGACGGGGACGGGCAGGTTGCCCTCGGAGGATTCCTTCTGGGAGAGCGCCGAGATGGACACGCCGTGCTTTCCGAGCGCGGACGCGACGACGCCCATGGCTCCCGGGCGGTCCTCCAGCATGAAGCGCAGGTAGTACTTGGACTTGATGTCGCCCGCTGCGCGCAGGCGCACCTTGCCCTCCGCGTAGTTCGGAACGCCGCGCGCGTAGCGCGTCTCGTCGTACGCGAGGTTGCGGGCGATGTCGCCGATGTCGCCGATCACGGTCGAGGCCGTTGGCGCGCGCCCGGCGCCGCGTCCGTAGTACATCGTGTAGTCGGACATGTCGCCCTTCACGTACGCCGCGTTGAACGCGTCGTTGACGTTCGCGAGCATGTGGGAGAACGGAATCAGCGTCGGATGGACCCCGACCTCGACTTCGTCGCCGTCCTTCGCCACGACCGCGAGAAGCTTGATGCGGTAGCCGAAGTCGGCCGCGTACTTGACGTCCGCCCCGGCGAGGTTCCTGATGCCCTCGACCTGCACCTGGTCGAGCGTCGGCTGGAAGCCGTAGGCGAGCGCCGCGAGGATGCACGCCTTGTGCGCGGTGTCGAAGCCGTCGATGTCGAGCGACGGGTTCGCCTCGGCGTAGCCGAGCTTCTGCGCGTCCTTGAGGACATTGTCGAACGGCAGGCCCTCGTTCTCCATCCTGGTGAGGATGTAGTTGCACGTTCCGTTGAGGATGCCGTGTATGGACTCTATCTCGTTGCCCGAGAGGCCCTCGCGGAGGACCCGGATGATCGGAATGCCGCCGCCGACGGAAGCGCCGAAGTAGATGTCGACGTCGTTCTTGGCCGCAGTCTCGAATATCTCGCGCCCGTACTCGGCGAGGAGCTTCTTATTCGCGGTAACGACGCACTTGCCGTTCCCGAGCGCCTCGAGGACGAACGTCTTCGCTATGCCGGTCCCGCCGATCGTCTCGACAACGATGTCGATCTCGGGATCGGCCAGGACGGACTTCGAATCCGTCGTCAGGACCCCGTCGGGAACGCTGATGCCGCGGCTCGTCGTCACGTCGAGGTCCGCGATCTTCTTAAGGACGATGTCGACGCCAAGGCGCTTCGCCATAACGTCACGATGCTTCAGGAGACCGTCCGCCACCCCCGCGCCAACGGTCCCGAAACCGAGTATTCCGACTCCTATCTGCTTCATAACAACCTTTTTCGGATTTGGGCGGATATTTTACTCTTTTTTCGCCGCTCGCGTCAATACCACGGAATGCGACCACGACAAATCCGCCGCGATTCCGACGGACTAAACAGGGGGCAGTTTCACGAGAACGCTACCACCGCAAGCTGTATCAATGAGCTGTATCAAAAAGCTCTTGTCCCCCCAGACTACTCTGCCACGAGTTTGTAGAACTTGCGGCTAGACGTCTCGGACGGGAAAGCAATGACGTTGCCGCCAGAATCGGACTTGATCTCGGATTCCCCGGCGGACGTCCAATCACCGAGATCGTCGGAAGAAAGCAGCTTCAGGGTCACGCCTTCCGTGCGGATCAGCTGTGGGGTCGTGACGACGGGCTTGCCGTTCGCGTCGAAGGAAATCGTCATCAGCGGCGCATTTGTCGCCGCGTCGCCAAAGGCGTAGATGAAGGCGTTCGCGACCTTGGCGTCCAACCCGTATCCGCCCATCGTGGCCGCAGTCCCCTTCCCGGCGAGTCCGGCCGAGACGGCCCATGCGCCATATCCGCTCTCCGCGCCGCCGGAGAATTGAACCTTCTCTGCGGCGTTCGCCCAGTAGCCAGTCGCGCCGGCCTCGCCGCCGTAGCCCATGCCGTCGAAAGGCACCGTGAGGACGAGTCCTGCGGAGGTGCCGTCAAAAGCCCAGGCGCCGAGGTCGGGCGCCGTCTTGCCCTGGAAGACGATGTTCGTGAGCGACGTGGTGCCCTGGAAAGAGTTGTTGCCGACCGTCCCGACACTCTCCGGCAGGACGAGTTCCACGAGCGCCGAACACTTGTTGAACGCTCGTTCGCCTACCTCGGCGAGTACCGCGCCGAGGACGACGTTGGTCAGCGACGCGCAGCCAAAAAACGCGCCTTCGTTGCTGGACGACGTCCCCTCGATGCGCACGACGCCGTTCAGGACGACGCTCCCCGCCTTCGTGTTCATGAAGGCTTTGCAGTTGATTACGGTCGCGCCCGATCCGTTCACCGTTACGGAGAAAGCATTAGTGCTATCGATCGGCGCGAAGAACCGCGTCACTTCGGCGATTCCGCTTCCGATCGTCAAGTCCGTCAGCGACGTGCAGCCCGAGAAGATGGCGTTACTGTCATTCTCGTTGCCGGTGGCGACGAGCGAATCAGGGAGCGTCATCTCCGTCAGCGACGTGCAGTTGTTGAAGGCGTAGAAACCGATGGTGCGAAGCCCCTCGTTCAGCGTCGCCGTCCTCAGCGACATGCAGCCGCTGAACGCGGAGAACCCGAGGTTGGTGACTGTGTTCGGGAGCGCGACCGACCTGAGTGCGCCGCATCCCCTAAAGGCCTGACCGCCGATCTCTGCGAGTCCGTCGCTGAAGACGACCTCCGTGAGCGACGTGCAGTCGCGGAACGCGCCCTCGCCGCTCGACGAGGTCCCCTCGATGCTCACGACGCCGTTCAGGACGACGCGCCCCGCTTTCGTGTTCATGAAGGCTTTGCAGTCGATCACGGTCGCGCCCGAGCCGTTCACCGTCACGGTGAAAGCATTCGTGCTTTCGAACGGCAAATGGAACTTCTTCACGACGGGAATCCCGCTCCCGATCACGAGATTCGTCATAGACGTGCAGCCCGCGAAATAGCCGTCGGAATAGCTGTAAGAGGCGTAGTTTTCCGTCTCGCGGAGCGAATCCGGCAGCGTCGCCTCGCCGAGCGACGTGCAGTTGGCGAAGCTTCGAAGTCCCATCGACCGCAACCCCTCGGGAAGCGTCGCCGATTTGAGCGCCGCGCAACCGCTGAAGGCGTAGCTGCCGATGTTCGTGACGGTGCTGGGAATCGCGAACGACGCGAATGCGGCACAATTCTGGAAGGCGCGATTGCCGATGTTCCGAAGCGGCGAGTCGATCAGCGTCACCTGCGCGAGATTCGCGCAACCGTTGAACGCGCCGGTGTTCCAAGAACTCCCGTTCTCGATTTCCGCAACGCCCTGGAGCGTGGCCATCTGGATGGACGCCAGATTGTAGAATGCGGAATCGCCGAGCGTCATCGCGCCGTTGCCGCGCACCACGACGTTCGTGAGCGCCGGGACCTCGCTCAGGCACTTGTTGCCGATCTTCACGGCGGAGGTTTCGTTCGTGAGGCAGAAGGCGACCTCGCCGAGCTTGGGACAGTCGTAGACGATCGCGTCCGGGATGTCATTCGTGACCGACGGCGGAATCTCAAGGTAAATGAGATTCGGACAACTTGAAAAGGCATAGCTTACGATATGTCTCACGGAATTCGGAATCGTGATGCCGTAGCACTTCGCGCCGCTCAGCGCATAGCCTGCGATCCGGGTCACCGGGTTGCCGTTGTGCATCTCGGGGATGGTCAGCATCTCCGCGGCCTTGCCGACGTCGGTGAGACCGGTCAGTCTCGCCTCGCCGTTCTCCACCGAATATTCGAACTGCTCGGTTTCGAGGGCGTACGCCGCAGTCAACCCCAGCGAAGCCGCGAGCATTAGAAAAAGTTTCCGCGAATGGATAGTAATCATATCTATGGCAGTCCTATTTCATTTAGGTACGATCATTATAGGATAACCAAAGGTCAGTTGTCAATGGGTTTTGCCTTATTCAAGGAATTCATTAGGGATTAGGGGTCAGGGATTAGCTGGTGGAGTTCGGCACGCGCATAGGAGCGCCAAAAACGCGCACTTGCGCCCCCCGCGCGTCGCCCTCCGCGGCAAATCTGTCTCGCTACACCTTCTCCACCAGTTTCGTCAACTCAGCGCGGAGGCGCGCGGCTTCGGCTTCGTCACCATGCATGACGGCGTATTCAAGCAGCGCATCCAGCCGCTTGATTTCCTCAATCGTTTCGTCTCTCTGTGGCATCGCCATAGTCACTTCTCCTCCAAAACCTTACGCATTCTCCAGCCAATATTATACCATACCCGCGGCAAATCCGCCGCGCTCCCCGCGTTGCCGCGCCGCCCCGCGCGATTCGAGCGGCCAGACCAGCGCCTACAGCGACGGGGCGCCCTTTGGCGCGGAGAAGCTCCTGAGCGAATAAGGCGCAAGCGCAAGCTTCGCGGTTCCGCCGAACTTCTCGCCGGACACAAGGTCCGCCGAACCGTCGGGCATGGAAATCTCCACCGTAGCCGGCTTCTGGCCGGCGTTGACGACGTAGAACCAGCTCTTGCCGTCGAAGTCCTTCTGGCGGACGACTACGTCGCCGACGCTGCCAACGTCGTCGAAGACCACGGCCGGAAGCGAGCGGAACGCCTGCGCGAACGGCGCGAGGTAGTTTTCCATGCCGTAGGTGCCGATGAGGAAGCCGCCCTTCGAGACGCCGAGGATGTCGCTGTGCTTGAGCGGTCCGACAATCGCCTGCATCGCGTTCTCGCCGCCTGGATTGATCGTCGACACGCGCCAAGTGGTTTCGGTGAGCCAGTCGCACGACAGCGAGGTGGCGCTGCCGCGCTTGCCCTGCTTGCCTATCGCGTTCTCCCAGTAGCGGTCGTGGATGTTGAGCCAGGGGCACTTCGCGTCCTTCAGAAGCGACCAGACGTCCGGTATCTTCACGGCGTCGCGGAATTTCTCGCGCACCTGCGCGGAAGCGTAGGCGGCGGACGAGCATATGCGGTAATCCGCCGGCACCGCGGTCTGCCCGAGAACCAGGTTGGGGATCGTCGCCGTGAGCTTTACGCGGTCGAGACCGCGCTCGCGGTGCATCTTGTCCATGTGCCCTGGATCGCCGAAACCTTCGTTCTTTATGTCGGTCGGCACGCAGCTGTTGAGCCAGAGTCTGAGGTCGGGACGCGCCGCCGCGAGCTTTTTCGCGACCTGCGAGTAGAACGCGGTCGTGTAGTCGCAGCGCCACTGCACCCACGCGTCCCATGCGTTCTCCTTGAGCCACTTCGCGTACGCCTTGCCGCGCAGCGGGTCCTTCCTGTCCACGGGGATCGTGATCCCCTTCGACTTCGCGAAGGCGTC
>Ga0265298_10006481_pt1 | contig 14441 bp, 12 predicted proteins | sample AusTroGonzalo_MG_3_FD_193486 | JGI IMG/M metagenome (GOLD analysis project Ga0265298, IMG submission 193486) | Bovine rumen microbial communities from tropical cattle in Woodstock, Queensland, Australia - Gonzalo_01 | ecosystem: Host-associated > Mammals > Digestive system > Stomach > Rumen ... | reverse complement strand
TGGAATATGACCCGAATGCCCGCTGCGATCATCATCATGAACATCATGAAAGCGAATGCGGCCATCATCATGAGGGCAAACACCAATGCGCTCCTGAACACGCTAGCGGGAAACGGCTGGCAGATCAAGCGAGGAAAGCAACCAAGCTTCTGTGGTCCTGATGGAAAACGCTTCATCCGCATGGATTCCTTGGGTGAAGCGTATGCTGAGAAATCCATCCGGGAAGTGCTGGACGGTCTACGGGTTCACAACCCGTACAAGACTCGCCGGATGAAGAGCCAGGTCAGCTTGCTGATTGATATCCAGGCAAAAATGCAGGAAGGTAAAGGAAAAGGATATGAAAACTGGGCGAAAGTCTTTAATGTCAAGCAGATGGCAAGCAGCATGGCTTATCTGTCCAGTCATAATATCAAGTCCTATGAGGAACTGGCAACGAAGGTTGAAGCTGCTGTTCAGAAGAACGAGGCGCTGTTGACGGAGGTCAGGACTGCTGAAGCCCGCCTGAAGGAGATTGCTGCCATGAAGAAATCTATTCATGACTATCTGAAGACCAAGGATGTCTACGCTGAATGGAAGAAATTAGGTTATGATAAGCACTTTTACGCGGAACATGAGCAGGAAATCATCATACACAAGGCGGCAAAGAAGGCTTTTGACGCGATTCCCGGTAAGATTCCGACGATCAAGGCGCTTTCTGCGGAATACAGCGAGGTTCTGACTCAAAAGCAGGCAGCCTACGCTCATTACCGTGAAACCCGAGATAGCATGCGAGAGCTTCTGACTGTCAAGGCAAACATCGATATGGTAACAAATCGGCATACGCCTGCGAAAAGTATCAGAAACAGAGAAGTAAAGCGTTGATTACTGGGGCTGTCTCACGGAAAACAAGCCGTTTCCCGTCCGGCGGACAGATAAAAAATCAAGCCATAAAAAACGCTGACAATCAGCAAAGGTTGTCAGCGTTTTTTATGGAGAAAAGCACAGGAAACAGCGCCCTGCTGCCGTCTGATCCCGGCAGGATACAGGTGGCCTGTTTCACTCTATCACTTCGCAGATCCAGCCAAATACCCGGGCAATCTGAATGATGCTTGCCTTCTGCCGTCCGGTAATAATCATCTGATGATGGCTGGGCAGTTCTTCCATCACTTTTTCCCCGTTATGGTAATGCAGCAGTGATGCATTTCGTGCATCCGTACCGGGGAATTGCATATACTTCTCGATTTTTCCGGGAATGACAGTAATTCGCCGGAAGGAAGGATCAATTTTAGCCAGCACCATATCCCCCGTCGGCAATTCACAGTCCACCATGACAGCCTGCTCATCAACGATTGCGAGGACCTTCGGAACGATTTTCCAGCGGTCTCCGCAGAATGGCCTCGGTGCAAATCCCGCATAGCCGCAATGTACGCCGAGGGCGTGATTCTCAGGCTCGTCCACCTCGGGGAAATCCGACATGCGTTCATGATAAACCGCCGCTTTGCCCACCAGAAAAGGATATATATTCGTCATCATGATCGGCATCTTCAGCGCATGATAGAGCACATAGGTGGACAGCAGCGTAAGGGTATCACCCTCACAGCACCAGATAATGCCGTACTTTTCAAACAGTTGGTTCCAGATGACGCAGGGCGTGGTCCGGCAATACATCGATTCGTTCAGGCAGTTGGCGCCGATGCCGTCCACCCCGCCAAGCTCCTCGATCGTTTCCAGGATGGCAAGATACAGCTTGCCCAGCAGCGTTTGCTGCTCTTCACTGATTCCTTCCGTGGGCAGCTCCCAGGATCGGAATTCCGCCAGTGCGCTTGCGCTGTCCATCCGATCCGCCCTAGCGTTGACTTCTTTCCAGCTCCTGTAGATCACTTTCGCACCAAACACCTGCTCAATCTGGCGGGTACACTCCTCCTCCCACCAGTAAAACCGCTTAAAAATATAAGCCTGCATTCCCTCGCCGGGATCGTCCTGAAACATGAGGAATTTTGAGCCTTGCAGATGGGTTTTCACAGCCAGTGCCCGCAGAATCACCCTGCCCAGTTCAATGCTGTACGGGGAAAACACCGTCAGCCCGCCGCTGCGCATATAACTGATCAGCTCCCAGTCCCACATATCCACCGTACCGAACCGGGAGGTAATGACCAAAACAGGCTTGTCATACCCCCTGAGCGTATCCAGGTAATGATACCCGGCTCCGATCATCTGCGGAAACAGAACGGCGTCACATTCCGGTATCGGGTCTCCGACCATGGCTGTTTCGGTGAATTCGGCCACATCCCCATAGATATCGTTCAGCCTGCCCAGCTGCTCTTCATATTCACCTTCTTCGCGGGCATTCGCTTCCCTGAATTTCAGCGGCACAATTCTTGCTTTCAGCGTATTCATTTTTCTCCTCCTTCGTTTCAGTGCAGCCGGTTCCTGCAGAGCACGGACAGTTCCCTTTCATACCGGATGTACTGTTCCTTCAGTCTGATATATGCCTCATGCCTTTTCGGTTCCGGTTCTGTCCGGTTTCCCTGCCTGGTATACTGTTCCGCAAACGCTGCCGCCTCCCCGGCCAGGCCAATCCCCTTCGCCGCCAGTACGCAGGCTCCCCACAGCGCAGCTTCGTCCCGCCCGAGCGTTTCAAGCGGGATACCGGTCACATCCGCGTAGATCTGAAGGCAGTTGGGAGAATGCGTTCCTCCGCCGATCACGCGGATACGGTTTTCCTCCCGGTACTCCGGATAGAGTGCATGAATCCGATCGAGCGACGCGGAAAGGGAAAAGGCGAAGCTTTCCACCAGTGCCCGATAAAAATGTTCCGTACGATGATTCCAGCTGTGGCCAAGGAATGCCCCCCGCAGATCGCCGTCAAACGGCATAACGGTGCCGCCCAGCATCCCGACCGCAATCAGTCCGTCGCTGCCCGGGCCGATGCCGGCAATGGCGTCGTCCATCCTCCGGTAGGCCTCCGGGAGGTTTTCATCCGCGCTTCTCACGAACCTGTCCAGAAACCACTCCTGCGTGATTCCGGAGCCCGGCATATAGTAGTGGGCATACAGCACTCCCGGTTCAGCGCCGTTCAGGATATCAAACCCGCGCTTTTCACGGTCCGGACGAAAATCGTTCACACAGCAGCTCAGCGCACCGAACGAGGCCGCCTCGAAAAGAAGCGCCCCTTCCCGCAGGCAGCCGGCGCCGACGCAGCCGGCAATCTTGTCTCCTGCCCCCGCGATCAGTGGAATCCCGGCTTTCAGTCCGGTCAGTCCTGCCGCATGTGCGGTAAGGACTGCCGCCGTATCATCCGAAGCCACGATGCGCGGCAGCCGCGAAGGATCGATCCCGAGTCCGTTGCAGATCGTTTCCGACCAGCTGCGGTGCCTGACGTCCGCCAAACCGGTCCATGTCAGCAGCGAACCGTCGATTACGGCATCCTCCAGGTCCATATCCCCCAGCCTGCCGATGATATAGCCGTTGAGCATTAGATACTTGCGAATCCGGCGTGCTTCTTCGGGATATTCATGGCCGAACCAGGCGTACTTTGCGGAAAAAAGCGGGCTGTTGGTACCTGAAATATTCAGAAATGCGTCGCTGAATTCCTCCATCTGCTGCCGGGCAAAGGAGGTATACCGGGTATCAAGCGAGCAGGACCAGCCGGTCAGATCCGTCCAGTCGCTGCCAACGCCCATAAAACCCGCCATCTGTCCGGTGAAAGCAACGGCCGCGATCTCTCCGGGATTCTCAATCTGCGCGGCAGCCTCCTTCATGCACCGCAAGACAGCTGCATAGATCTCCTCGCCATGCTGAATGAACTGTTCCGGTCCCGGCCTTTCGCTGTGAACCGGCTCCCGTGCAAGCGCAAGGAAGCGGCCCGTTTCATCGCAGATCCCTGCCTTGATCAGGCTTGTGCCCAGGTCCACAGCCATCAGTAATGTCTTCTTCATTTTTCTTAGTCTCCGAACACGAACACGTGTTTCAGTCCCTTTGCAGCTGCGGCCGCGTCAAACGCTTCCCGGAACGCTTCCGGCGGATAGACATCCGACATGATAAGCTCCAGGGGAATCCGTTTATCGTTGACCAGCTTCTGGCAGATCCGGTATTCGGAAACGCTCTGCTTTGTGCAGCCCTGGATACGCAGCTGTCTGTAATGGATCAGGTTGGTATTGATGGGCACGGTTTCTTTCCCTGCTGGCAAGCCGGCGAAAAAGAGCAGGCGTCCGTTCATATTCATGTATTCCGGCGACTGTGCCTGCGCCGTCGGCGCAGGCGCGGCAATAACGCACAAATCCACGCCTTTCATGCCCAGCTCCGCCAGCCCCGCCGGAATGCTCCCGCGGATGGGAATGACGTCCGGAAACAGTTCGCATGCCTTATGGATGCGTTCCTCTGAAAGGTCGTTCACAAGGATCTTTCCTGCGCCAAGAAGCTTTGCAACCATAACGTGCATCAGTCCGATCGGACCGAGGCCGATAATCAGTGCATCGTCCCCCGGCCGGACACCGATCAGCTTCTGACCGTTGTATACGCAGGAAAGCGGTTCCACCAGCGCGGCTTCCTGAAAAGAGATGTTCCGGTCCATGGGAGAAACGTTACCCTGTTCAATCGCCCGTGCCGGGATTCTGACGTACTCCGCGAATCCGCCCTCCATGGTAACGCCGAAAGCATCATATTGTTTGCACAGGTGGGTGTTTCCACTGACGCACATATCGCAGGTGCCGCACCCGATATTGGGCGCAACCGATACCCGCTGGCCGACGGAATATCCCCTGACGCATGCGCCGGTTTTCGCGATCTCCCCGGCAAACTCATGGCCGAGCGTCAGGGGATTGCTTTCTGAAACATTTCTGTAGCCGTTTCGCATCATCCGCACATCCGTCCCGCAAATGGATGCGGCGCGCACACGGATAAGCATCTCGTTTTCACGGATTTCCGGAATGGGAATTTCCTGCAGTTCAATCCTGTCTTTCCCCAGCAGCCGGATTGCTTTCATATTCCTTCCCTCCTCAGCGTCCGTTGATATATACCGGTCTTTTCTCCAGGATGGACCGCAGCCCTTCCTGTACCAGCAGCAGCGCCATTTTTCCGTCATGGCCTGTGACTTCCGGCTCCGTGTCTTCAAGAACAGCCCGGATAAACGCCCGGTCCTCCTCCACATAGGCTTCCCGGAACAGCGTCCGCCAGGAATCCATGGAGTCGGCCAGGATTGTTCCCTGTGCAGTCACGGTTTCCACATCGTTCGCACGCTGGGAACCCACCTTGATGATGCCGTTTGTGCCGAGAATTTCGGTTCGGGAATCATAGCCGTAGGCGACATACTGGGCGCCGGTAATGCTGCCCACCACGCCGTTTTCAAACTCCAGCAGGACTGAGCATGTATCGTAGTACTCCGGATATTCATCCGCTGCCTCCGGACTCCGGAAATTATGCCCCACCGCATGGACCATTTTCACTTCGCTCCCTGCGTACCAGCGCAGCGTGTCAAAATCATGGCTGTTGACTTCCCCGATGGGACCATAGTTCCGGCGCACATCAAACATCCAGGGCTTGGGCTGACTGGGTCCGTAGGTATTGGATTTCAGAAGCGTAACCTTTCCGATTGCACCGCTGTCCAGCTGTTCCTTCCCTCTGCGAAAGCTCCTGTCAAACCGGCGCATAAAACCGAGCTGCAGTTTCACCCCGTTCTCCCTGCAGGCTGCAATCATCTCATCGCATTCTTCCGTTGTGGAAGCCATCGGTTTTTCACAGAACACATGCTTGTGCGCCTTGGCTGCCGCGATGACAATATCCCGGTGAAACTGAGTAGGCGTCACGACCACGACAGCATCGATATCGTCCCGGGCCATGACATCCGTGTAATCGCTGAAGACGCGGTCCACGTTCAGTTCGTCCCGCGCAGCCTTCAGGTTTTCCGGCATGGGATCGCACAGCGCTGCCAGTTCCGCCTCCCGTATATGTCCGGCATAACTCCTCGCGTGAATCATTCCTGCCCTTCCGCAGCCGATCAGGCACACCCTGACTTTTTCCATATTGCTCACCGCTTTCTTATTCCAGTCCTGCAGCCTTCATTTCCTCGATAATCTTTACACCGCCGGATGTGCCCAGCCTTGTGGCGCCGGCTTCAATCATGGTCTTCGCGTCTGCCCAGCTCCGAATGCCGCCCGCGGCCTTCACCTGCACATCGGGTCCCGCATAATGCTTCATCAGTGCCACATGTTCCGGCTTCGCGCCGGCCGTGCCAAAGCCCGTGCTGGTTTTTACGAAATCCGGTTTCACCCGGCTGGCGATCCTTGCCGCCTCAATGATCTCCTCCTCCGTCAGATAGCAGGTTTCAAAGATTACCTTACAGCAGATTCCGGCGTTTCTGGCCACTGCGGTCATCCGGCTCATTTCTTCCTCGATATAGGCGTAATCATGTTCCTTCAGTTTTCCGATATTCAGGACATAATCAAACTCCTGGCAGCCATCAGCCACGGCGTTTTCGGCTTCAGCGGCTTTTGTGGCGATGGTCATCTGCCCCAGGGGAAACCCGACTGCGGCGCCTGTCAGCACTTCGGAATCCTTCAGCAGTTCTCTGCACAGCGCAACAGGATACGTGTTAATCGCCACGGACTTGAACCCATACCATTTTGCCTCCTCGCACAGCCGGACAAAGTCCTCCTTTGTTGCAAATGCTTTCAGATTGGTATGATCGATCATTGATGCCACCTGCCGGACTGTAATCTTCATGCGAGCTCATCCTTTCATCCTTTTATTTGCATTCGTTTGCTTTTGTTTTCCTTTATATTTCGAAGTATAGTGCGCGGATTGTTCGTTGTCAATCCTTTTACCCGGTTTTGTTTTGTTTGATTTCACTATAAAGATATAATACAATATCAGGGAGCGGGCTGAAACATGGCAGGATGACCGAAAACGGAAGCGGGGTGCGTGATTGTGGATAGCGGCAGGCTTTTTACCGGGCAGCGGAGAGGAGAAATCCTCCGGCTGGTCCGGCAGCGCGGAACCGTCAGTGTCAGCGAATTGGCTGAACTGTTCCATGTCAGCGGCACCACCATCCGTCTGGACCTGTCCTTTCTGGAAAAATCAGGCGGAATCACCCGTACCCACGGCGGTGCGATGCTGAATGAGCTGTCTTTTCACGAACCGCTGATCAGCGAACGCGTCCATGAACGGGAGAAGGCGGAAATTGCCCTGCGCGCGCTTGAACATATTGAGAACAATGATGTGCTGCTGCTCGATACGGGAACCACCATGGTCGCCCTGGCCCGGGCGCTCATCCTGTCCCCTTTCACAAAGCTGACCGTCTATTCCAATGACCTGGATGTGCTCCGGATACTGGAAGAAAAGGAAAACTGGGATCTTTTCCTGCTGGGCGGAAAAGTCCGCAACGGCTTTCACTATGCCTGCAGTCCCCGGACGGTTCAGGACCTGGAGAACCTCCATTTCAGAAAGGCGTTTATCGCAACCTCCGCCATCAGCTATCACGCAGGCCTTACCATCTCCAACCCTGATCTCGCGCTTCTGAAAAGCGCCATGATCGCCTGTTCTGAAACCGTCTGCCTCCTTGCAGACTCCTCCAAGCTGCACCGGGTGGATTTTCAGAAATTTGCCGGTTTTGACGACATTGATATCCTGATTACTGACAGCGGAATCACCCATCAGGATCTGGCCGCGCTCAGGGAACGCGTTAAAACCGTCGAAGTCGCGGAATACGGCCCCGGTGCTGCGGAATGAAACGATCAGCGCGTTGCTTTAGGTGAGCGCTCCGGCGGGGTGGCGGAGCGGCATATAAAGTGTTGCAGGCCGGGAATTCGCAAAGCTGTACGGTCCCGGAAGAAATCCGGTGGAAATGCGGTTCTCCGTGCATGGTATGCAGTCGTTGCCAATCTGATGGATGCAGCGAAGAAGGGGCTGTCTCACAAAAAAAGTGAGGCAGTTTTTTTCTATAGAAAAAGAACAGACCAAAAACACCCGAGACCGTAAAGGAATCGGGCGTTTGCAGTATAATGTAGGTGATGAAACAAACACTACAGCTGCAGTCAGATTATAGCGCGATATCCCGGATCAAAAATCTCCCTGCATAAATACAGGGAGATTATCGTAAAAATACGGTGATAGTTCTTACGGGTGAATTTACGTTTTTTTGCTCATCGGGTGTTATTTCCTTTAAAACAAGCGCGTATCTGGAACGTTCTGGATTAAATTCATTAACGATTTTAAAAAATCTGTGTTCTTTTTCAGCAATCTTCTGCAATAGCTCTTTGATACGTTGCCTACGCAGCCACGGAGGTGGATGGCAGTTGGAAAGGAAAAAAACTTCAAAAAAACTTCAAGTGACTGGACTGAAAAACGCAGGAAAGCTTCCGCAACAATACAGCCTATATCCAGAACTGGCTTCAGGTGCTGAAGACTGACAAGCGTTTCATCGTCAGCGCTTCCAGTAAAGCCGAAAAGGCTGTGAACTACATCCTGACAGGGCAATAAGCCCTGTCAGGGCTGGAAAGAGAAATCAGTATGAAAAAGGATGATTCAATAGATCGCGAAATTGACCGAACTGTCCGGGTGGCAGATTGTACCGTCAAAATCATTGACGTTCATATATTTCCTCCGCTGCTGGTTAATCGTACAGATTCTGCGCTATCTCTTCGGAGTCGATATTTTCTATCGTATAGAATGCGCAGCCCGTATCAACGTCTTCGACAGGTTCGCCCCTGGCGCAGGCCAGTAACAGATCAATCGTCTTTCGGCCGATATCTACCGGTGATTGCGTGACGGCTCCATACATGATACCCATCTGGATGACCGCCTTCAGCGTAGCACCGGAATCAAAGCCTACCGCGATAACTGTTGCGTCCGTAATGCCGCATACGCACAGGTTGTCGTCCGCCGAGATGATCCCTTCCGCGGCGGGCTGATTGGATCCGAACACGGCAATCAGGTCTTCCTTGTTCAATAGCACAAAGGCTTCATTTGCGCACAATTCCACAGTCGGCTGCGCCGGGACACGGACCTCCAGAATGATTTTCGCTTCAGATTCCTCTGCACAAGCGCCGTTCGCGTTCCCGACATAGTATTCATTTCCCGTGACAAACACTTTCCAGTCCTTTTCTCCTGCCAGTGCGATGATTCGGTCAATAAAGCCGAGACCCCGCCGGGTGACGGACTCCCCGGTGGCGTCCTGGTTTACTTCCCCAATACGAACCGGGCCGTCAGCCTGTTCAATCCGCTTTTCGATCTTTTGCCACATTCCGTCCGCGGCGACGGCTCCGGCCGCGTAATTGTCCGTGGACGCATTTGCGTATACCGCGCCTTCCGGAGCTCCCGGAACGCCGGAATCAAATCCGACGATGGGAATCTTTCTGGAGATCGCGTCATTCAGCAGATCCCTGAACGCGTTCTGATCCACCGCGGCAAAACCGATGGCGGAAGGATTGGCGTTCAGCGCGGAAGTAAACTGCTGAACCTGTTGCGTAATATCCGCTTCTGAGTCAGGGCCTGTATAATTCATCGTAATCATTTCATATCCGGCTTCCCGGTTCAGACGATCCGCTTCCTCTCTCGCGCCTTTTTGCACGGCCTGCCAGTAGGTCGCTTGAAAGCCTTTGGATACGATTTCAAAGTGATAATACTCTTCCGCGCAGGCGGCCGCGCAGACTGTCAGAACGGTCAATACAAGCAAAATCGAGAATGCTCTTTTCATGTCTGATCAGGCTCCTTTCCGGCCTCGTATCTGATCCAGCGCGACGGCTCCCAGCAGGATGCAGCCGGTGATCAGCAACTGCCAGTCCGCGTTCAGCCCGATGAACGGGAGACCGACCTGCAGCACGGAAATCAGCAAAACGCCAAGGAAGGTTCCAAACACAGAACCTGATCCGCCGCTCATGGCGGTTCCGCCGATGATGACCGCGCCGATGGCGTTCAGTTCAAATCCCGCGCCTTCGCCCGGCGTGATATTGGAAAAAGTCCCGGCGTAGGCGACAGCCGCCAGACCTGTAAACAGTCCGCAGACGGCATAGGCGAGGATATGCCACTTCACGACATTCACGCCGGAGAGCTTCAGCGCTTCCCTGTTGGACCCGATGCTGATCACATACCGGCCAAAGCGGGTGTGATGCAGTACAAAAGACATCAGAATCAGAATCAGAATCATCCAGACCATGCCCAGCGGGATCGGAATGCGCTGGCCGTTTTCCGTTGTCAGAATCAGGCGGAAAGCTTTACGGAATCCCGCTCCCGGCTCCAGGTAATTAGGCCAGGTTCCGGACAGTCCGCCCGTGAGGATAGAACCCATCCCGCGGCAGAACATCATCGTGCCAAGCGTCATAATAAAGGGTGGAATATCCAGCCGGGCGATCCCGAAACCGTTCACCGTCCCGATCATCACGCCCATCAGGATCGTTGCGGCCATCGCGGTCCACAGTGGCCATCCGCAGATGCGCATCAGCCAGGAACCGATCAGCGAATAGCAGATCAATCCTGTTCCCATGCTCAGGTCGGTGCCGCCAGTAATCAGCGGAAAAGTGACGCCGATGGCAATCAGCAGGATATAGTACAGATTGTTGCAGATATAAGCCATCGTTGTATAGCGCCGGAAAGCGGGGCTTAACGCGTAGAAAAAGCCGTAAACCGCCAGAATCACAAGCGCGAGCAACAGACGCTGAAAAGCATCGGAACGAATCAATGTCTTTTTCACAGCCGTACTCCTTTCACGCTCAGTTTTTTCTGCGGCGTCCCGCAATATCGGCGAACACCACGGCAATCAGGATCAGCGCTGTCAGCGCGTACTGGAAGGAGATACTCAGTCCCATGGACAGGATGCCCTCCTGCATGATAGCGATCATCAGGGAGCCGATCAGCGTACCAAGAATGGAAGCCACGCCGCCGCTCATGGAGGTGCCTCCCATGACGCACGCGGCGATCACTTCATTGTTGAAGGTGTCTCCCCGTCCGGGAATAACGGTTGTGTAGCAGCCGACATAGAAAATCGCGGCAAAGCCTGCCAGCGTTCCGCAAATGACATAGGCCAGCATTTCCCATCGGCGCGTGTCCACACCGGAAAGGCGTACTGCTTCCCGGTTGGAGCCAATACCTACCATATAGCGTCCAGCCCGGGTTGTGTTCAGGATGACGGCACAGAGAACCGCAACCGCAATCAGGATCAGCAGGCCCGTTGGGAGATTGAAGACCCGGCCGTTTTCCAGCGGAATCCGGATATTGGACAGCTTTCGGAACCAGCCGCCGGGATCCGTCTCCGCGGGCCAGGAAACATTCTGCGTTTTGGTAAAAAGGGAACCGATCCCCTTAGCGATCTGCATCAGCCCCAGAGATGTGATGAAGGAAGGCAGCCGCAGATAGGACACGAGGAACCCGCCGACGCAGCCGAAGATCATGCCGATCAGCGGGCAGAGCAACAGCGCCGCTCCCATCGGCAGGTTGTAACGCTGAAAACAGTAGCCTGAGATCAGCGCCGCGGTAAACATGACTGGGCCGATCGAAAAATCAATCCCGCCGGTCGCGATGACAAACGTGGCCCCCAGCGCCATAAAGCCGATGAAATAACCGTAATTGACTGCGCTGACGGCGCGCTCATAGGTCAGGAAGGCGTTCCCCCGGTTCAGGAGAGCGCTGAAAAGCTGAAACAGCAGGCACAGGAAGATCATCACACAGAGAAGAACCACTCGGTTTGGTCCGATTGCGCGAACCGGTTTACAGTTCAGGAAACGCTTCAAACCGTTTTTCACGCCGCGCCTCCTTTCTGCCCGTCCCGACGGGTAGCAAGGGCCATGATTTTTTCCTGCGTGGCGTCGGAAATATCCAGTTCCCCGGTAATCCTGCCCTCGTTCATCACGATGATCCGGTCAGACATGCGCAGAATTTCCACCAGTTCAGAGGAAATCATGATAATAGATTTACCCTCTTCAGTCAGTCGGTTCATCAGTTCATAAATCTCCTGTTTGGCTCCGACGTCGATACCGCGGGTCGGCTCGTCAAAGATCAGAATGGAAGAGTCCCGCAGCAGCCATTTTGCCATCACGACTTTCTGCTGGTTTCCGCCGGACAGGTTCATGACCGGTTCGTCCGCGCCGGGCGTTTTGATTGTCAAGGAACCGATGTATTGCTCCGCCGCATCCTTTTCCTTGCGCTTAAGGATAAAAACGCCCTTCAGGAACTGCTTCAGCGTAGCCATCGTGGTATTTTCCGCAACGCCCTTCTGCAGCATGAGGCCATAGCGTTTCCGATCCTCGGACAGATAGCTGATCCCGGCCTTCACCGCGTCCTTCGGGGATCGTATTTCTGTTTTAATCCCATCAATCCATATCTCGCCCCCTTGCTTCGGATCAGCACCGAACAGCGCCCGGAGCGTTTCAGTCCGCCCAGCGCCGACCAGACCGGCAAAGCCGAGGATCTCGCCCTTACGAAGCTCAAAGCTGACGTCCCGGACCAGCTTTCCGGCATTCAAACGCTCTACTTTCAGGACAACCGGCGCGTCCGACGGGCAGCGGCTCTCCGTTTTCGGATCCTCGTAGATCACCCTTCCGACCATCCCGCTGATGATTTCTTCTTTTGTGCTGTCTGCCGTGATCAGGGTATCGATATACCGTCCGTCCCGCATGATGGTCACGCGGTCCGTAATCTCCTTGATCTCATCCATCCGGTGAGAGATATACACAAGTCCGCATCCCCCGGCGCGCAGCTCCCGGATCAACGCAAAGAGCTGTTCGATCTCCGCTTCCGTCAGTGCTGCAGTCGGCTCGTCAAAGATGATCAGTTTTGCGTTGTGGGAAACCGCTTTGGCAATTTCGCACATCTGCTGTTTCGCAACCGTCAGGGAACTCATCCGCGCTTTGGGGTCAATATCCATCCCAAGCCGGGCGAAAAGCTTTCGGGCCTCCGCGTTCATGTCGTTGTCCCGGATCATCACGCCACGCACAGGCTCCCGACCGATAAAGAGATTCTGCGCGACTGTCAGGTGGCCGATCAGGTTCAGTTCCTGATGGACAATGGCAATACCGGCTTCCAGCGCCTCGCGGGGGCTATGAAACTCGACTTCCTTCCCTTCGAACAGGATGGTGCCGGCGTCCTTCCGGTAAATCCCCGAAAGCACTTTCATCAGCGTGGATTTCCCGGCTCCGTTTTCTCCCATCAGCGCGTGCACTTCTCCGCGCCGCACGTCAAAATGGACGTCGGTTAGCGCGTGAACCCCCGGGAATGATTTGCAGATTCCCCGCATTTCAAGGATCATTTCGTCCATGAGATCCATCATTCTCACCGCCTTCCGACTGCTTTTCATTCTGCACGTACTCAAGGATATCATCCAGTGAGCAACCCAATGCAGCGCATACTTTTTCCAGTGTTGCCAGCGGTAAGGACTTGTCTTTTCCCAGCTTCGCCAGCGCGTTTGTGGAGATACCAGCCATTTTTCTGAGCTGAGTTCTGGAGATATTCCGATCCAGAAGTATGTGCCAGAGTTTCTTGTACGAACGGGTCATAATCGTCCTCCTGGTCCTGACAGATAACAAAGGACATCTTATCATAATTCTGCGTAAACTGAAATAAGTATTTGCGAATCTCAATATATCAGTATCGCATTTCTCATTGGCTTGGTTGTTTCTGCTCCCGAAAACTGACTGAAAGGAAGTGTTAGTCGACAGGAAGCTTCAAAGTTGGGAACTCTATTCGAACTGGCCATTTGTTTGCAAGTATTCCTGATATAGTTTGTGCCAGTATGCTTTGTCTTCCTCTGTGATTGCTCTGATTACCCGGCACGGATTCCCTGCGGCAATCACATGGCTGGGTATATCCTTCACAACAACAGCGCCTGAACCGATTACCACGTCCTCTCCGATGGTAACACCGGGATTGATAACAACATTGCCGCCGATCCAGACATTGGAGCCGATCTTAACCGGCTTTACATACTCAACTTCAGTATTCCGTATTTCCGCGTCAATGGGATGTCCGGCGGTATAAATGCTGACATGCGGAGCCAGAAAAACATTGTCCCCGAAAGTGACATAGTTTTCATCCAGAATGGTCAGGCCGGTATTGGCATAGAAGTGCTCGCCGAAGAACGTCCGATCACCGTGGTCAAAGTATACCGGCGGCGTCAGAACCATATCGTCTGTGGCCCGGCCAAAGCATTTCTTCAGCTCTTCCAGCGCACTTCTGTCATGCCAGAATTCTGATTCGTTAAATGCTTTTTGTGCAACATGTACCCTGGTCCAGGAATCTCCTCCGACCTTATACGGGGAATACAGCTGCTGCCCGATCATGCGGTTCCATTCAAATTCTGACTTCATGGCCAACTCCTTGTATTAAATCATCCTGGTTAAGAAACTTCAAAGCTGGAAAATCAATGTTTGGAAGATTATCTTCCGGGTTTCTTATCCAAGGACGAACTCGAAAACCGGCAACCCATGGCGGATTGCCGGAAGGAATTACTGATGGAAATTGGCGTTTCCGTCAGTATG
>Ga0265298_10006480_pt1 | contig 14443 bp, 13 predicted proteins | sample AusTroGonzalo_MG_3_FD_193486 | JGI IMG/M metagenome (GOLD analysis project Ga0265298, IMG submission 193486) | Bovine rumen microbial communities from tropical cattle in Woodstock, Queensland, Australia - Gonzalo_01 | ecosystem: Host-associated > Mammals > Digestive system > Stomach > Rumen ... | reverse complement strand
TTTCTTTTCTTCCTCGGTAATACCGACCCAAAGAAGAACACCGAACGCACACTCATAGCCTACGCCAAATATCTGGAGCAGTCGACAGTTAAACGTAAGCTGCTCATGGCCGACCTCGACCGCCAGTATCTTGAAGATATCATTACCCGCAATGGCATCAGTCAGATACGCGATCATATCGTTATGCCAGGCTATATTACCAACAGCGACCTGCCCAGCATCTACAACGCCGCCTTCGCCTTCCTCTATACTTCGCTGCGCGAGAGCTTCGGCATTCCACTGCTCGAGGCCATGGCCTGTGGTACACCCGTCATCACGTCGAACACTTCGTCGATGCCAGAAATAGGAGGCGCCGACGCCATTCTCGTCAACCCCGAGAACGCCGACGAGATTGCGCAGATGCTTCTGCGTTTAGAAACCGACAACACCTTCTACTTACACCAGCGCGAAGTGGGGTTGGCACGCGCCAAGCTGTTCTCTTGGCGGCAAACCGCCGAGCAGCTGCTCACGCTTTACGAAGAGGTATACAGGGAAGTTGGAGTTAAGAGAGAAGGGACGAAGTAGTTAAAGGGAGTTAAAGGGAGTTAAGGGAGTTTGCTCAATAGCATTGTTTGCCGTCAGCCTATTGCACGAATGGCATAAAATGATTACTTTTGCAGATTGAAAGATAATAACAGATAACAAGATGAAGCTCATCATCATGACCAAAGCCACGTTTTTCGTGGAAGAAGACAAGATTCTGACCACGCTCTTCGACGAGGGGCTGGACAACTTGCACTTACACAAGCCTGGTGCTGAGCCTATCTATTCCGAGCGCCTGCTTACGCTGTTGCCAGATGACTATCGCCACCGTATCACCGTCCACGACCATTTTTACCTGAAAGACGAGTTTCGGCTGAAAGGTATTCACTTAGACGAGGCCACAACGACACCACCCGCCGGCTATAAAGGGAACATCAGCCGCACCTGCCACAGTATTGCCGAGCTAAAAGAAGCCAAGCGGCATTCCAGCTATGTGTTCCTCGCAACAGTGTTTGACAGTCTGAGCAACCCTGCCAACAAGTCGACTCTAACTATCGACGAGCTGAAGGAGGCGTCGCGCCACGGTCTCATTGACAAGCATGTCTACGCACTCGGCGGCATGACCCTCGACCGTGTGCGGATGGTGAAAGACCTGGGATTCGGCGGGATTGTCGTACGAGGCGACCTGTGGAACCGGTTCAACATTCACCATCAACTGGACTACAAGGAGCTACTGTCTCACTTCGGGAAGCTACGCAAGGCTGTGGGATAAAACAAAAAACAAGATAAAAGGGATTAGAACTAACATAAACAATATTAGAGAGATGGAACAGGTTTCCTACATGGTTTTTTCCGGCAATGCCACGAAATACTTGGCAGAAAAGATTTGCCAGAGCTTGGGATGCCCCCTGGGGCAGCTGGTTATTACGCGCTTCAGCGACGGCGAGTTTGCCGTAAGCTATGAAGAGAGTATCCGCGGTCGCGACATTTTCTTAGTACAGAGCACCTTTCCCTCCAGCGACAACCTCATGGAGTTGCTGCTCATGATCGACGCTGCCAAGCGAGCCTCGGCACGCACCATCAACGCCGTCATACCTTACTTCGGATGGGCACGCCAGGACCGTAAGGACAAGCCCCGCGTGTCCATTGGCGCCAAGCTCGTGGCCGACTTGTTGTCGGTGGCAGGTGTCAACCGTGTCATTACCATGGATCTTCATGCCGACCAGATACAGGGATTCTTCGATGTTCCCGTGGACCATCTCTATGCCTCTGGCGTGATTCTGCCCTATCTGCAAAGCTTACATCTCGATGACCTGGTGATTGCATCGCCAGACGTTGGCGGCTCTAAGCGCGCCAACACTTATGCCAAGTACCTGGGGTGCCCGCTGGTGCTCTGCAACAAAACGCGCGCACGCGCCAACGTTGTAGCCACCATGCAGATCATCGGCGACGTGGAAGGGAAAAACGTGGTCATTGTCGATGACATGGTCGATACAGCAGGCACCATCACCAAGGCAGCCGACCTGATGAAGCAGGCCGGTGCAAAGACCGTGCGCGCCTGCGCCAGCCACTGTGTGATGAGCGGACCAGCCAGCGACCGCGTACAGGAGTCTGCACTTGAAGAGATTGTCTTCACCGATTCCATACCCTATACCCAGCGCTGCGCCAAGGTGAAACAGCTCAGCGTGGCCGAAATGTTTGCAGAGACCATCCGCCGCGTTATCAACAACGAGAGCATCTCCAGTCAGTATATCGTTTAGCCGATACTATTCCTATATTATATGACGAGAGAAGAAGATATCCGACGGGCAGTAGAGGTTCTGCGAAAAGGCGGCGTTATACTCTATCCCACCGATACCGTGTGGGGCATTGGCTGCGATGCCACCAACGCCGAGGCCGTAAAGCGCGTGTACGACATCAAGCAGCGCGACGACTCGAAGGCGCTCATCTGCCTGGTTGACTCCGACGGACGGCTGCAGCGTTATGTGCGCAGTGTGCCCGATGTGGCATGGCAGCTCATCGACTGTTGCGACCGCCCCACCACCATCATCCTTGACGGGGCTGTCAATCTGGCTCCCAACCTGATAGGCGATGACGGCACCATCGGATTACGCATTACAAGCGAACCTTTCAGTCATGAGCTGTGCTTCCGTTTCCAGAAGGCCATTGTCTCCACGTCGGCCAACATCAGCGGAGAGCCTGCTGCACAGAACTACTGCGACATTGCCCCTGAGCTGTTAGAGGCCGTCGACTATGTGTGCTGGAGCCGACGACAAGAGCATAAGCCACACCGGCCGTCGGCGATTATCCGCATTGGACAGGGAGGAGAAGTAGAGGTAATAAGGAAATAGTATCATGACCAGGGCGATGAGACGTTTTCTGACGATTGTGACCATGTTGATGGCCTTGGCCACCAACGTTCACGCCGTACTGAAGGAGGGCAGCCTCGACCAGACACTTTACATACTGAGGGGCGAACTCACGAAATACCACCGCGAGCTATCGGGACAGAGCGAGTTGCGCAAACGCCAAATCGAGCAAACCTTTGCCGAGCTGCAGGACATCCATCGGCGCAGCCAGCAGAATGCGCTGATGCTCTACTCGCAGAAGCTCGACTACGTATTCGACCTCACCTACGCCTGCCATGAGGCCACCACACAATACCAGAACTTCCAGCGCAAACAGCGTCCCTTCAAGACACTCCTGACCAGCACCGACGCCGAGATAGCGCGCTACGACAGCCTTATCACCAGCCTGCGACTCATGTCGACCACATCAATGACCGACAGCACGCGCGTCAATCGCAGCATCTGCCTCACACTGGCCTCAAGCATTCGCAACCAACTGGAAGAACAGTCGCAGCAGATGGAAAACTTCATTACCATCTACGACAACACCGAACAGCGGCTGCAACGGCTCAACGACTATGCCAACCACCGCTACCAGGACATACAGACAAACATCTTCCGTAACGGCAGCGACAACTACTTCCGCATCCTTTCGAACTTCAGCCACCGTTGTAGGGTCATGGCACACGTGGTGAAGAAAAAATATTCGCCCGACAACAATGCCGGCTCCGACTGGAACTCAAAATGGATTATCGGGCTCTTCGCATCCATCGTCTTCTTCTTCATCGTAGCCACCTTAATCAATCAGATAGCCTTCAGATATTTGATGCCACGTCGTCTGCGCACAGAAAGCTATATGAAAAAGCGGCGATACATCATCCTCGTTGCCACCATCATCACCTTTGCCGTGCTCATGGGGATTCTGCAGAGCGCCAACCAGAACTTCCTCAGTATGGCAGGCGACCTGCTGGTGGAGTTCGCATGGCTCATGGGCGTCATACTCGTCTCACTCATCCTCCGCGTGGAAGGCGAACAGATAGGCGCCGCCCTGCGCATCTACATGCCTCTGCTCGTGGTGGGATTCCTGGTCATTGTGTTCCGCATCATACTCATTCCCAGTGAACTGGTCAATCTCATCTTCCCCGTCATACTTCTGGCCTGCACGCTCTGGCAGTGGATGGTCATCCGCCGCCACAACAAGCGCATACCACGCTCCGACATGATATACAGCTACGTGTCGCTAATGGTGTTCATAGCCTCGCTCATTAGCTCATGGACGGGCTACACGCTTTTCTCCGTGCAGCTGCTCATCTGGTGGATCATGCAGCTCACCTGCGTGCTCACCATCACCTGTGTGAGACAGTACCTGAAGCTCTACGGCGACAGACATGGCTACATGCAGAAACCTGTCACACAGACGTGGCTCTTCGGACTGCTCTACCGCGTGGCCCTGCCGGCGGCGGGTGTGGCGTCGGTCATGCTGAGCATCTGGTGGGCTGCCGACGTGTTCAACCTGAGCGACCTGTGCTGGAAAATCTTCAGATACAAGTTTATCGACTTGGAGAACCTACAGCTGAGCATCATCAAGCTGTGTATGGTGGTGTGCCTGTGGTTCCTCTTCTCGTACATCAACAAAACGGCACTCTCGCTGCTACGCCTGCACTACGAGCAGGCCGACCCCTCGACGGCCGCCAGCCGCACCATGATGGGAAAGAACGTGCTGCAGATCGTGGTGTGGGGCGCATGGCTGCTGCTGTCGCTCTCGCTGCTGCACATCAGCGTGGCATGGTTGCTGGCCATCTCCGGCGGACTGTCCACCGGTATCGGCTTCGCTTCGAAAGACATTATTGAAAACATCTACTACGGTGCCTCACTCATGACCGGACGCATCAAGGCCGGCGACTGGATCGACGTGGACGGCACCATGGGAAAGGTTACATCCATCAACTATACTTCAACCGTAATAGAATCTCTCTACGGCGAGGTCATCACCTTCACTAACAGCCAGCTCTTCGCAAAAAACTATAAAAACCTCACCCGCAACCACGGCTATATCCTGTCTTTGATACCCTTCGGTGTGGCCTACGGTTCGAAGGTGGAACAGGTCAAACAGCTCGTGGAACAGGCCGTAACCTCACTCCGCCACCCCTTTGTCGACAAGAAAAAAGCAGTCAAGGTGGTAATGACCGAGATGGCCGACTCCAGCATCAACTTCAAGCTCATCGTCTGGGTAGACGCTGTGAAGAGAATCTACGCCGTGAGCGACATCCTCACTGCCATCTACGATACGCTCGGACAAAACGGAATAGAGATTCCGTTCCCGCAGCGCGACGTACACATCAAAGGTTAATTACAAATAAGCAACCAGCAGCTGTATCATTTCTTAATTTTGTCAGTATTTTAAGAATTGAAGTGTTAACCGCAAAGTAGCGTTAACACACGGATGATAATTGTTAAATAGCAACAAATAATTACGACAATTTGTCAGTTTCCCATTTTTTGCGCTTATATTTGCACCGTCGTTTCAGAGCATTGGAAGAAATATTGTAACAATAACAATAATCATCAATAATAACAAAATGGATATGGATATGAAAAAGATTGTCAACATTGCAGTACCGACATCATGTCTGGTAGCCGTTGTTTTCTCGGTAGCAGCACTCACAAAGACTAACGCCGCCACCGCCGCCGCCCCAGAGGTGCAGGCCGTGGCCGCCACACCGGCAGGTCAGCCTGTTGACCTGACTTATGCCGCTGACAAAGCGTTGCCGGCAGTGGTTTACATTAAAAACACACAGAACTCGAAGGTGCAGACCGTAGAGTATAGCGATCCGTTCGAGGATTTCTTCAGCGACCCCTTCGGTGGTTTCTTCGGTCGTGGACAGGGTAATAACGGCAGGCGCCAGCGTCAGATTCAGACACCCAAGCGCACAGCAGCCGGCTCTGGAGTAATTATCTCTGTCGACGGTTATATCGTAACCAACAACCACGTAGTGGACGGTGCCGACGAGCTTATTGTCACGCTGAACGACAATAAGGAATACTCTGCCCGCATCATCGGTGCCGATGCTACCACCGACCTGGCGCTCGTCAAGATCGACGCAAAGAACCTGCCCGCCATACAGATTGCCAACAGCGACGATGTGAAGGTGGGAGAATGGGTGCTGGCTGTGGGTAACCCCCTCGGACTGAACAACACCGTCACCGCCGGTATCGTGTCGGCTAAGGCACGCACCATGGGACAGGGTGTCAGTTCCATGATTCAGACCGACGCTGCCATCAACCAGGGTAATTCTGGCGGTGCATTAGTAAACACCCGTGGTGAGCTTATCGGCATCAATGCCATGCTGGCCTCACCTAACGGCTCGAACATCGGCTACGGCTTTGCCATCCCTACTTCGATTATGAACAAAGTGGTGGAAGACCTGAAGAAATATGGTACCGTACAGCGCGCCATGATTGGTATCCAGGGCTCCGACGTGAACGCCTATGTGGACAATGAGAAGGAAAAGGGCAACGAGGTAGACCTCGGCACCATGGAGGGCATCTACGTGGCCAAGGTCATTGACGACGGCGCTGCCGCTGAGGCCGGACTGAAGGAGGGCGACGTCATCACCCACATCGACGGACAGAAGATCAAGTCGTTCGGCGAACTACAAAACGTCATTGCACAGAAGCGTCCTGGCGACAAGATTACCATCAACTACCTTCGCGACAAGAAGAAGCAGTCGGCAACGCTGACGCTGAAGAACGAGCAGGGTAACACCAAGGTGGTGAAGGACGCCGACCTCGACGTGCTGGGCGGGCAATTCCGCACCATCACCGACTCACAGAAGGAGCAGCTGAACATTGGCTATGGCCTGCAGGTGATCAAGGTGAGCGGTGGCAAGCTGAAGGACGCCGGCGTACCGCAGGGCTTCATCATCCAGCGCGTCAACGACCAGGGTGTGAAGAGCATCGACGACCTGCAGAAGATTGTGAAAGAGGCGTCGAAGTCGAAGACTCCCGTGCTCTGGATTCAGGGTGTCTATCCCACTGGCAAGAAGGGCTACTTCACCGTTCCGCTCGAAGACGAGTAAAAGTAGTGAGTTCTCGTGAGTGGTAAGTGGTGAGTGGAGAATAGTTCAGCCCCGGACATTTCTCCACTCACCACTCGCCTTTTACCACTCACCACTCACGAAAACAATGCCTTTTCGCGGCAAATATGCTAAAATATGGTAAACGGGAGCAGATTTTTCACTTTTAATTCTTTCGTTTACACTTTTCTTCCTACCTTTGCAGGAGGCTAAATCTAACACGACCATGAGACAACTGAAAATAACCAAGTCTATTACTAACCGTGAGAGCGCATCGTTAGACAAATACCTTCAGGAGATAGGACGCGAGGAACTGCTCTCGGTGGAAGAAGAGGTGGAGTTGGCACAGCGCATACGTAAGGGGGACAAGAACGCCTTGGAACGGCTTACGAGAGCCAACTTGCGTTTTGTGGTCAGTGTGGCCAAGCAATATCAGAATCAGGGGCTGAGTCTGCCCGACCTGATTAACGAAGGTAATCTGGGATTGATGAAGGCTGCCGAGCGCTTCGACGAGACGCGAGGCTTCAAGTTCATCTCCTACGCGGTGTGGTGGATACGGCAAAGTATTCTCCAGGCACTGGCCGAACAGAGCCGCATTGTGCGGCTGCCGCTCAATCAGGTGGGGTCGGTGAACAAGATCAATAGGATGCTCAACAAGTTTGAGCAGGAAAACGAACGCCGGCCCTCGGTAGAAGAAATCTCGGAAAGCATTGACCTGCCGCACGAGAAGATCGACGAGGCCATGAAGGTGGGAGCATGGCATGTATCGGTCGACGCTCCTTTTTCCGACGGCGACGACAACTCACTGCTCGACGTGCTGGTGAACGACAACTCGCCGATGGCCGACCGGCAGTTGGTGGTTGAATCGCTCAAGGCAGAAATCAAACAGGCGCTTCGCGTGCTCACCGACCGCGAGCGGAACATTATCGAGGCATTCTTCGGCATCGGGCAGCCGGAGCTGACCCTCGAAGAGATTGGCGACAAGTTCGGGCTTACCCGCGAGCGCGTCAGGCAGATCAAGGAGAAAGCCATCCGCCGCCTGCGCACAAGCACGAAGAATAAAATGCTGAAAACATATTTAGGACAATGAACAGACTAAAGTATATGCTGGCAGCAACTGTGATGGCTGCCGGCACTTTGATGGCAGAAATGGCAACGGCCAAGACCGTCATGGCCAAGGAGATGTACGTGTTCGGCTTTGCAGCCTCCTTCACCGACAGTATCGTACATTTCACCGACATCCAGCGCGTAGACAGCGCATGGACGGATAGCAAGAGCGGTTTTCTGCTGGGGCGTGAAACCTATTCGTACCAGCTGCGCAGCTATCTGGCCAACAAGCTGAACCAGCCTAACCGCACCTGCATCACCGTCTTCGCCACCAAGCGTAACAAAATCGAGAAGAAATACTTGAAGATGATGCGCCAGTACAGTGAGCAGAAAGGGAAAAAGGGAATTCCCGTCAAAGGCTTCGACGTGCATCACATTAACCAGAACCAGTTCAAGTATGCAGCCGTAGACATGAGCCAGTACGATGAGACGGCCATGAAGGAAACGAAGAAGAAAGAACGGAAAGAGAAGAAGCAGAAAGCCGGGGACAACCGTCACCGCGACGGCATGCGGCCTGACAGGCCAGGCAATGCCGGTATGCTGCCCATGGGAGGACCTGATAGTGGACAGTAACACTTTCGTTATAGCCGACCACCACATCAAGGTGGTCTTTGCCGACAGCAGTGTCAACAGCATGGCACTGCTTCCTTCTTTTGGCCCCTTCAGGGTACAGGGCAACGACGAGCCACTGCTGTTTACGCTGACCGTCGACGACAGCCTCCGCCCAGCCAAGGACAAACAGCTCATTCGCAACTTCGACACGGGCAACGGCGACACGCTGGTTCACCAGCTGGCCAATGGCGGATACCAATTCATTATCCGCGACATACACGGGCGCGACTGCTGCCTGCTTATTACCAACAGCGATTTCTCTGACTGCCACTGTGCCCTCAACGGCGACTGGGTGATGCGATCGTTTGGGCTCAACGACGCCCTGATGCTGGTCTTCGCCTTTGCCGGTAGCAAAAAGCAAACGCTGCTGATACATGCCTCATGTGTGGAACACGGCGGCTACGGATACCCCTTCATCGCCATGAGCGGAACAGGTAAGAGCACACACACCTCGCTTTGGATTAAGCACATCGACCATACACAGCTGATGAACGATGACAACCCCGCCATACGCATTGCCGACGATGGTGTACCTTATATATATGGTACGCCTTGGAGCGGAAAGACGCCCTGCTACCGCAACATCATGGCACCGTTAGGCGCCGTCACCCGGATAGAACGGGCGCCGCAGAACAGCATTGAGCGGCTCCAGCCTGTAATGTCCTTCGCCTCACTGCTGCCCGCCTGCTCATCCATGAAATGGGACGGCGTGCTCTACAACCAGCTCTGCGACACAGTCACCGCCATCATCGAGAAAGTTCCTATCTTCACGCTCTACTGCCTGCCCGACAAGGAGGCCGCACTATTATGCCACAAGACAATAGCCCACTGACAGTAATACAGATGGCGAATGCGCAGCTGCTACCCGAAGTGGTGAAGCTGCTCGACGAAGGACACACCGTGACCCTTCCTCTGCGCGGATATAGCATGAGGCCTTTCCTGGAAAACGAGCGCGACAAAGCGCTGCTCAAAAAGACCACGACGATAAGCATGGGCGACGCCGTGCTGGCTGAGCTGTCAAAAGGACATTATGTGCTTCACCGCGTCGTCGGCATCGACGGCGATGCCATCACACTTCGCGGCGACGGCAACCTGAGCAATGAATACTGCCATGCCGGCGACGTGAAGGCTACTGCCATAGCGTTCTACCGTAAAGGGCGCTCAACGCCCGACAGCACCAGCGGACGGAAATGGCGCGTCTACTCATGGCTATGGACCAGACTCTTCCCCCTGCGTCGTTACCTGCTGGCTTTCTACCGCCGCATCTGGCTCAAGTTTTTCAAACCGATATAACCATACAGCAACAATATGAAGACAAAAAAGGGATTCAACCTGCGCAACGTCTGCGGCGAGCGGATTGTGGTGGCAGAAGGAATCGAGAACATCGACTTCTCGAAAATTATCAGTATGAACGAATCGTCGGCCTACCTGTGGAGCCAAGTCCAGGACAAAGGCGACTTCACCGTTGAACAGCTGGCCAAGCTCCTCACCGAGGAGTACGAAGTAGACGAGAATACCGCGCTGGCCGATTCTAAAACCGTCGTCAAACAATGGTTGGACGCTGGTATCGTGGAATGAGATTGATGAACAATAGAAGACATGATAAACGACTTTAACTTCTACGCACCGACACAAGTGGTGTTTGGGCGGCAATCGGAAGAGCAGCTTCCACAGTTAATCAAAGCCTACGGCGGCACACGCGTGCTGGTACACTACGGCGGGGGCTCAGCCCGGCGGTCGGGACTGCTTGACAAGGTATTCACCATGCTGGCCGATGCCGGCATCAGTTTCGTCGAACTGGGCGGAGTGGTTCCCAACCCACTGCTGTCGAAGGTACAGGAGGGCATCAACCTCTGCCGCAGCGAGCACGTAGACTTCATCCTGGCTGTGGGCGGCGGCAGTGTCATCGACTCGGCCAAGGCCATCGGCTACGGCATAAGCTATGAGGGCAACGTATGGGATTTCTGGGATGGAAAGGCCACGCCGACCAACAGCCTGCCCATCGGCGTCATGCTCACCATTCCCGCTGCGGGCAGCGAGATGTCGAACAGCTGTGTCATTACCAAGGACGAAGGTTTGCTTAAACGAGGAATCAATAACGACCTGTGTCGCTGCAAGTTCTGTATCATGAACCCCGAGCGCACCTACACGCTCCCACCCTACCAGACAGCAGCAGGAGCCACCGACATCATGATGCACACCATGGAGCGCTATTTCTCAAAATACACAGACATGACCCTCACCGACGCACTTGCCGAGGCACTGCTGCGCACGGTCAAGGATTGTGCCGTGGAGGTGCTGCGCAGTCCCGAAGACTACCGCTACCGCGCACAAATCATGTGGGCGGGAAGCCTGTCACACAACGACCTGATGGAGTGCGGCACGGGAAAGGACTTTGCCACCCACCGGTTAGAGCACGAGCTGAGCGCACTCTTCGGTGTCACCCATGGAGCCGGATTGGCGGCATTGTGGGGGTCGTGGGCGCGCTACGTCATGGATGAAAACGTGAGCCGCTTCGTGCAGTTTGCCGTCAACGTAATGGGGGTAGCCAACGACTTCGCCCATCCCCGCGAGACGGCCATCCGCGGCATTGAGGCCATGGAACGGTTCTACCGCCAGATAGGTATGCCCACCAGCATCCGCGAACTGATTGGCAGAGACATCACCGACGAGGAAATCAAGGAGATGGCGGTCAAGTGCAGCCGTGGCGGAACCATCACCGTGGGCACCATGAAAGTGCTCGGACAAGCAGACATGATTGCAGTTTACAATATGGCAAGATAGACCGGCACCACCATCAGCGTTGTGCATAAATATTTAATTATTACTAAAAGCTTCGCTGATTCGGAAAAAGTTATTATCTTTGCAACGGCAACAACAACTTATATAATAATATAACAGATAATCAAACAAACTATGTCAAACAACAAAGAAAAACTCTTCACCGAGTTCCAGGCGCCTACCACCCAAGAGTGGTTAGACAAGATTGAGGTCGACCTGAAAGGAGCCGACTTCCAGAAGCGTCTCGTGTGGAGAACAAACGAAGGTTTTAACGTGCAGCCCTTCTATCGCCGCGAGGACTTGAAGGACTTGAAGACGCCCGATGCCCTGCCGGGCGAGTTCCCGTTCGTGCGTGGTAACAAGAAAGACTCTAACGAGTGGTACGTTCGGCAGAACATCAAGGTGGACGATCCCGTGGAGGCCAACAAAAAGGCACTCGACATCCTGAACAAGGGCGTCGACAGTATCGGCTTCCGCTTCGGCGGCGACAAGGTGAACGCCGCGTTCATCGAGACACTGCTCAACGACATCCGCCTCGACATTGTTGAGGTGAGCTACCGCACCTGCCCCAAGCATGCACTGGAGCTGGCAGAAATCTTGGTGGCCTACTTCGAGAAGATGGGCTACGACAAAGAGAAGATTGTGGGCGGCGTTGGCTTCGACCCCATCGACGCCATGCTCACCAAGGGCAAAGACACGTCGTCACTGTGTGTCGAGGTTTTGCCTCGACTCGTCAACACCCTCAAGGACTACCCCAACCTGCGCTGCGTGATGGTACACAGCGACACGCTCAACAATGCCGGAGCCTACATTGTGCAGGAGCTGGGCTACGCTTTGGCGTGGGGTAACGAATACTTGCAGCAGCTGGTCGACGCCGGTGTCGATGCAGACCTCGCCGCAAAGAGCATCAAATTCTACATGGGCATCTCTGAAAACTACTTCATGGAGATTGCCAAGTTCCGCGCTGCCCGCCTGTTGTGGGCACAGATCGTGAAGCAGTATGAGCCGAAGTGCGACTGCGCCTGCAAGATGGTGATCAACGCCTCTACGTCGACCTATAATCAAACAGTGTTTGATTCCTACGTCAACCTGCTCCGCTCGCAGACCGAGGCCATGAGCGCAGCCCTCGGCGGCATTCACTCCATGGTGGTCACACCGTTCGACGCCCCCTACGAGAAGCCGACAGACTTCAGCGAGCGCATTGCCCGCAACCAGCAGCTGCTCATCAAGGAGGAGAGCCACTTCGACCGCATCGTCGACCCTTCGGCCGGCTCCTACTACATTGAGCACCTGACCGACGCCCTGGCCCAAGAAGGCTGGAAGCTGTTCCTCAAGATAGAGGAAGAAGGCGGTTTCCTCGAGGCCGTGAAGAAGGGCATCGTACAAGACGACATCAACGCTACGAACATCAAGCGCCACGGCGACGCTGCCAAGCGCAAGGAGTTCCTGCTCGGTACCAACCAGTTCCCCAACTTCACCGAGAAGAGCGAAGGCAAGCGCGCCCTGGCCGGCAGCGTATGCTGCGGCTCTAACGCTACAGCCTGCGAAGCCCCCTTCAAGAAGCTGGAGACCACCCGTCTGGCTGCCGACTTCGAAGACCTCCGCATACACACCGAGGAGACGAAGGTGCCGACAGCCTTCATGCTGACCATCGGCAACCTTGCCATGCGCCAGGCCCGCGCACAGTTCTCGTGCAACTTCCTGGCCTGCGCCGGATACAAGGTTATCGACAACCTTGGTTTCAAGACTGTTGAGGAAGGTGTCGACGCTGCTCTCGAAGCCAAGGCCGACATTGTGGTTATCTGCTCTTCCGACGATGAGTACGCCGAGTACGCCATCCCTGCATTCAAGTATCTCAACGGCCGCGCCATATTCGTCGTTGCCGGCGCACCCGCCTGCATGGACGACCTCAAGGCCGCCGGCATCGAGAACTACATCCATGTCCGCTGCAACGTTCTCGAAACCCTCAAGGAGTATAATGCTAAGTTAGGTATATAATTAATTTACGATTTCACTATTTACTATTTACGATTTATTTTCGATTTGACAATTTAGTTATTTATGAACAAGGAAGAGTTGCGTGAGCGAATGACCAATTTTGCGGTTCGCATTGTCAAAATGGTTGATTCAATGCCATCCACGATATCGGGCATGGCCATCGCACGCCAGATTGTCCGCTCTGGCACCTCCCCTTCCGCTAACTACAGGGCCGCCTGCCTTGCAAAGTCTGATAAGGATTTCATAAATAAGCTGAAGATGGTGGAAGAAGAACTGGACGAGACGTGCCATTGGCTTGACATCGTCATGCGCAGTCAGATGATGAAGGAATCGCGCCTGAAGCCTCTGCATCAGGAATGTTCAGAACTGCTAAATATCATTGCCAAGTCCATCGTAACTACGAAGACAAGGATGAACACCGACGAAATGGCAAAATCCAAGAAGTCGTAAATAATGGATGATGGTCTCACAACAAATAGCTAAATCGTTAAATCGTAAATAAATAGTAAATCGTAAATCGTCAAATAGTAAATATCGTAAATCGTCAAATAGTAAATAAATAAGATGAGAAAGAATTTCAAAAACATAGATATCTACGACGGCATTGTACAGAAAGATGGTGCCAAGTGGATTAAAGACAATGGAATCGTAGAGAACTGGAAGACCCCCGAGCACATCGAGGTTCGCCCCGTCTATACAAAAGAAGACCTCGAAGGCATGGAGCACCTCGATTTTACCGCAGGTATCCCGCCCTACCTTCGCGGCCCGTACTCCATGATGTATCCCTTCCGCCCGTGGACCATCCGCCAGTATGCCGGATTCTCTACCGCCGAAGAGTCCAACGCTTTCTATCGTCGTAACCTCGCATCGGGCCAGAAGGGACTGTCCGTGGCTTTCGACCTGCCTACGCACCGCGGCTACGACCCCGACAACGCCCGTGTGGTGGGCGACGTCGGTAAGGCTGGCGTGAGCATCTGCAACGAAGAGAACATGAAGGTG
>Ga0265298_10006477_pt1 | contig 14446 bp, 11 predicted proteins | sample AusTroGonzalo_MG_3_FD_193486 | JGI IMG/M metagenome (GOLD analysis project Ga0265298, IMG submission 193486) | Bovine rumen microbial communities from tropical cattle in Woodstock, Queensland, Australia - Gonzalo_01 | ecosystem: Host-associated > Mammals > Digestive system > Stomach > Rumen ... | reverse complement strand
AATCCTGCCGCTGATGAAGATTTTTTATTACCCTCTTATTGGACTGCAGCAACACCTGTAACCGCACCTAATGCATTACAAGCTCCAACAGATGTAGATATTTTAACTGCCATTTTCGGAACAGCGGGATCTATGCAAAACCTACCTGAAGTCGGCAGCGGCATTACCCCTCTTACAGAGGATGGTAATGGAAAACGAACATTCTATCCTCATTCCCAAAACACAGAAGAAGAAAAAGAAAATGAATTGGAAGAAAATTTGTTATTAACACCACTTCCGCCTATTCCGCCAAAGCCAGAACCAGAGATTCCACCACATAAAGTCTTTATTATGCAATCCAGCTATGTTAATCAATTGTTGCAACAAGCTGGGCGCCAACAAGACGACGGAACAACGGTTCCTAAAGACATTCGTATTGCATTTTATCCAAATGACGTTCGATTATCTGCACATAATTTAAAATGGATTAAATTATTTGCAACTTATGTGCTATATGATCCTCGATTAGTTCTTGCTGTACGCCTCAGCGACCAAAATTGGGAATTACAAAGAGCTCGTTTAGCAATAATTTTGCAAGTTGCGATGGAAGCGGGACTGTCTGCTCAACAAATTCGAATTTACAGCACCAACCGCGATGAAAATTCAATCATTTTGAGTTATGATTTTAACGATACATTAACACGAATTCAACCATATCAGGAAAAAACAAAACCAATACGAACACATAAAACTTTAACTTGGTAAAAAAAATGTTGTATTTTATGTAAAAATGCAGTAAGGTTCAGAGAGAGGGAGTAAAAAAGATGAAAAAATTAACATTAAAAAGTGCACTATTAATAAATTTATCAGCGATTTTATGCGCAGTTTCTGCTCAGGCCGAGAATGTCTTTATTGACTGTTCTGTTCCTAATGAACAGTGCAACATGCTATATCAATCTCCGAACGCATACGACGCCAGCAACACAAAGCAAACAACAACACAAAAGCAAGTCGTTTCAGTCGCGCCAATCGCACGTACATCCACTTCACCTTTGGCAGTTTCCCAACCGTATGTGCCTCAAAACGAAACTTTAATTTTAGTAGATGGGAAACCTGTCGTACAAAAAACAGTTGCAGCACCACAACCTCTATCTGCTCCCACAGTTGCATCTTTATCTATCCAAGCACCAGCCCCTGTTGCTGTATCTAACAATGTTTATGTCACAGAAAATGGCGTGCCTGTTGTTGCAGACGAAGCATTTGTTGCTCCAACTATTGCAACAACTGAAAATGATGTTGCTGCTTCTTTAACTGATGAAATGCCAGTGGTTGTTGTCTCAGATTCTGCGCCAACAAATACGACTTCTGATACTTCATCAGCTCAATCTGATGAACCAAAAAAAGTTGAAGCCTTAGCTCCTAGCGAAACATTCAAAACGACAGGAGAAATTCCTGAGGCTGCACTTCCTATTTTAAAATCTAGTGAAATTGCGCCGCCATATGTTGAAAAAGAACCTGTTCAAGAATATAATGTAAAAGATGTTCCAGATGGTTCTGTCATCACACAAAAAGAAACGACTGTTCATAAAAATGCAGATGGTTCAATTATTGAAGTGTCTCGCGTCAAAGAAACGATCGTAAGCCCAAGGAAGGTTGATTTACCAGCGATTTCAGATGTTCAAAGAACACATAAGATTGCTTATGGAACATCTGTCCATGACTGGCAAGCACCAAAAGGAGAAACATTACGGACTTTGTTAACAGACTGGGGCGATAAGTCTGGATGGACAATTGTCTGGCAATTAGAGCGAGACTATGTTTTAGAAGCAGGCGTTGTATTCCGCGGAACGTTTACGGATGTGGCGAGTGCAATTTTACGGACATTTGCACGTGCTATGCCAGCGCCAGTCGGAACTTTCTTTAATGGGAATCGTGTTTTACTTATCACTACTCAGGAGGATGATAATGCTCAATAAAAAAATATCCTTATCATTGATGGCGTTAGTCGCAGGCAGCTTAGTTTTAACTGCTTGTAATAAATACGTTGCAGCAACAGATAAAAAAATTGAAACAACACTCGAACGTGTTGAAGAATATATGCAGCAAGCACAAATCCCTGATTTGCCAGAACCAACAGATACTGTACGCTCAAGAAATGATATTTGGCTAGGTAACCAGAGTGTTAAAATTATGGCAGGAGATGCTCTACCATCAGTGTATGAAAAAGATGATGGTATTACAATCGCTATTGCCGAAAATGCAAAGTTATCTGATGTTTTGCAACAATTGACAGATATGACTGAAATTCCAATTCAATTGGATGATTTAAAAGCAGAAAAAGCTATCCCTGAAGAAGCAGTTCCTGTGCGCTATTCGGGAAAGTTAAGCGGATTATTAAATTATCTGTCTAATAGATACAATATTTATTGGCATTATAAAGATCGCGTCATTACCTTTTATACAAAAGAAACTCGCGTCTTTACAATTTTTTCATTACCGACAAAAACCAGTATGAATGCTTCATTATCTGGAGCTTCTATGGGAGATAGCGGTGGTGGCTCTGGTTCCGCAAGTTTAAGTGTAGACACAAATTTGGATGTATGGGCTACGATTGAAGAAGGAATCAAACAAGTTGCTGGTAATGATGCAAAGTTATCTTTCAGCCAACCTGCTGGAACAATTACTGTAACGGCAACACCACATATTATCCGTAAAGTGGCAGCATATATTGCCGGCTGGAATGATAAATTATCCAGACAAGTAGCCATTACAGTTCGCTTGTTGCAGGTAACACTCAGCAATTCAGACAACTACGGTTTGAACTTAGATACAGTCTTTCAAACTAAAAAAGGACGGCACATTAAAGGTCCTGCCACGTTTAGCTCTCAGTTAGCTGAAGGCAGTGGCGCAAGTCTTGCTATGACTATTTTGTCTGGCAATTGGACGATTATGCCAACAATTAATGCGTTGTCTACTCAAGGGAAAACTCGTTTACTTTATACGGCAACAGCAACAACTTTAAATAATAAGGTTGCTCCAATTAACGTAACGACAAAAGAAAACTATGTAAAGGAGATTACTGTAACACGTTCTGGATCTTCAGACAACCAATCTACAGATGTGGATCGGGAAGTAGAAGAATTGACATATGGTATGGTAATCAACGTGTTGCCTCGTATTTTAGATCAAGGTCGTTTAATGTTGATGTTCTCATTATCATTGACAGATCTTGTTGGCTATGACAAGAGTTGTGATGGTAGTTCAGGCGATTCTGGCTCTTCTTCTGGATCAGAAACTAATACTAAAGAAGGTGAAGATTCTGGAAGCAGCTCAGATTCTGAAAGTAACGATGGTGAATCAACACAAAACTGCGTACAATTACCAAAAGTAACACAAACAGGATTCTTGCAAGAAGTGGCTATGCGTTCTGGAAATACTCTGGTATTATCAGGTTTTGAACGGCAAACAGACAACACAAACTCCTCAGGGGTTGGTAAACCTAAAGTTGGTTTATTAGGTGGTTCTGCAGCCAATGAAAGCAACCGTCAAGTATTGGTCGTATTGATTACGCCAGAAGTGTTACAATCACCATTATCACAAGAAGCTTTAATGCGTGATTATTAGAAAGGGGAAAATGGATGGATGAACAGGTAACGACATCTCAGACTCTATTGGATGAAATTGCGCCAACACGCAATATCAATGGTGTCGTCGTTATTGATGGTCAAAAATATGCTGTTGGCTTGCTGTGGCAACCTATTCAGCGTAATGATGATCCTCTGTCTGAAATCCGTGAGACAATTGAAAGCGAAGCGGGGGCAGACCTTTATTGCTGGCGCAGTACTGTTCAGATATCTCAATACGGTATTGGTAAAACAGCTTATGGTCATCGCGATGGAATGCCCTCTTTGGCCGCTACTGTTGCATCCGGATTAGCCAACTATTCCTCTTATTGTGGCGTATTTAAAGTAGAAGAGGGATGGTGGTTTATCGCCGTTCGTAACGATTTAATCTTATCTGAAGAAGATATTCTGTATGATACAGAAGAAGAGGCCATGCGCGCTTTCACTTCTATGATGGCTGTGCCAGATTGGGAGCTGAAGATTGTTCCGTCCAACTGGAATATTGAAGGAACAGAACACACAGAGATATCTGAATTGGTTAACCGTGGCCATAAAATTCGGTTGCAGGAAATTAATGCCGAGCGCAAAACAAAAATTCTATTAGTTTTTGCCTTAGTTATTATTGTTGCTATCGTTGCTTTGATTTTCTGGGTTGTACAGATTTGGAATCGTGTATGGCAACAATCAACACCTATTCAGCCACAAAAGGAACCTGAGTATATTCAACCGATTCAACCAACCCCTGAAAAACCTCAGCCATGGGAAAAAATGGTTGATACAAAGGCTTTCATACAAACGTGCTGGAACAATGTATATCAATTGAAATCCATTGTTATTCCTGGATGGGATATGAATACAATTACCTGTACTCCAGAAAGTATCAACACATCGTTTTCGCGCAAACAAGGAGCATTGCTCTCTTTAATCCGTTTTGCCTTAGAAGAATATCAATTTACAACCTTGGTTGTTGAATTGTCTCAGGATGGTAATTCAGCCACAGCAACTATTAACATTCCTAGTGTTCCAATGGTAGCTTCGAAACCTACATGGACTATAGCGCAATTACAGGAAGACATATCAGAATTAAAACTTTCTACACCTGCGCTCCAAGGCTTTAGCTTTACGCAGCAACAACTATTGGATCCACCTAACAGACCTGATGGTTCTAGACCTGCAAATCAGAAAGCTTATACGTATTTTCAGTTCCAAGTTACCTCAGAATACACTCCATGGGAATGGATCAGTTTCTTTGATAAATTTACAGGTTTGGAATTGTTAAAAATGGAATTTAATCCGTCTAACGACGCAAATGTACAATGGAAATATGAGGGGAGAATATATGCAAAATAAGTTCATTTATACCTTATTAATTGGTTCAATATTGGGATGTGCCTCTGTCGCATTGGCTCAAGAGGAAGCTGTTGAAATACCAGAAGCGCCAGAAACGGTTGCAGCGGAAGAACCTGCAGCTCCACCAGAAACAGAAGAAATCACCCCTGTGTTAGACGGGAAACAGCCTGTGGATTTTCCTGCCCGTTCCTCTATGGCAACAATGGAATTAGCGCCACTACCGAGACTGGATGAATCTCAAATTGAAGCCCCTGCTCCAATGACACCATCTGTTTCGTCCAAAGACTTCCCTAGCGAACAATTGCTTGGACGTTTAAATCCAGATGTATTCCAACAATTAGCGGACATACAACGGACCAATACATTGGTTGAATTACAAAAACAAAAAATAGATAAAGAAAATGCTTTGGAAACAGCTAAAGCGAATTATCGTACTGCCAGATTAAACGAAATTAAGGAACGTGAAGCATTGATTCACCAACGGATTCAATGGTGGCAAGAACAAGAAAAAATCCGTTTAGATAATGAAAAAATGCGGGCTGAAGAAGAAAGTATGAAAAATGCCTTGGAAAAAGCTGAAGCACAAAAGCAATTAGAGGCTCTACAAAATTCAGAACGTTTAGCTTCTGCTTCTGCGTTAACTCCTACAGATGGGACAGAAGGAACTCCTGTTTCCTCGGAACAAACACGCAGAGGAGATGGATCGACAACAGGAGGAAATGCCCTATATAAGCTATTATCTATTCAAGGAACAAATAGTAATTTAGTTGCACGGGTTCAGAATACAGACACGAAAAAAATGTCTACTGTGCGTGTAGGTGATACACTTTCTACAGGAGATATTATCTCGAGCATTACTCCAACTCAAGTTGTTATGTCCTTTGAAGGAACAGAATATACTTTAACCTTCGACGAGGGAAAATAGAGAAAGCATATGGATGAACAATCAAACAGAACAGATATATATTCCAACCCAGAATCATCTGTCGATGATCTGCAGTCTGCTTCTGTTGATGTTCAGATAGATTTAAATGCACAGGAAAAATCTGCCGAAAATATTTCATCCGAAGAATCAGAATTTGGTCAAGGAAATGAACAGTCTAAACCTCAAGAAATAACTTCATCTGAAAATTTATCAGATGAAAATGTGGCCATGCAGTTTTCAGAGAGTGATATTTTGGCTAGACCCGTCCCATTATCTGAGAGTTTAACTAGTTTACAGGACTATCCAACGGATGCACAAAAGAAAGCCCCTCAAGAACCTGTAGTTGAACCAGAAAATATCACAGCAGATACCCCCTTAACGGTCGAAGAAGCAAACAACCCCGTTCAAGAATCGGAATTATCCGCCACAGAAGAAACGACAAATGAGGCTAACCTTTCCGCTGAAGATTCTACGGATTATTCTTCTGTTCAGTTTTTAAAAGATTTATACGCTAATGGTAACGAGTGTATTACCATGGCGAATAGTTCTTTCCCAGTAAATGAAGAAACAAGAACTATGTTAGCCTTGTTTTCTAATGGTCGTTTTTTCGTTGTCGATCAATATCGTTATGATGGTCGTGTTTTAGGTTTTGAATACATTGCAAAAAAGCGCAGATTACAGATTGGAGAGCCCGAACTTGTCACTGCAACAGTTTTAAAGGATATCTATGAATATGCTGTACAAATGCGGGCCAATCCAAATGCCTTAACAGAAGAAGAAAATAAAGAACAAGCACGTATGCAACGTGACTTCGTTACAGTAATTTCTCGCGCCGCAATGAATCAAGTGTCTGATATTCATATTGTCGTTGCAGATCACACAACCGTTATGTTCCGTGTAAACGGCTTAATGCAAACAGAAATGGAATATAACAAAGAATGGGGAGAAAGCTTTGTTCGTGCAGCCTTTGCTTCTGCAGATATTTCTGACTCCAACTATGCGCAAAATGAATATCAAGCTGCTCAAAAATTAGGCCGAACACCTCTACGTGGATCTGGTGGACGTTTAGTATTACCCAAAAATGTTTTAGGTATTCGTTTACAATTTAACCCTATCGCCTTTGGTACAAGATATGTCGTTATGCGGTTATTGTATGCAGATGAATCCAATGCATCTCCTGAAGCAGCTATTGCAGATTTAGGATTTAATAAAAGAGACACCGATCTCTTTTACCAGCTTCGCGCTGTTCCAACAGGGATTGTAATTGTTTCTGGACCAACGGGGTCTGGAAAATCTACAACGTTGCAACGGAATATGATTGCAATGTTGCAAGAACGTAACTACGAAACAAACTTAATTACTGTGGAAGATCCTCCAGAATATCCTATTCCTGGTGCACGCCAGATGCCTGTGACAAACGCATCTATCGAAGAAGCAAAAGATCGTGAATTTACAAAAGCTTTAGCCGCCGCATTACGTTCCGACCCAGACTCTTTGATGATTGGGGAAATTCGTACCTTATCTGCAGCAGATTTAGCATTCCGTGGAGCATTATCTGGACATAACGTATGGACGACTTTGCACGCCAATACGGCAGGAGCGATTTTATTGCGTTTAAAAGATATGGGAGTTGAAGATTTTAAATTACAAGATCCTACAATTATGCGTGGAATGTTGGCACAACGTTTATTTAGAAAATTATGTCCTTTTTGCCGAATTCCAGCATCACAACATCCAGAACATCCATCGGTACAACGTTTAAAAAATGCCTTTGGTGATGTTGGTGTTGAACATGCTTACCTACGTGGCCCCGGATGTGCAGATTGTGATTTCCGAGGAGTAAAAGGCCGTATTGCAGTGGCTGAATTTATTTTGCCCGATTCTACATTTTTAAATCTAACATTAAAAGGGGAAATCCAAAAGGCACAAAATTATTGGATCAATGATTTAGATGGTAGAACATTACGCGAGAATGCTATTTCTCAAATGTTGCGTGGAATTATCGATATAGAAGAAGTAGAGCGGTGGACTGGCTTCTTAGATCAACCTATTTTAGCTTAGAAAGGATACAGTTATGGCACAACGAACATTAAGTAATCCCATGATGAAATCTTTAGCAGCCAGTACACCTGAGCTGTGGTTTTCACATATCATTTTACGAATGCACGCGGATGAACGTCTGCAAATTTATCGAAAATTAAGTGCATTATTAAAAAATAGATTCTCATTAATGGATGCTTTAGAACGTATTTACAACATTGCTTCCAAAGACGGCAAAGATCCAGGAGATAGCTTGGCCGTTGCAACAGCAAACTGGATGCAACGTATTCGTAATGGTAATTCTTTTTCTGAAGCCCTACAAGGATGGGTTCCTTCAACAGAAATTTTGATGTTATCCGTTGGTGACGTGGCTAGTTTGGAACTGGCTTTACAGCATACCATCCGTGTTGTGGAAGGTATGAATAAGATGCGTTCTTTGGTTATGGGGGCAGTATCTTATCCTTTATTTTTAATGTTTATGGTGTGTTTATTAATTTGGGGTGTTGCAAAATACATGGTTCCTCCAATGGTTTCCGCCGTACCAAACTTGCACTGGACAGGGGTTGCAAAGTCTTTGGTTGATCTATCTGTATTTGTGGATCAACATCCTCTTTTGTTATTTTCCATTTTACCAGTAATTGTAGTGTTGGTTTCCATTACTTTCCCTTTCTGGAAAGGGAAATCCCGCGCAATGTTTGATAACGTACCGCCATGGTCTATTTACCGAATTTTTATTGGCGTTAGCTGGCTACTGTCTTTATCAGCACTTGTACGAGCCGGGATGCCTGTTTCTCGTGCAATGAAGGCTTTATCTAGCACAGATGCTAGTCCTTATTTGCGCTATCGTATTGATAAGGCTTTATCCTATGTTAATAACGGTGATAACTTAGGTGAAGCTTTGTATCATACTCAGTTAAAATTTCCTGATGAAGAAATCGTAGGAGACTTACGTATTTATGCGGAATTGGACACTTTCCCTGAAGCTTTGGAAAATCTTGCCAATACATGGTTGGAAGGATCCATTCGCGATATTGATAAGAAGGCAAGCCTTTTGAATTCTGCGGCTATTTTGATGATTGCTGCAGTTATTGCTTGGGTTGTATGGGGCACATTTGAAATGCAAGATCAGATGGTGTCTGGTATGGGATTGGGTGGTGGCTAAAGAATCCATGCGGGAAATTAAAAAATCCCCAACCAAAAGGCTGGGGATTTTCATTTACTTTTTATCGCTTAACGATGAAAAATAGAGCGACCTGGGAAATAGGCCCGATCTCCCAATTCCTCTTCTATACGAATCAATTGATTGTATTTTGCCAAACGATCCGAACGAGATAAAGACCCTGTTTTAATTTGTCCAGAGCCTGTTGCTACAACGATATCAGCAATTGTTGCATCTTCTGTTTCACCAGAACGATGGGAAACAACTGCGGTATACCCCGCTTGATGTGCCATATCTATTGCATTTAATGTTTCTGTCAAAGATCCAATTTGATTAACTTTAATCAAAATAGAATTGGCAATTTTCTTTTCAATACCCATTTTCAAACGTTCTGTATTTGTTACAAACAAATCATCTCCAACCAATTGAATTCGGCCACCCAAACGATCTGTCAACAAACGCCAACCTTCCCAATCATCTTCAGCCATACCATCCTCTAATGATACAATTGGGAATTCATTTGCTAATGCTTCATAGTAATCAACCAATTCTGCATTAGTAAAGACTTTGCCTTCTCCTTTCATATTATACTTGCCATCTTCATAGAATTCACTAGAAGCAGCATCTAAAGCAATTGCAACGTCTTCACCTGGTTTATAACCAGCAGACTCAATAGATTTTACAATAAAGGCCAAGGCTTCTTTTGCAGATGCAATATTTGGAGCAAAACCACCTTCATCACCAACATTTGTATTCATGCCTGCGGCTTTTAGATTCTTTTTCAATGCCTGAAATACTTCAGCTCCCATACGGATTGCATCGCGGCAAGTTTTTGCCCCCACAGGCATAATCATAAATTCTTGGATATCAATTGGATTATCAGCATGCTTTCCGCCATTTAAGATGTTCATCATAGGAACTGGCAAAATATGTGCTTCTTCTCCGCCCAAATAACGATACAAAGGTAATTTAGCACTAACAGCTGCTGCTTTGGCTACTGCCAAGGAAATTCCTAAAATGGCATTTGCACCACAACGTCCTTTGTTTGGAGTGCCATCAATAGCAATCATCTTGTTATCAATAGCTTCTTGTTCTGTTGCTTCCATACCAATAACAGCCTGCGCTAATTCTGTATTTGCTGCAGCAACCGCCTTTAAAACACCCTTTCCGTTGAAGCGAGATGCATCACCATCGCGCAATTCTACGGCTTCATGTACACCAGTACTGGCACCACTTGGAACAGCAGCACGACCAAAAGATCCATCCTCTAATACAACATCAACTTCAACCGTCGGTGTTCCGCGAGAATCTAAAATTTCACGAGCTTTTACTGATTTAATTTTACTCATTTTTCTTCCTTTCGTTTTATAAGTTATTATTCCAGATGTGCTAACGTTTTTTTAGTCAATTCATCCAATAGTTTTAATTCTTTTAATATATGTTCCATTTGATTCAAAGGAATCATTGTTGCACTATCGCTAGGAGCTGTTTCTGGATGTTCATGTGTTTCAAAAAATAATCCAGAGATACTTGTTGTTATAGCTGCTTTAGCTAATACAGGGGCAAACTCCCTCTGCCCACCACTTGCTCCGCCCAACGCGCTTGGCTGTTGTACAGAATGTGTTGCATCAAAAATTACAGGATAGCCAGTTTGTTTCATCTGAGGCAAAGAACGCATATCTACAACCAACGTATTATACCCAAAACATGTTCCTCTTTCTGTCAATAAAATTTTCTTATTACCAGTACTTTCAATTTTACCAGCAACATTTTTCATATCCCAAGGGGCTAAAAACTGTCCTTTTTTCACATTGATAATGCGCCCTGTTTTTCCTGCAGCTAGTAATAAGTCTGTTTGACGACATAAAAATGCAGGAATTTGCAATATATCTACTACTTCTGCTACCGGAGCACATTGATCTGGTTCATGAATATCGGTTAAACATGGAACATTTAATTTTTCTTTGATATCTGAAAATGCTTGCATTCCTGCAGCCAATCCCAGTCCTCGAACACCATTTATACTCGTTCTATTAGCCTTATCAAAAGACGCTTTAAAAACAAACGGAATCCCAAGCCTTGTTGTTATTTCTTTCAATGCTAAAGCCATTTCCATCCCATGACTTGCACTCTCCATTTGGCAAGGCCCCGCGATCAAAACAAACGGGGACTCATTATTGAAAACAAAGTCCTTCAATAATATGGATTCGCTCATATTTACTCCTTAGGCAATTCCGTATTTGGAATCAAATTAGGAGTAACAGTATCAGTACTGTGACGAGATAAAACAACCAACGCCAAACTAATTACGACAAATAATGCGAAAAAAATCATTGTCAATGTAGACAGCATATTTCCTGTTTGACGAGCAGTCAAAAAACTAGAAGAACTTTGTCCCGTCAAACCACCCAAACCGCCTTCACTCCTTTGCAATAATACCAAGATAGTGATAATAGCAGCAACAATAATATCCAAAACCAATAAAAAAGTCATTTCAATTCCTTTCGTTACATTACAGCTTCTGCAATAGCCCAAAAACTATCCGCTTTTAAACTAGCTCCGCCAATTAAAGCTCCATCTACATTTGGAACGCTTAACAATTCTTTAGCATTTTCTGGCTTAACAGAACCACCATAAAGAATGCGCATATTTTCAGCAGTGTTTTCCCCCAATTTTTCAGCAAGCTTTTTCCGAACAGCTGTATGCACTTGCTCAACATCTCCTGTTGTTGGTACTTTGCCTGTTCCAATAGCCCACACAGGTTCATAAGCAATAACTGTGTTTTCTGCTGTTGCATTTGCAGGGACAGATTCTGCAATTTGGCGTTGAACAACATTCAACGCTTGACCAGCCTCACGCTCTGCTAACGTCTCCCCAATACAAATTACCACCGTCAAACCTGCTGCAATAGCATTTTCCGCCTTTTGACACACGATAGCGTCTGTTTCGTGATGGTACTGACGACGTTCAGAGTGCCCAACCAAAGTCCACGTCGCCCCCAAATCCTTAACCATAACTGCCGAAACATCCCCAGTAAAAGCACCATTTGGCTTCGTTGTTTCTGCAACATCCTGAGCCCCGATCAAAACATCAGCATGAGGTAAAGCAGCAACAAATCCCAACACGTTCATAGGTGGACAAATTAAAACATCAAAATTTTTGCTTGATTGTGCTGCACTCTTATCAAAAATAGCCTGAGCCAAAGCTAAACTATCCTCTTTTAGGCCATTCATTTTCCAATTTCCTGCGATTAACTTACGACGCATTTTGTTCTCCTTTTTTGATGGCGGGATTGTAGCATATTTTTTTGCATCTTGCAAGGATAAATTTATTTCAAACACACACCATTCATATCGACATACTTAACAACTTCTGTCATATCAAAGAACACATATTTCGTACATTTTCCTTGACGATATGTCCAAATTTCTCTATTACTCTCTTTCATAATACCCACAGGTTCGCCCAGATGTTCTTTCACCTCTGCCTTTGTCAAGCCGCGCAAAGAATCTAATGTTATTGTTTGGCATCCAATTAATAAGGAAAAAATTGTCATCCAAATGTATTTCATTAATTCACTCCTTGATTAGACCATAAGCGAGTTTTGATATTAAAATTTTCTTGTTGAACAAGAATCTCTTTTTCAATAAAAATCTCATAATTTACATTTTTACTTGGTTTTAAATTTGCCATACTTTTACATTTCTTTGTCGTTTTTGCTAAAATAGCAAAATCTGCCGATGAACACTCTTTATTAGTAAGTGCAATTTTACGATTTTTTAAAATTATGATTGAATCCGTTGCTAATGGCAATATTTCTTTTTGGCCATTTTCTTTTAATTTTCGCTTTAATATCCAGGAATTTATATTTTTTTGATGAGCATAAAGGAAATTATCTTCGCCTCGGACTAAGATAGTTTTTCCCCCATTGGCAACAAAAATATCGGGTTGCCTTATCATACCATAACCAATACACACGCCAAGCAAAATAATAACACATCCTGAAAATCTGTATTTTGTTTTACTTAAACACAATATACCCACGCCGACACTAACAATCAATAAACCAACTCCATGAAAACTAGGGACCAAAATTTCTGCATATGGCAAGTGTCCAATCCAAATACAAACACTATTGATATTTTCTAAGAACCAACCTGCCGTCTGTAAAAAAATTTCATCTAGACCAAATGGCATCAACAAACAGCCGGTAAATAACAATGGCATAACACAAAATGAAAATAAAAAGCTAACAGCTAAATTACCTAAAACTCCATAAAGATTTATTTGATTAAAATGATACATAACATATGGGATCAACAACAATTCCACCAAAAGATTTGCGCCGATTAATGCCCACAGACAATGCATTGTCTTATGTGATTTTAAATGTACATTGACTTGCTCAAATAAACTAACTAAAACCATCATTGCAACAAAGGATAATTGAAAACTAATAGACATAATCCATTCGGGACGAACGAGCAAAATCAAAAATCCAACAACTAACAATGTATACAAAGATATGGCACGTCGTTCCAACAAAATAGCAATCAAACTGATACTTATCATTAAAAAAGCTCTGAGCGCTGGGATTTGAATGCCGGACAATAACAAATAAAGGAATGTAACACCCAAAGCAATAACTGCAGCTATTTTTTTCGTATCTAATTTTAATGCAAAACAAGGAACACAACACAACAATTCTCTGATTAAGAAGAAAATAAATCCGGCCAATAAGGCCATATGGAACCCAGAAACAGATAAAATATGAGCAATCCCAGCTTTACGATAAATATCATATTGCGACTGAGAAACAACACGCTGCTCACCGGTAACCAAAGGAATAGCTATTTGCGCTGTATTCATTGGCAACACCTCTTTTATGCGCGTGATTATGAATTGACGCATACTTTCTATTTTAGAAACTGGTTTTTGACGCACCTGGAAAACACGCAAAACTTTACCTGTTGCGCCCGTTCCTTGAAAAAACATTCGCTGGGTCATAAAGGTATCAGGAGGAAATAAATGTGCTTGTAACTTTATCCAATCTCCTGTATGTAAAATTGGTTCTTCACTAGACAAAGTTAAACGTACTTGCTTTGGAACTTGTTTATTTTTTGCCCAAACACGATTCAACGTTATAATTTGTCTGTCTGCTGACACAACATGATCTGCTATAAAACCAGATAGAGTCTGGCGCCACAATGGCTGTGATAACATTTGTGTTGGAACTAAATGAGTTCGTATACTGGATGTAGTAAGACCTAAGCACACAAAAAAGGCCATCCCGATAAATACTTTTCTTGTTTTAAATAAAAGCAACCCCAAAATACTACTGATGAAAAACAAAACAAACAGCCACGGTTC
>Ga0265298_10006476_pt1 | contig 14446 bp, 13 predicted proteins | sample AusTroGonzalo_MG_3_FD_193486 | JGI IMG/M metagenome (GOLD analysis project Ga0265298, IMG submission 193486) | Bovine rumen microbial communities from tropical cattle in Woodstock, Queensland, Australia - Gonzalo_01 | ecosystem: Host-associated > Mammals > Digestive system > Stomach > Rumen ... | reverse complement strand
GTCCTATGCTGCCCGGACTTTCCTCTCGTACCCTCATGAGTACCAGCGACAGACCGTTGCACTGCTTTCTCGCTGCGAAGGTACGAAAAAAAACTGAGCCCACCAAATAGTAGACCCAGTTTTTCTTACTTTCTCAGGAACATCACGCGTCTGCGGTTGTCCTTGGGTCGCACTGCAAAGTGTACCCAGACGCTCTTGATGCTCTTCTCAATTAGCAGTTCGTCAAAGTCCTCACCAAACTCATCGCTGATATCCAGCAGTATCGTGGCGTAGCGTAGTGCCTGTTCGATACCATAGCATCGGATGTCTACCGCACATCCCGTCAGGTGGTTCGAGCCTTTGGCACCGCCTACGGCTTTGTTCACAGCCTCACTTCGATAGCCGCTGTTGATGATGATGGGGTCATCGCCCTCACCATAACGACGGTTCCACTCGTCGCGCAGCATTTCCAACCAGCCACAGAGGCGTTTCAGATTCTCGATATGTACGTGCGAAGGGATATTCTTATCTGCTGTTTTCGCACTCGTTTTGCACATCTCCCCCAGCGTAAAATGCTGGGAGAGTCGTGCCTGTTTGTTAATTGTTACTTCTTGCATAATTTTAATTATCGAAATGGTACAATGGTACATTACAACATGATGATGCCAGTCTTGCGATAGTTTGACTTCGAGGCTCCTGTCTGCCTGCCGTCGCCCAATTTCTCAATCAGGTGGTCACTCAGCAACCGTTTGATTTTCATACGGGCGGCCCCCTCGCTCGACAGGTTGAAACAGCGCATGATGTCATCATTGGTAAACTCCTCAGGCAATCGCGCAAAGGCTTCATAGGTCTTCTGGCGACGCTGCACGTTGACGCTGGCATCCTTCAGTTTGTTGTCGAAGTAAGCCTCGGCCATGGCGCCGAAGTAGTGGCGCTGACAAGCGAACTGAATGTTGGTAATCAGTTCTGCCAACTTCCAATCCACCTCGTCCGTCTCGAACTCGCCACACCAGTAGTCGCCATCCTGTTTTAGTTCATTCCAATGTCGCATCACGATATACGGCGCAGCGTAGTTCAAGCCATGATAGGCGCAGCGTTTCAGCAGCATCTCGTCGGCCTTTGAGTCGTTCTCGGCAGCATCCATCATGCGTCGTGCCGTCCAGTCATACAGTTCATCCACGATTTTATGAACAGTGAGTTCGCCTTTCATCCTATCCAACTTCTCTGCCCAAGCCTTTAGGCGATTGTCGCTTTCGTAGTCAACCGTCGTTTCACGGCTCATCATCTCGAAATTGGTGGCAGGCAGAGGAATGACGGTCAATCGGGTGGCCAAACCGCTTCCAAAGTTCTGCTCGTTCACCTTCTTCTTAAGGGCTATGGGCGTGCCTGTATAGACGTAGTTCCAGTACACATTGAAGTCCTCTAGAATCGAGTCCATATTGCTGTATGCCTGACCGTCTTCCTCGTTGTGGAAAGCCTTGAGTTCCAGCGACATCTTATCAATCCACGAGCCACCTTTCTGAACGGTCACGGTGTTGTCCAACTCCGTGTCGAAAGTCAGCATGTGCAGGTGTATTTCCTCGCCGTCCACGTTTTCAACGGCGTTTACCATGTCCTGAATAAACTGTGCATTCGACGTTCGTGCAGGATGCACCCTGACAATGACCTTCGGCTTCTTGGGCTTCTCTTTGTTGGCGCCCTTTGTGCGCATCTGCTCACGATAGGCATTGATGGCATCCTTGCCCACCTTGTCAGCTGCCACGATAGGCGCAGCCAGCAATTTGAACAATCGTGTGGCAAACGACTTTCCGCTGGCGGGGTCGCCGATTATCAGCGCCGAGCTGTTCAGGCGTCGCACCTCCTCAGGACGATGATAGAATCGGTACCAGCAGCGCGTCATCAGCGTCATTTCGAATGCGCCAGCCACTATCAGCGCCGCAGGATATTGGTTCTTCTTCAAACCCTTGCAGATGTCCTTCAAGATGGGGAAGTCGTCGAACATCGCTTCAATCTGTGCGCCCCAATTCCAGAGCATTTGTGACATATCATCCTCTTTCAGCACCACCGTCTGTGTTTGCGCTTTCGTGATTTCCAAAAACGTTTTACCCGTGGCCCTTTGGATTGCTTCTTGCATCGCCTTTGTAGGTTGACTGCTGGCGTACTTTTTCTCTTTTTCAGCCATACAAGATGCGGCACTGTCCACCGTCTGCCCCACGTTCTCGTTGCGTTCGTCAATGATTTCCTGCACCCACTGCTGCGCCTCCACAATGCGCTGCACTTGTTGCTTGTCACCATCGAACATAAGCAGCAGGTCTGTTGCCAGTTTGAGGCTTTCTTTATGTCGATTCTGGTCGTCTGAGCAGGGCAGCTTGTCAGCATAGCGCTGGTCAATAATAGACTGAATATCATATCCGTGCCATTTTATCGATATAGGCCCAGTGCCCATCTGGCCACCCTCGACAGCCCCTTGTTGATGATTCGTGTCGGCCACAGCAGCAGCCTTAACGTTAGCAGCACCAGCAGCACTTCCATCAGTAGGAAATTGATGATAAAGCGGCTGCGTTTTCTTGTCACGATACATGGGAGTGTACTCCCTGTCAAAATATCCGTCATAATAAGTAAACAGTTTTTCTTCGTCAATAAACAAAATCTCACTCTCTTTGGGGGTAAACGAATTGCGGGTGGCATCGATGCAGCTCTGATCAGGCGAGTATCCCAGTTCCGCAGCAAATGCTATCTGGTTATCGGCCAGATTACCCAGTTTGATATCCGCTGTAAAGATGATGCGGATACCATGACTGCTGCTGGTTATATGTACCAACACCACACGCTTCATCAGTTCCTCGTTCTGCTGCAATTTCTCCCATATCTCCTTGGGGTCGTCCACATGGTCTATGTCCAGCATGACGAGTCCGTTCAGATGGCAACCCACCAGTTTTCGCCTTGGGCCTTTCTGGGTCTTTCCGTCCTTAGTCTTCACGGTTGACTCGTCAAACTGATAGCAGCTGAATTGAAATGCAGTGAGCGACTTCTTCAGGTCATCGGCCCATGCCAACAACTTCTTATCCAGCGGCTTCTTCTGCCACTTTTCTTTGCCAGTCTTGGTTTTCAAGTTCCTCAGCGTCCTCAGCACGAATTTCTGATAGTCTTCATGCTGCGCCAGCTTTTCCATCGCCACGTTATCCTTATCTTCAACGGCACGCAATATTTCCCTTCGAGTGTCTATGTTGAATGCCGTAGAGGATTTACGAATCTCCCTCCAGAAGTCCTTTTTGCCGCATTCCACGGCAAAAAGGCTCTTAGTGTCTTTCTGATAGCAAAATCCCATACTTACAGCGTTTGAAGATCAGTAATATAGAACATGTTCTCATGGCGGTCATTGTTGTCGCCCCATGTGCGATGCTTCCAGAATCCCTTTACAATATAGGGCATTCCTTGCTGGAACTGAGCATCACGGTTTTTCGATGCCAACTCGCCCGTCATCTCACCATAGATGATGTCGCCACCACGTTTCATCGTCACGCCACGGCTCTTGAAGTATTCAGAGCTGCCGTCCTGTTTCTGATATTGGCGCTCAGCGTATGCGCCCACCGCAATAATTGTCACTAATGCTTCCATGTTTCTAAAAATTATTAGGTTTAACAAAATTCGATAACGTCTAACTCGCGCTCTATCAGCGCATCCTTGGCGTCATGTGTGTGTTCTTCCAAGAGTCCCATTACAGCCGCCGTACCCATATCCTTGGGGAACGAGCCGAACACTTTGATACGTTCAAAAGATTCCTTGACCCAGCCCCAAGGCAACTTCTTCACCAACTGGTCCTTATGACGTACGCGCTGCTGACGGTTGTACGCCTTAAAGGTTAGTCTACCTGTGTTCTGGTCCATATACAGAACACCTTCCACTCGCTTGCCAACATAGAGCTTGGTCATCAGCTCAATGGCATTCAAAACAAAAATGTACTTTTTCATAATCGATTCGATTTGTGAGCGTCAGGGAAGCGAAGTTTTTAGTTTGAGCTCTTGGTTACATCCGGATAACGTTTCCTCCGCTCACACCCTCCGACTCGGTTATTACTGTATTACTATCTCTGTGGTGCCTTTAAGGCGCACCACGCCTCCCCCTTTACCGGCATTCTTCAAGCCGTCGCTCATCAACCACTGCTTGCACCTGAACTTCTGTTCCACCTTGATCATCATCTGAGCGCAGACCCTTGTACCGTCCGTCTCGATGCACTTGTGTTGACAACTTGCGCAGCAGCGCTTCACTTTCACACCATGAGCGTTTCGTACGCTCGTAATTCGAATTTCCTTAGCCATAGTCTTAATCCTGTATGTTTAATTCCTTTTTCAGTTCCTTAATCTCCTTCATCTGCTCACGAATCTGTTTCTTCTGGTCATCAATGGTCTCCTTCAGCTCGTTCACCTCAGCCTGCAGACGTTTCACCAGACTTCCATCCTTAGTTGCCTCGACCATCGTCTTGATTTCATCCTTGGTCATAGCCCCTAAACGGTTCATGCCGACGTGAACGAAGATACCTTCTATCAGGCTCTGTACGTCGTAGTACATGTAGCCCTCGCGTTCCAACTCTACTGAGTAGCCGTTCACCATTGTTCTCACCAGCAAGGCAATGCGCTTCGATGCCTGCTTCATTTCTTCTGTCTTTTTCATACCTTATCTATTATTATTGTTCAACATACTCTGAAAAACCTCTTCACTCTCTTGCTCCTCATCCGGCTCAAAAATCAGAGCCAAAGCAACGAGCGTTCCAACGTATATAATTCTTCTTTTCATATTTGTTATTTTTTTATTTAACCCTTTTGGCTTACGCCGCTTTCCCGTTTGGCGGGAAAAGCTCAAATGTCCTTTCGACGATGCAAGGACAGTGCAAACCGAATGCAGAGAGCTCGCTCTTTGCTGAGGTGCAGCCTGTTCTCGCGATTTCCAATTGCAAAAGTAGTCATAATAATCATGCACAACCCCGTATTCCGTAAGTCCGTAAAAGTTCCGTAAAATCCTCCGTAAAGTTCGTCTCTGCTTTACGGAATTTCCGTAAGAACGGCCTGAATAATGATCTCCCAAAACTTGTCGCACAACTTGGCCTGAGGGTTCTCCTCCATGTCGTAGTAAGCCTCCATTCTGTCCTCTGGTGCCAACAGACGGCTGAAGTTCTTGGGCGTATGGTCGCTGATGCGTAGAGCCTCAGGCCAGTCTGCAGGCGTAATGCCTCGCGCAAAGTCAGCAAAGTTATTCTGATTGATGTTGCCGTCCAAGCGATCCCTCACTACCAGCATCACACTCAGCCAGTCGTTCTTATGGCAGAACATATCCGTCTGTGCTCTCAGCAACTGCAAGCACGATCTCAGCACATCCTTCTGCTGCTCAGCAGCCATCTGACCATAAATCTTTCTGACCTTGATTTCTACAGACTCCATACGGCTGCGGCCATACTCATCACGAGGCCCCTGGTTCTCTGGCTTTGCAAATGGCAAAACCTGATACTGTTCCCTCACCTCGTTCACCTTATTAATAATGTCCTGCTTGCCATACATCAGCCCATGTGCCAACAGCGCACACAGATAATGCTCAGCCACGGCGAAGCTGCCTGCATTCATGGCCATCTTCACCACCTGTTCCTCCCTCACGTACACACCATCAAGGCATACGTACTCACTCAGATTTTTTGTCATGTCATTCGATGATTTGTGAGATATGTGGAGGTGTTCGAACTTTATCTCATGAGGACTCTCACAAACCTCGAATTCTACATTTGTTTACTTCTTCATTTCTTTCAGAATCATTTCACACACCGTTGCTACCAACGCCACCATATCAGGATGGAAAGCCTTTGGGCCATAGATGATGTGTGTACTCTTTTTAGGATTCATGCTCACGTTAATCAGATTCCAGAACGTCAGGCGGTCTGTGAAGTTCAATGGCGACACCTGTCGTACCAGTGCATCAGTAAACTCCTTACCACACAAATCTTCTGTCACTTCCATTGTGGCCAAGGCTCCTACCAGAGCCTTCTCAGTTGCCTTGTCGAATGTTACTTCTTTCATTGCTTATTGCTTTTAATAATTAATAATGTGGCTGTTGTTACCAGCCGAGTGCTCCAATGAAAGATTGCTCCAAAAAAGAAGCACCCGCAAGAACGGACTTTCCGTCTTACGGGTGCAAATTTACGATGTTTTCGTGGGGCGGTTCGTAAACCCTATGTAAACCCTACGATGATTTTTTCACTTTTTTGTCACTTTGCGATACTTCTGATTCGATGCGCTGGGATTCTCAGGATTGGTCATTTCAAGAACACCCATATCGACCAATGGTTGGATATGTTTTTTACGGTTAAACGTTTGATTTGTCAAGCCTATTCTATCCAATATTTCTTGAGCACTTCTTGGTACAGAACAGAAATTCAAAATATCCTTCTGGGCCTTTGTTAATAAAGGTTTTGAACGATGGACTTGGTTCGTTTCTTGGTTCGTTACTTGGTGCGTTACCTGGTGCTCAACTTGGTTCACGACTTCGTTCACGACTTCGTTAGCAACTTCGTTAGTTACTTCGTTAGTTACTTCGTTAGTTACTCCGTTACTTTTTCTACGGAAAACAATCACGAACTCATGCGCCGTTTCATGATTTTCGAACGTCACATCAGGCTTCTCTTCCATCGCGCGAATGATACCAGTTCCTGCACCAGTATACGGCAACAGGTAGTTGGCATTAGTAAACAGGAACTCATTTCTTGGCATTGACGTACCCTTCATAATATCCTCCACGGTCAGGCCATTAGGCAGTTCGCCAGGGCTATGTATCTCCACCCTGTCATCGAAGATAAAGATGCGTATGGGCGCTTTCCAGTTTAGCGACCTATGTACCAGTGCATTCACAGTGAACTCAACCAATGCAGCGTATGGTATTTCCAGTTTACCCAATGAGTTGAACTCTGGTTCCACCTGTACGTTGCGCAGATTCCTCGTAAAGAAGTTCATGATGGTGTCGTACTGATGCAGCAGACAACCCTCCATATCCTCGTCTCTCACCTTATCGCGAAACACGGTGCCGCCAACAGAATTACCCACATAACTGATACACTTGGCAGTATAGGCAGGCAGCCATCGTTGCGGATACTTACCAAACAGCAGCACAGCGGCAACCGTCATCTTACCGTCAGGACGGATAAAGCGTAGATTCCTCAGCAGACCTTCCAGACTGATACCACCCACTACGAAATGAGCCATCTGTTCTACCGTAAAATCGCGCAGGTTCACCTCGCTTACGCCGCTCTTCTGCATCACAACTGCGAAACGATTCAGCATATACTTCTTCAACACCTGCTCGTCCATATCCTTGATGCCGAAATCCTTAACAGCTGCCTCGTCTGGTGCAAAACTGCCACACTGGCTCATCATCTCAGCCAACTCGGCATTGTCAAACACCTTGCGCTTGTCTGCACCATTCTTCACCCACACTATGCCCTTATTGTCGTGGTATGGCTTGTTCAGTCCCTCCTTTATCGTCGCAACCACAATGCTGCCTCCATCTACCTGTGCCGTATCGACATCCAGCAGAATACTGGGTATGACATTTTCCGACGCCATATTGCTCAGCATGTTGGTTGTTTCCTGCACTTCCTGATACGACAAAGGGTTCATCACGCCTGTCTTATCATTGATTCCAATCACCAGTTGCCCGCCATGCGAATTGCAGAAAGCCACCATTTCACAGCCAATATCATACTTGTCTGTGATGCGCTCCTTGAACTGCACTTTGGTCACCTCGCAATGATCTCTGAGTTTCAGTATATCTTCTTTCGTCATATCTTGCCTGCAAAATTACTCATTTATTTTCGTAAACCCTATGTAAACCCTACGATGAAGTTTTACTAATCAAGCCTAATGATTAGGTCCAAATCGAGGGCTTCATTTATCTCCATAATCTGTTGGTACTTCCTTTTCGTATCTGATGCCGTATTGACGTAAAGACCTTCACCAACTTCCTTATACGCCTTAGTATATGTAGGATTCAGATTGGAAGTAACAAGATTGTCGCCACATACGATAATATTTAGGTCTCTGACTCTTTCTGGGCCAGCAAAAATAACGACATCAACCAATGTCTGCATAACCCTTGCATGGTTAGAAATATGGCCATCAGGGAACTGCACCCAGATTTTTTGTCTCGACGATAGCTTGAATGGTTGCGTTGATATGGGTGACTCATCCACTATTTCACCACTATCAATTAGAACCTTGTCGATTTTCAAATCCAACCCAAGCGAATTAGAGATATACTGTAGTATCTCACGCTTTTTCTCTGTTGACATATGTGTCATCACATAGCTACCATCGTTAATTTGGTGCTGAGCTCTGCCATATTGCTCAGAAACCTTATCAGATACAAGATCAACTCCAGCCAAAACAATATTCAGTTCTTTCACCAAGTCAGGCGTACACATTTCAATGGTTTTTGCAAATGTCTTGCTTACATTCCTATCTTCGATAACAAAACCATCTGGGAACGTTACTCGTAATATATGAGATTTCTTTTTTCCAGTCTTTATTTCTTCTGGTATGATTCCATCTTCATTACATTTATCCCATTCGATACCATTGAACAGACGCCCCCAGTCCTTCAACTGCATCTTGGGATACCTGCCGGCATAGAAATCACCAATAATATTATAGCAGGGTGGCAGTGATGGATAGTCTGTATCCAGATAGGGACGAAGCATTTTCAAAAGTTCAGGATTCATCAACTTAGTGAGATTGCCGTGTTCATCCTCGTATGCTTTCTCCCAATCTTTGGCAAAGTTAACCTGCTCATCAGAACCGTCTTCAGAAACCTCTTCCTCTATCTCGTCCTCAATATCCTCATCTTCTTCATTCTCTTCTGGTTCTTCAGATTCAGAGATTTGTGAATGCTGAAGAAAACCAATATACGATGAGAACACAGCAGGGAATATATTGCCCCACTTCTCTTTAAACTCAACAACATCGTCGAGATTAAAGAATTCCACTACAGCATCGTGATAGTCCTCTAATGAATCATGCGCCAAGAATACCTTCCTATGGAGAGATATAAGGTTGCTGTTAAAAAGCCGCTTCAATGCCTGACAAAGTCTTTCCACTTCAGTTGGCAGCACACCAGCTTTTAACAAGAACTTGGCATACTCATCCAATTTCTTCGTATTAGTCAACTCTTTATATGCGGCATTGGCTTCGCTTCTGCGTTTAGATCCCATTGCTACATAGTCAGATGTATCAGGGAAGAATTGGTCTAAGTTTGACAGGACATCAACAAGACGGTAGTTTGGAAATACCAGTACTTCAAGATCATTGTTTAATGCCATTGACTTGATTTCTCCTGTTCGACCAACTTCTTGTTGTAACGACAGCCTTGAGTAGAGAGAAGGACTGTTGGCCGTTCCTATTCTTTGTTTTACCTGATGCGGATTCCATGTAGCATACACATCATTGTCGGAATCATACCCTAGTAATATAAACATTGCGGGTGATTCCTTTATTTCATTCAGCACATCTACGCCAGTTAGCTGTGCTCTCCAAACATCAGGATTCCCAAGATATGCATAAGAGAGGTTTTTGATGTAGACGTAACATTCCACACCATTAAAGATGATATGAGCAGGATTCTTCAGCCCGTCATCCAGCCTCTTATATGTACCAGAATCTTTGATGGATTCTTCGAATATCTCTCTTAATACCTTTCCACTTATCTTCGCCATACCTACTTTCTGAATATGCTGTTGAATAATGGGCTATCTGTAACAGAGAATGTAGACTCAGGACTTAGAACGTCAACCACTCCTGTCAAGTCGCTGTTAAAACCAACGCTCGAAACACCTTGCATAATTCCGTCCTTGCTGATGCCTGGCACTTCATTGGCATCATAGAAGCGAAGGGTGTCTGATGCTTCCACGTAGTCAAAGAACACATTTTCCAATTTGTGCATGTCTGTGCCTATCGTTTCTGCTATGACCTGATATAAGTGCATTCGAGCGTCAATAGAAGTCACTCGCGCACAAATCTTATCATAGAGTTCACGTACAGACATTCCTCCATTACCATGACCAGACTCCCTGACGATAATAGATGCTATCAGTAATCTTGAATTACGTGAAGGATTCAACTGATCTAACGAGAAATGGTGCTTGCGCTCTTCGCCAGATGTACTTTTTACCTCCACCTTGTCGCGTCCCAAGGTGAAATCATATTTTGATGATGGTGATTCATGCCAGGCATTAATGACTGCTTCTGGCATCAAACTACGCTCAATAACCAACAACTCTGCCCACAATCCTTGAATCTGTTTGCGTGGAGGGCAAGACATGGCTGAGAATATTGAAATCAAGTTCTCCACCTCAATGGCAATCTCTCGCTTCGACGGCATTTCTGGCAGTCGCTGAAGCATCATCAACACAATGTCGATAAATTCTGATTGCAGGGTCATATCCAAAGAGCGAAGCGTGATAACCGTATAGAAGTGAGGTGTCTCAGATTCATTATCGTCAACAAAGGTACATGACAGATTATACTCTACTGAAAGAATCTCCAGCGTTGTATTCTTGGTCGAAGACGCAGTATCATTCGTACATATAAAGAACTTGGGATAGCCTTCTACAGACACACCCACTTTATGTAACATACCTTCCAAAGGAATGACAGTAAACTCTCTTCCTTCAGACTGACCCTCGCGAAGGGCTTTCAATTGTTCAAACAATTCTCTTCTCTGCATAGTCTGTCTCTTTAATCGTTATCACTCTCTTCCTCATCCTCCTGCAAAGTCTTCTCGCTTTCACAGTAGTTGATTGCCAAATGAACAGGATAATTGATAGCCAATGTATATGCTTCATGAGGGAATCCCAGTTCAGCACCATCCAAGTAGATATGGTGCAATTGGATTGTAATAGAGTCATCGCCACAGATTTTGCTATCGCCAGGATAGTTGGTGGAATCGCCTGCAGAACTTGGACCTGCAAACAGAGCAGTATTTTCTGCAAGTCGCAAAGTTGTTTTGTCAAACGAACGTTTACGAATAGGAGCAGCATAGGCCATCTGTATGAAATAGACATACTTCAAAGCATCTGGATTATCAGAACCAGAGAGATAGCGCAGGTATCTGATAGTAGCGGCCTTGCGAGCTGCATCCTGATAATTGCCAAAACGGAAAGAGTCCAAGAACTCAATGGCATCTTCAACCGGCAGTTTCATCCATCTATGGGTACGATCAGCAGTTGTGTATTCATCGTGAACCTCAAAGTCATTTTCATGCGCAGCTAAGAATACATTAACGACCTTATCGTTTGCTTCGATACGCTCTTTGCTCTCAAACGCCTGCATTCCATGCATACCTTTTAACTTGGTGTTGACCACAGAAATAGGCAGCACATTAGAGCGTGTTGGCTTTAGGCGTGGTGACAGAAGTATTTTTCGTTCTGCTTGTGCCAGCGTATCACATGATGCCAATGTAGAGCGAAGTTCCTCTTCATGGGTGATGTATTCCATATAGTCAGCGACTGACCATGAGGGCAAAAACACTCGACATGACTTTATATAATCATCCTTGTAACCAAAGAAACGGCATCTTTGCTGGATAGTATCTGCATTGGATGGACCTTTGGTATATCTTGGCATATAGGTGGTGGCCAATTTCTCGACGGTAAAACCACGATTCAGCATTTCCGCACCAACAAGAATATGCATACTATAGCGATTCCAATCAATCTCTGTTTCTGCATCTGCGTCAGTATTGACAAGGTATGTTTTATAATCGTTCAGGACATCAGGAATGAACTTCTTGATTTCATCAAACGATGGTCTTTCATATTCATCATAGAACCCAACAGCCATCTGATAAAGTACCTCGAAACGAGTCATCATCTCTTCCTTGTCGATTTCCCCATCTGGCTTGCGAAGTAGCTTACGCCATTTCTTCAGTTCTGCATCAATCCAGTCTTTAAACCTTTTGTTCCACTGCTTTGTGTTGTCTGGGTGTACCATCATCGACAAGTATTCCACATCGTCAACGCGTAGACACTTAACGACAATAGCAACTGCCAAGATGTGAAGCATTATAGCGTCCTTTAACGATTGCGGCATTCGGTTCAGCGGATTCTCCCTTTTGTGGAATACTTCATCATCTGGGATATTGAGCACAAGGGCACCGTTGAACAAGTCATGGTTTGGCCCCTTACCAAAATAGAGTTTCCCACCAATGTAGCCCTCGCCAGGAGTCAACAGTGTATGACTCTTTGGCGATAACAAGTCTTGCATACTTATAAGAATGTTTGCCTGTGGTGTAGCTGTATATTGGATATATGTATTGCCAGGCAGAACAGCTCTCATCTTCAGGATAGATTCATAGGTCTTCGATTGCTGTTCTTCTTCTGTTAATCCATCAGCATCCCTCTTGCTATTCTTACGACCATAGCTGTTAAGTGAAGCCTGATCTGCTTCATCGTCAATGATTAGGACTGTTTCACCCTCCATTGCATCCTTGAAGTCAGGGTCTGTAAGAATCTGAACCAACTTATCAATATGCTTCCAGTGCTTCAGGATGGGGATAAGAATAATAGGATGGCTCGACAAGAACAGATGACCTGCAATTTGCTCAGCCTCGTCTGGATTGGGGTCTTTATGTAAGCGATAGAAGTCTTTGTTCTGACCATTCTTTCCTATCAAGTCTTTCTCCAGTCGCTGGGCTGTCTGGTTCAACAAATTATTCTTCGTACCAGCCAAATAGATGACGACGCGATAGCCATTGTCGAGTGCCAATGCTGTTAAGCCAGTAAACGACATGGTTTTTCCACTTTGCACATAACCAACCACAAGGTGTGTAGCTTCAGGATTCTGCGTAGCATTATGGGGATTGCAATGCGATAGAATATGCATCGTCTCTTCACGCAGATTAGCAGCACCAAGGGTAGTAATACCTTTGCGCTTATAGCTGCCATCAGGTTTCACGCCTTGCTTCTGTGATTCAACAAAGGCATTGAAGTGTTCTCCCATCTGAACCTCATTAAGCACAGAGGGTTGGTTGCTCCCATTTGGAGTAGTTGTATTGTTGATGATAATCTTCTGCATAGTACTTATACCTTTGTTTTGAGAATTAACTGATTGAAGTTTTCAAGCATTTCGCCAGTAGAGTCATTGCCTTTCTTTTGAGCAATGTATTTTGCAATAGCTATTGTTTTTATTAATGCAATCATTGCAGGTGTGGGATTGCCAAACTGACTAAAATATGCATGATGCGTATTAATGTTGCAAATAATAGTGTTCTCAGCATCCTTTTCTAACGCAATCCATACCAAATCTTTACCAGAATCAACAAACTGTACTTTCAGCGTATATTGCACCCCATTAATGACATACGTATCGTTATACTGATCTATAACTGTTGGCTCAGTTGGGAACAATGGTGTAATTTCAACTGCAGGTGCTGGCTGTGGCTGAGTCGTAAACTCTATCTTTTCGTTCTTCTCTCTCGAAGTATTGTGACCTCTCACAATCTTCTTCACAAACTTAACCCTCTCGTCCTCACGATAGTTTTCAGCCTGAGTATAAAGGTCAAAGTCTTTTGTGTGGATTTCGCTCTTCAATGCCTCCATGAGCATTTCAAGATTCTCACGATCCTGAATGTCATTTTTGTTGAAGGCTACATCAAAACCTTCCAACTCCAATTCGCCAAACATACGCTTGTATCGAGGGCTACCAACATTTCCAAACAATACTTTTGGCAAATATCTGCCATCTGTTTCTGCACCAACAACGACTCTACCTCTGCGAAGGAGAGCCAGCCCATTCTTATTATTCTGCATGTTTTTTAGAAGTGCGATGAATCCTTTTGCGCAATATGGGCCAAACTTAAAATCAATATCTTTACGCCAATACATCTTCTCACCTTCTGGCTGTCCTGCCTTCTTATGGAAAGCTGCTGTCAGAATTAATGGGTCTTGGAAAGTAAGTTTGGTATCGTTGACGATAAGATCTATTTCATCTACTCTAAGATACTTGCGATAGATGCTTGCCAGTTCGTCTTTTATCTTTTGCAGGCTTTTGAGAGAGGGGACATTCTTAGTCGCTGATGTAATTGTGACGAGGGTGAAGTGGCTGTTGGCTTCTGCTTCCTTTTGTGTTACAGGCAGGGATTTCAGTTCGTTGGCCATCACGCTATTCAAATCGAAGAGAATCTTTCTGGATACGCCTTCACCAATAGCTGTACTTTCAACGCTCCATTCTTCACCCAACCATAAGGCAGCGGTTTTCATACCCATGCCAAACTCATTTAGTCCTGTATTGTCATCTGGAGTATGAGCCAATTTGAACGCTTTGGCAAAATTATCTTTGCCTATGCCGCCTGCATTATCCCTGATACAGATTTTTGAAGCACGATTGTCATCTTCTGCATCCCACTCGAAAGTAATCTCCACTTTCAGTTTGTAGTCAGG
>Ga0265298_10006475_pt1 | contig 14452 bp, 14 predicted proteins | sample AusTroGonzalo_MG_3_FD_193486 | JGI IMG/M metagenome (GOLD analysis project Ga0265298, IMG submission 193486) | Bovine rumen microbial communities from tropical cattle in Woodstock, Queensland, Australia - Gonzalo_01 | ecosystem: Host-associated > Mammals > Digestive system > Stomach > Rumen ... | reverse complement strand
CAGAAAAAACTTATGCGTATACTTGGGGAACTTGTGGTATTGATGTATCCGGCGCGGGCAATTATGACGCGTGTTATTGTTATGATAACAAAACTGCATTAGGATATGAAATCTGGCACGCATCAGGTACCCGCTATTGTCTTATCCAAGGGAATATAGATAAACAAAATTCTATACAAGCAAAAGTTTGTCAAGCAGATACAGGCAGCAGTACTTGGAAGGATGATTTTGGATACTTATACAAACTGTAAAATGGCTTTTATGCACACAGATATAGAACCCTTTCTTCCAAAAAAACTATAATATAAGGATGAAACGATTTTTTTCGTACTGTTTATCCTCTTTTCAAAACGATTGGAAATTACTGCTTGTATTTTCTATACCTGCTGTACTCATTACGGCGTTTGGTTTAGCACAACTGAATTTATTAACGGGCGGCGTTTTTGTGTCCGCCGAAATTGCCAAACTTATCTGTGAGTTTTTATTTTTGGGAATTTGTTTATCCCTCTTACAGTTAATGGGAATAAAAAATAAATTTCTCGTCGGATTATTAGCATTTTGTTATTATCTGACCCTCACGGCAGACCTCGTATTACTGTGGTATTTTAAGGAACGTTTCGGCGCAAAATATTTAGACACTTTAGAGGGCGGCGATTATAATTTTTTAACCGATTGGCGCGTTCTTTCTTATTTAACGGTCTTATTTTTATTTTCGGTTTTTACGGCCAAAAGATTTTTCATTCCCGCACCGCGCAGAACGGCACTTGCGCGTTTCGCCGTCTGCGGCGGTTTGCTTGTTGTCCTGACGTTTATAAATCCGCTTCGCCTGTTACCCGCACCGGCTGATTTTTATACCACCTATTTAATTCCCCCCGCCCCCGTTTATACGGCACGCGCAGTGCTTGCAAAAAAACCTTCGCCCATTATTACGCAACAACCTACCGCAACAACTGCCTCACTTGCACAACAATATAATATTTTTTCTGCCAAAGATACGCCCGTCGGAAAAAATTACAAACGTGTCATTTTAATTGCGTCCGAATCGCTTTCCAATAAATACATGAATCACTTTAATAAAAATATCCCGCCGCAGGCTAGCGCACCGCTTGATAATTTATTCGAAAATTATCCCTCCGCCTCATTAAAGCACGTATCCCTTTCCACCTTATACGGGCTGACGGTTATTTTTACGTCACACCCGTTTGCCTTGTTATCTTTTAATAACAACTATCCGATTTCGTTTGTAAAGGCACTGAAAAAAAACGGTTTTCATACGGCGTTTTTGCGCGGCGCGAACGAAACATATATGGATGAAAATATTTTATTTCAGCAGGCGGGTTTTGACGAAGTTATCGGCGCGACGTATTTTCAAACGCAGGAAAACTACAAAAATTTTATTAACTGGTGGGGGCTGTTGGACCGTAAATTGTTTTCTTATGCGGTGGAATATTTGCAAGCGCACAAAGACGAACCCGTTTTTGTAACGCTTTTAACACTTGATTCCCACGTACCGTTGGGCCGGCTTGATTATTTGGGCGAAAAATATAAAGAAATTGACCACAAATTTTATCAAACGCCGACGTTGCCGCGTGCATTTGCGCGGTTTGGGCAAGACGTACAACTGTTTTTGGAAAACTTGGAAAAACAGGGTTTATTTGATGAAGAAACACTCATTTTGATTACGCCTGACCATCCATCCTACTCTAATACACCGACAAATGCGTTGTTTAAGCCGTTTCGCGCGGAGTTTGATAATCTGCCGTTTATTATTGTAACCAAAACGAAAATTACCGCCCCGGTAACGGACAACCCGCTTGTGTCACAATTGGATATTGCCCCGACGGTACTAGATTTACTGAATATTCCGCAACCGCGCGGATTTTTCGGGCACAGTTTGTTTGATACAACAGCCCAAAGAAGTGTGTTTGATATTAAAGAAGATTATGCCGTCATTACAACCGACGAAGGTAAACAGGTCGTGCCGCTTAATTCGCGCAAACAGGAAGATAAACCCCTGCTTGATTTAATGCGTACCTTTATAACGGACTAAAATTGAACGGTATATAAGCCGTATGTTTCCCACGCACTAGGAGCCGTACCGTCGGACATAGTTTGACACACATCCGCCGCTTGTTGCGTGTATCCCCCGCAATAAAAATGCTCTTTGGCCTTATAAATCCAAAATTCGGTTTGTCCGCCGATTTTTACAATACACCCGCCTCCCAATCCCGAAAACATAGTGCCGGTAGGCCCGCAATCCGTTCCGTCTTGGAAATAAGCCGCTATCAGGTCTCTCTGTGTATAATTGCCCTGCTTATATTCGGATACATGGGGCAAATCTACGTCCAAATCCCGCACGTCTTTTGCGTACGCATTATTTGCCATATAATATGTTTCGTGCGCGTGGGCAATTGTATTAATATAAGTAAAATATTTCATCAGCCGTGTTTTCATAACGGCTTTTTTGTATTGCGGCACGGCCGCCGCCATCAAAATCCCGATAATAAGAACGGCCGCCAATAATTCAATCAATGTAAAACCCGCACCGCCCCGGTTTTGCTTTTGCATAAATACTCCTTATGCGTTGAGAAATGTATAAGACAAGTGTAGCAAAAAACGAAAAACCGGTGTTAGTTTTTCTTTTTTCCATCGGGAAATTTTCAAAAAATGCAAAAGGGAAAAATGCGTGTTGAAAAAACGTGTAAAAAAATGGAGTTATGTTGTGTTTAATAAATGAAGGTCACTTGAAACTTAATGGGGAATGACACTTATTTGATAACGACAAGACACAAAGGTACAAATCTTCCGTTTGTACCTTTGTGCGTATTTACCCAAATAACTGAAAATACGCCGTTATTTCAAGCCGTCACCTGCCAACATGGTATTGTAAAAGAGAAGATGATTTTTCAAAACCGATTTTAGTTCGCGGAATTTAGGCGGGCGCATAGGCGTGGTGGTAATCACGTCAAGCCCGCGAGACCGCGAAATAAACAAGTTTTGAAAAATTGTTTCGCAGAAACCCGCAAACGCGCGGGCAAAGTTTATTTACCAAGCGTGCGGGCTTATAAAAACACCTGAAAAAAGCCGTTATATTCCACTTTCCGACAACAAAAGCCGTCAAATATGCTAGAATAAAGAGGTATTTTAATACTCATATTGGAGGATTTTATTTATGGAAACTGCTGCACAAAGCGGCACTGCCTTCATGTGGTGGATTCTGCTTGCCTTCGTGCTTTTTATGATTTGGTTTCCCGCAAGAAGCCAAAAGAAGCAAGAACAAGAACGGAAAAACAGAGTGGACGCGTTGAAAAAAGGCGACCAAGTTGTTATTCCCAACGGAATCATCGGCACGGTAGCCGGGTTTAAGGATAACGCGATTGAAGTAAAAATAGCGGAAGGAATTAAACTCACCGTTCTGAAAACCGCCATTGTAGGATTTGTGAATGAAAACCAACCCGCTGCCAACGAAGGAGGCGCAAAGTAATGTCTAACAAATTAGTAGTAAAAGGGTGTTTGATTATTGCCATTTTGCTAGGTTCTTTGTATTTAATTTACCCGAACTACAAATGGTATTCCAAACCGTTAGCCGAACGCGAAAAATTAGATACGCTCGGTGAACGCCCCAAACGTATGCTCAACTTAGGTTTGGACTTAAGAGGCGGATCTAGTATTCTTTTAGAATTAGATGTCTCCAAACTTCAGTCCAACGAACCGCTCAACGATGCTATGTCCCGCGCGATAGAAATTATCCGCAACCGCATTGACCAATACGGTTTAGCCGAAACGCAAATTACCCGCCAAGGGGATAAGTGGATTATGGTGCAACTGCCCGGTGTATCCAACCCGCAACGCGCCGAAGAACTTATTGGCAAAACCGCCATGTTGGAATTTCGCATCGTAAAAGACGACAGTTCCATTGCACAAGCAGCCATTGAAAAATTAGAAGCAAGCGACCGTCCGTTTGACGATGAAGGAAACTTGCAACCTGAAATTGCCGCCCTCGTTCCCGCAGGATATCAGTTAATGCGCACGAAAGAAGGCGGTTATCAACTCGTTAATGATACGGCTTCTGTTACCGGTGCCGATTTGGAAAATGCCCGTGTCGTAATGATGGGCGAAAACGGCTATCCGGAAGTCGCGTTTACGTTTAGCGCGGAGGGCAGTAAAAAATTCGGTCAGTTAACCGGATCTAACTTACAAAAACGGCTCGCCATTGTGCTTGATAACACCATCCAATCGGCCCCCGTCATTCAGGCGCGTATTACGCGCGACGGCCGCATTTCCGGCACGTTTACGCCGGAACAAGCGCGCAACTTGGCCATTGTCTTGAAAGCCGGTGCCCTACCCGCTCCGGTACGCATTATTGAAAAGAAAACCATCGGGCCGACATTAGGGGAAGACTCCATTAAATCCGGGCTTTCCGCTTCGGCGATTGCGTTTATTCTTATCTTGGTGTTTATGGCTATTTACTACAAGGCCGCCGGTATTATTTCCGACGTGGCCCTCGTACTCAACTTTGTGTTTACCGTTGCCATTATGAGTTATTTCTCTGCCACGCTTACCCTGCCGGGTATTGCGGGTATGATTTTATCACTCGCAATGGCTATCGATGCTAACGTGCTGATTATTGAACGTATGCGCGAAGAAAAACTGCTCGGTAAACCCGTATATGAAATTATTTCGTTAGGGTACGACAAAGCATGGTCCGCCATTTTTGACTCCAACATTACCACCATTATCGTGGGTGCGTGTTTGTTGCAATTTGGTACCGGCCCGGTCAAAGGGTTTGCCGTTACCTTAATTATAGGGTTACTTGTCAGTTTGTTTACCGCCGTGTTTGTCACGCGCGTGATTTACGAATTTATTTTAACCTCTAATACCAAGGAGATCAGTTTATGATGTTCAGATTACTTCCTAAAACAAATATTGATTTCCTGAAATACAGAAAAGTATATTATACGCTTTTTGCGTTACTGATCGTAGGCGGTATAATCTGCTTTGCTACGAAGGGATTTAATATGGGTATTGACTTTACCGGCGGCACCATGGTGCAGGTAAAATTCGATAAACCCGTAGAGATGGCGCAAGTGCGCAACGCACTTTCCGCCACCGGGGCCAATTCGGAACTTCAATCGTTTGGGGACAATTCCTTTGCGATTAGCGAAAAGAGCACCTCGGAAGAAGTGGGCGTAGTACAACAACGCATTGAAAAAGCCCTCTCTACCGTAGGCGTACCTTATACGGTATTGCAAACAAATTCCGTAGGCCCGGCCGTCGGTTCAGATATGACCGAACGCGCTTTATGGTCTATCTTGTTGTCGTTTGTATTTATCGTTATTTACGTAGCGTTCCGCTTTAACAATATCTTGTGGGGTCTTTCGGGTATTGTAGCCCTGTTCCACGATTTGTTTTTGATGGCGGTAGCGTTCTCGTTCACGCAGCGGGAAATTGACCTTGTTGTGGTGGCGGCCTTCCTAACGGTAGCCGGTTTCTCCATCAACGATACAATCGTCATTTTTGACCGCATGCGCGAAAACGTGCGTCTGCATCCGAAAATCTCCTTCCGGGAGTTGATTAACCTTTCCATTAACGAAACGCTCTCCCGTACGATTATTACAACCTTAACCGTGTTGTTTGCGTTATTTGTGTTGTATTTCTTCGGCGGAGAAGTCATCAATTCGTTTGCGTTTGCTATGTTAATCGGTTGTATCTCGGGTGTATATAGTACTATTGCACTGACAACCCCCTTGGTGTTTACGTGGAGCCATGGCGAATATAGCGACGGGCAAAATACCTTAAAACCCGCCACCCGCCAAACGGCTGCAAGTGTCGCCCGCAACTTGGAAAGCCAACCGGCCAAACAAGTAGTTAAAAGACACCGCAGACACCACCGCTAATTCTTTGACGGAGCCGTTTTCAAAAACGGCTCCGTTACTTGTTTTACGCAACTGTCTTTTGGGCAGTTACGCGAAATAAGTAACCGGTATAAAAAATGCGTAAAATAAAACGCTTCAAAATTTCTTCCCGCTCGCGCGAAATCTTAAACAAATTACTTCGCGAAGTTCCCCTTCTGCGCCGCAGCGGTTTTCAAACACAACCGGAAGTTTCGGCGTTTATCTCCGATATTTTCAAATTGTTGGACCCGGGCGTCGTGTATGAATTTAATCAAGATGCCCATTGGGAATTGGATGCGCAAAGCATTATCCACAAAGAAATGTTCAGTGCCTGTGCGGTAACATTGGGCAAGCAAGCGGATGAGTTTTTAGAAAAATTACCAAACGAAGATAAAAAAACCGCTGCACTTACCGTGCTGTTGGAATTTTTGAAAACTGCCGTTTTATTTGTAGCGGATTTAATCCGCGAGCAAGCCGAAAAGGAAGAATTTGAAACCTTGGATTTACAATTTGTTTATCTGCCTTCTTTTATGATGGCCGGGGCTCCTAAAATGCTGCGCGAAGCCGTCCGTTTAGAGCCATCCGTTTCCGTCAAGGCACTACCCGTTATTTTAGAAAAATTACAGGCCGACAAAATAGACGTTTCCCTAACGGAAACCCAAACACTCTCCCCCCGCTTAACGGCGGTATTTTTGGTTCCGTGGCAAAAAGCCCGCAAAAAAGGAAAAAAATAATGGCACACACGTCCGAAAAAAAACCGTTTTCCCTGAAACACACCGTTGGTTCCACCCTTGCGTTGTGCTATACGTTGTTTTTAGGGTGGACGACCCGCGTTTATTGGTTCAAAACCAAAGAAGCCGAAGCACTCGAAAAATCAGACAATGGGCTGATTTACGCCATTTGGCATAACCAACAACTCTTTTTATTATATCCCTACCGTCACCAAAAAATTGCCTCTCTTATCAGTAAATCAAGTGACGGAGAATATATCGCACGCTGCTTGCCGTATTTCGGTATGCGTGCTATCCGCGGTTCTACTTCCCGCGGCGGAACGCGGGCCTTAATTTCGTTATTAAAAGCCACCCGCGAGGGTTACCGCCCCATGCTCACGCCCGATGGCCCGCGCGGCCCGATTTACACCGTCCAACCCGGCATTTTATTCTTGGCCAAAAAGACCGGATTTCCGATTATTCCCGTCGGTACTGCATTGAGCCATAAAATTAAAGTGGGCTCGTGGGATAAAATGCGAGTGCCGCTGCCGTTTGGCAAAACGGCATTCACGTACGGAAAAACCGTTTGGGTTAAAGATAACGAAGATATGGAACGTGCGGCTAAAGAACTGCAAGAGCAACTGAATTGGGCAAGTGACCAAAGCGAGTTATTTATCAACAAAAAACACTTTGATTCCACCCAAGGATAATGTTTTATTTTCCCATACAAAAAGCCCTCGTTCGCGAGGGCTTTTTTATAAAAGATAAACGGCTGCTAGATGGACTCTCCCGTATTTATATTACACGCATCGGACCCGCACAAACCTTTACATAACCGTTGTCCGAAAGTCGTATTTCCGCTACAAGCAAACACATACTCTCCATCTAATTCGGTCAATATCAACCAATAATCCGAACTAGACGCATCATCCCCGTGTCTTTTGGGGTAGATCATTAGTCCGACGATGGAAGGATTGTACGAATAGTAGGATCCCGTAGCCACCCCCGCAGAGGTATAACTTAACCCTGTATCTTCATAGATACAATCAAAATCCGAATCACAATTATTATTGGCTAGTTTGCCGACTTTAATATTATCCATCATTTTTTTGACCGCGACACGCGCCTCTGTTACACGGCTTTTTTCCACGGCCATTTTGTATTGCGGTAAAGCCACGGCCGCCAAAATACCGATAATTAAAACAACGACTAATAATTCAATTAACGTAAAACCTATATTTTTTTTCAACATATAACTATCTCCTTTTTTACATTATATATCTCTTTTCTTTCTCTTGCAACTGATAAACGGATGCGTTTTTCAGCACTGTGTTTGATGAAAATCCGCAAAAAAACGGACCGGGTATTTTTTCTCGGTCCGTTTTTGGTAAATCATTTTTTAACGGCGTTTTTTAACCGCCTTTTTAGCCGGTTTATTTACTTGTTTCCGGACGGATTTTTTCCCTTTAACCGTTGTTTTTTTAACAACAGTGCGAGGCGTTGTTCCTTTTTTTACCACCGTTTTACGGGTCGTTTTTTTACCTGTTTTTTTCGGATGGTCTGTCTTGGCGGATTTCTTGGCAAACTCCGTCCATCCTTCTAACGCGAGCGGCAATACTTCGTCCATATGTCGGACGGGAATCAGCGTTAATTCTTTGCGTACGCGCGCGGGAATTTCGGACACGTCTTTTTCGTTTGTATGCGGATAAAGAATCGTTTTTACGCCTTCGCGGTAGGCAGCTAAAAATTTCTCTTTAATGCCGCCCACTGGCAATACACGCCCCGTAATAGTCACTTCGCCCGTCATCGCGAGTTGTTTCTTTACCGGCAATCCTGTCAGTAAACTGGTAATAGCCGTTGTAATCACACTGCCGGCAGACGGTCCGTCTTTCGGCACGGCTCCTTCGGGAAAGTGAATATGAAAATCCGTTTTATCAAAATCCACGCCCTTACCGTAACCGCGGCTGCGGACATATGTCAATGCGGCACGGACGGATTCCTTCATCACATTTCCGAGCATCCCCGTTAAAATAAGTGTACCTTTGCCGTCTAATTTCGTGGCTTCGATGGAAAGAGTTTCCCCTCCCACGCTTGTCCACGCAAGGCCGGTGGCAATTCCTACGCCGTTTTCTTCGGTTGCGAAGTTGGCATATTTTGGCACACCCAAAAAATCGGGCAAATTATCTTTCGTTACGACGATTTTTTTGGCTCCTTCCAATATTTTTTTAGCGGCTTTGCGGCAAATGGAGCCGATTTCTCTTTCCAAATTACGCACGCCGGCTTCGCGCACATAATCACGCATTAAGCGGGAAACGGCGTCATGCTCTAATGTTAACTGTCCTTCTTTGATACCGTGCAATTTCATTTGGCGGGGCAGTAAGTATTTATCTGCGATATCGTGTTTTTCATACTCCGTATATCCGTCAAAATCAATTATTTCCAAACGGTCGCGCAAGGTTGTAGGAATACCGGCAAGTGAATTGGCAGTTGTAATAAACATTACTTTGGAAACGTCAAACGGAACGTCCATAAAGTGGTCGGTAAACTCTTTATTTTGTTCCGGGTCCAATAACTCTAATAAAGCCGCCGCCGGATCACCGCGCCAATCGGATCCCATTTTATCAATTTCATCCAACAGGAAAACCGGATTAGACGATTTGGCCTTGCTGATTCCCTGAATGATACGCCCGGGCATAGAACCGATATAAGTGCGGCGGTGGCCGCGGATTTCGCTTTCATCCCGCACGCCGCCTAACGACATACGCACAAATTTCCGTCCGATAGCCCGTGCGATAGATTTGGCTAAAGACGTTTTCCCCACACCCGGCGCCCCTGCGAAACAAAGCACCGGCCCGCGCAGAGAATTGGTCAATTTGCTGACGGCCAAATATTCCAAAATGCGTTCCTTTGGTTTTTCCAAACCGAAGTGGTCCTCATCTAAAACGGCACGTGCTTTTTTCAAATCCAAAATATCCTCGGTTGTTTTATTCCACGGCATATTGAGCAACCAATCCAAATACGTGCGCGATACGGTTGCTTCCGGCGAGAAAGGTGCCATTTTTGCCAAACGGTCAATTTCTTTGGCGGCTTCTTCGGCAGCGTGTTTAGGCAAGCCGTTCTTTTTAATTTTGGCGCGCATATTGTCCAACTCTTTTTGGAAATCATCCTTTTGGCGCAATTCTTTTTGGATGGCTTTCATTTGTTCGTTGAGGTAATATTCTTTTTGGTTTTTCTCAATTTGCGCACGGACTTTGGAGTGTATTTTTTCTTCTAACCCCAAAATTTCCACTTCGGACGTAATAAGTTTTAAGATTTTTTCCAAACGGTCTTTAATGTGTACCGCTTCCAAAATTTCTTGCCGCTGTGCCGTTTTTACAAGCATGTTAGAAGCAATCGTATCGGCTAATTTAGAGGCATCACTGATTTGGCGCAAAAACGAAACTCCTTCCACGGAAATCCGGTGTGACACGCGGGCATAATGGTCAAACTCATCCAGCACCTTGCGCATAAGTGCTTGTATGACGGGAGAATTGTTATCGTCCTCTTCTTCAATATATTCCACCGTCGCGAACCACGCATGGGCCTGTTCATTGATACGCAACTGTTGCACTCGGGTGCGGGCCAAACCTTGCAAGAAAATTTTGAGAGAACCATCCGGCATTTTTAAGTTTTGCGTAATGCGTGCAATCACTCCGAAATGATAAATATCTTCTTCTTTCGGCTCATCCTTCTCGGCCTCTTTTTGGGAAACAGCCAATATATATTTTTCCGGCGTATTCAACGCCATTTCCACCGCGGCGATGGATTGATCACGATCCACCGATAAGGGCAAACTCATCCCCGGAAACATAACCACATCCCGTATGGCTACGGCCGGCACAACCGTCGGTAGAGAAAGTGTTAATTTTTTTGTTTCTTCCATAACAACCCCCTGTGAACAGACAAAAATCTTTGGAATAATACGTTATTCATATTGTAACAAATTTTTTCAAAATTAGCAATCCTTTTATTTACTTGCTAATTTTAAGAAAAAGCAACGCCCCTCAAAAGAGGAGCGTTTATAAAAGTCTGATATTGCATACGGGCACACCGTGCCGCAAGTACGCGAGTGAAAGGCAGTTTTAGATTGGCCAAATTTCGAAACCGCCACTTCGCGCCATTTCCTTGCCGTCACAAAGCAAACAACATATTACCGAATTATACAGTATGTTTTGAAATCTGCGACAAGGTAAAACTGCAAGTTGAACGAAGCGTACGGACAAACCGCGGCACACCGTGCCGCAAGTACGCGAGTGAAAGGCAGTTTTAGATTGGCCAAATTTCGAAACCGCCACTTCGCGCCATTATTTCTTCAACTGAAGGACTTCGTCAATCAGCCCGTATGCCTTCGCTTCTTCGGCGGACATATAATAATTCCGTTCACTGTCGCGGCGGATTTTTTCTTTATCCTGTCCGGTATGTTTGGCTAAAATATCCAACAAATGCTCTTTATTGTCGCGCAATTCTTTGGCTTCGATTTCAATATCCGTCACTTGTCCGGAAATTCCCCCGCCCCAAATAAGGGGTTGGTGAATCATGATGCGCGCATGCGGCAATGCATAGCGTTTACCTTTTGAGCCGGCGGCCAACAAAACGGCGCCGAAACTCATGGCCTGGCCCATACAAATGGTGGTAATCGGTGCTTTGATAAACTGCATGGTATCGTAAATGGCAAGCCCGGCCGTTACCATGCCGCCCGGCGAGTTAATATACAAATTGATTTCGCGGTTCGGGTCGTCTGCATCCAAGTAAAGCAATTGGGCAATAATCATATTAGCGCTGGCGGTATCTACTTCGCCCTCGCGGCCGCCCACAAAGATAATCCGGTCTTTTAACAGGCGGGAGAAAATATCATAACCGACGTTTTTTTCCATAATAGTAGGTATAATCATATTATATATTGTACACAAAAACGCGCCACTTGAGATAAATTTCTCACATAGGTCTTTTGTCCCTCAGCGGGATAGGTCCAAATTCCCTTGCAAAATCCATACATATCTATTATACTATAACAAAGGAGATGATTATGAAATATATTAAAACACTTGTAATGGCCGTTGCTCTTCTTGGGGTGGGCACACCTCTGCTTGCAGCTGTTCCCACGATGGAGCAGGCACAAGATTTTATCCAAAACCAACCGCAAACCACCGATCCGCGTGTTGAAAATGCACAAAAAGCGTTTTCTATTGCCTTGCAAAACTTTATGCAAGGGGCTATGATGGGTGAATTAAACGCAAACGAAACCAAAATTAAAGCCATTTTTGAAGCGGAAGATTTAGGCGATTCGTTAGCGGCAACGGATGCGGCGTTGGAATCTATCGCGGATGACGACCCGGCCGCTGAAGAAAAAGTTTTCAAGGCCTACAAAGAGAATAAATATATTAAGCAGTTAATTCCGTTGTTTACGGCCAATCAAGACCGGTTCAAAGATTACGACAAAACAACTTTTGAAAAATTGGTAATTGAATTTACCATTGTAACCGTAGCCATGCAAGAAACGATGAAGGAACAAGCGGGTGCGCAACAACAATGCTCCCATGCCGATGCTCCGGCCAATGCTGCCTTCTGCCCGACTTGCGGCGCAAAGTTAAAATAAACACGTATTTTGAACATAAAAACCCCCGCCCACAGCGGGGGTTTTTGTTTCTATTGAACGAACGCCGAAAAAAAAGATAAAATATAAAAAAACAAAAAAGGAAAATGCTTATGATAGAACGCACTGCACAAGAAAAGAAACAAATCCAAGAAATGCTCAAACAAATGGAAGACAACAATATCCAAATCTTAAAGTTATGGTTTGTAGATATTTTAGGCAAATTAAAATCCATTTCCGTATCGTACCGTGAATTCGAATATGCCATGACGGAAGGCATGGGGTTAGACGGCTCATCCGTAGAAGGTTTTGCCCGCATTTACGAATCGGACCTCGTGGCCTTACCGGATTTATCCACTTTCCAAATGTTCCCGCCGGATTTAACAGGCGCACCGATTGCCCGTTTCTTCTGCGATATCAAAACTACTACCGGCGAACAATTTGAAGGAGATCCGCGCTACATATTAAAACGCAATTTACAAGAAATGAAAAAAGCCGGATTTGACCAATTTATGGTCGGGCCGGAATTGGAATATTTTTACTTTAAGGATGACAAACATCCCGAAACGCTCGACAGTGCCGGCTACTTTGACACTATCCCGTTGGACCAATCCTATGCCATCCGCCGCCAAACGATGCAAATGCTCGAAAAATTAGGCATCCGCGTGGAATATTCCCACCACGAAGTGGCCCCTTCACAACACGAAATTGATTTACGCTATGATGAAGCCATGAAAATGGCCGACCAAGTAATCACGTACCGCACTGTGGTAAAACAGGTGGCCGCCGCCAACGGCGTATATGCTACGTTTATGCCTAAACCGATTGCCAAAATCAACGGCAGCGGTATGCACGTACACCAATCCCTTTTCACCAACGGGAAAAACGCATTTTTCGACGGTAATGACCCGCTTTATCTGTCCGAAACGGCCCGCCAATATATTGCCGGTATTTTAGCATACGTCAAAGAAATTTGCTCGGTCACCAACCAATGGGTTAATTCCTACAAACGTTTAGTGCCCGGCTACGAAGCACCGGCTTATATCGCATGGGGCCGCAAAAACCGCAGCACGCTTGTACGTATTCCGCAAGTGAAAGCGGGCAAACCCAACGCCACACGCATTGAGTGCCGCTTCCCCGATCCGGCCTGCAACCCGTATTTAACCTTTGCCGTAATGCTTGGTGCGGGATTGGAAGGGATTAAAAACAAAATGCAAATTCCGCCGATTACCGAAGAAAATATCTTCCGTATGACTAAAGAAGAACGCGAAGCACATAAAATTGATACACTCCCGGCCTATTTGTACGAGGCTGTCAATTATACGCGCCATTCGGCACTTGTCAAACGGATTTTAGGCGAACATACGTTTGAAAAGTTTATCGCTAATAAAGATATTGAGTGGGATTCATACCGCACGCACGTTTCTAGTTACGAATTGGAACGTTATTTATCCACCCTGTAATTTATGACGTAAAAATCCCCGTCTTTGCGACGGGGATTTTTTTTGTTAATACTCCCAACTAAGATATGAAGTAAAATCTTGCGGAGAGGATCGTTTTGTTTCACTTTTGCAGATTTGGTTTCCGACATCATTTAAATTGGTATTATACACAACACAACTTTTGATTTTCGGATTGGAGGAATTATCTAACCACCAATTAAATTCCATGTATCTACTGCCGTTCTTGAACACATTACAATTTACCGCGTGCGTCGCAAGCGAACAAGTCCCCCACGCCATAGTACACACCATATAATTACCCGATTGTTGACACCCCGTTGTGTTGGGCAGAGAAATACTTAATGCCTCGGGGTCCAGTGTATATTCCCCCTTTGCCATATAATACACTTCCTCCGCGTCGGCAATACTTTTTGTCATTACTTTGGCTTGAACGTATCGGCTTTTCAGTACTGCTTTTTGATATTGCGGTAAAGCCACGGCCGCTAATATCCCGATAATTAACACAACCACTAATAATTCAATCAGTGTAAACGCCGCGTTGTTAGTAAATAAAGTCATTCCGTACTTGATACGAAATCTCTCCGCATTTAATAAACGACGAGATTCCAAAGTGCGAGCCGCACCTGCGTTAAATTTGGGATGACGGCAGAGAGTAGATATAGAATTATTATTCAAAACGTCTAATCGCTTTATATTTTGACTTTTCATAACCTCTCCTTGTGTTTTAATCAAATCATAAAAAAAGTGTAGCAA
>Ga0265298_10006474_pt1 | contig 14452 bp, 11 predicted proteins | sample AusTroGonzalo_MG_3_FD_193486 | JGI IMG/M metagenome (GOLD analysis project Ga0265298, IMG submission 193486) | Bovine rumen microbial communities from tropical cattle in Woodstock, Queensland, Australia - Gonzalo_01 | ecosystem: Host-associated > Mammals > Digestive system > Stomach > Rumen ... | reverse complement strand
CGTCGCTGACCGGGGAGATGCCCAGCGGAGAAGCTAGGATCGCTTTTTCCACGGCCTTGACCGCGGACTGGTCCCAGGGCTGGATCGTGATCAGGCGGGCTTCCGGAGTGGCCAGTCCGGCGATGTCGCGCAGACGCGTCATGGCGCCGTAATACTCCACCTGGATGTTTTCCACCAGCGCGGTGGAAGCTTTGCCGGTCCGGATCGCCAGCAGATCGTTCTTCATGGCTTCTTCGGCATTCATCATTTTTTCTTCCGTCGAATCAAAGATTTCATTGATCGCCATTTTTTACTCTCCTTATGGTTAAACAGTTTTTATCTCAGTTCAGCTGACAATGGTGCCGACCGAATAATCGCCGGTCAGGATCTTCACCAGTGCGCCGGGTTCCGAAAAATTGAATACGATGATATGCAGATGGTTGTCCGCGCACAGCGTGAACGCGGCGGAATCCATCACCCCGTAACGGCCTTCGATCGCTTCCTGGAAAGTGAGCGTTTCGAACCTTTTCGCGTCGGGATTCCTGACGGGGTCCGCGGTGTAAATACCGTTGACCTTGGTGGCTTTCATCACGGCCTGCGCCTGGATTTCCAGCGCACGCAATGCCGCGGTGGTATCCGTGGTGAAATACGGCGAACCCGTGCCGCAGGCGAAGATCACCAGTTTCCCGGCCGCAAGCTCGGTCAGCGCCTGTTCCCGGTCGAATTTTTTGGCGAAAGGTTCCATCCCGACTGCCGAATGGACGGAGCAGGGGACTCCGGCGGCGTGGAAAGCGTCTTTCAGGCACAGCGCATTCATGGCGGTGGCCAGCATGCCCATGTGATCGGCGGTGACGCGGTCCATGCCGTTTTTCGAACCGGCCAGTCCGCGCCAGATATTGCCGGCGCCAACCACGAGACCGATCTCCACGCCCATTTCGAGCGCTTCCCTGATCCGGGCGACCACCTGCGACACCGCTTCGGAACAGTAGCCGTGTTCCTGGTTCCCTTTGAGGGATTCCCCGCTGATTTTCAGCAGGATCCGTTTATAAAGCAGTTTTTTTTCAGCCATTTCAGAAACGATCCTTTCATTTTGCAGTAAGATACAGCGTAAAAGGCCGTTCGTAAAGCGGTCTTTTCAAAAAAAATGAAATTTTTTCCGGATTTCCGCCAACATTACTGAGAAACACGGACCGACACGGACGCTGTACTCTGCCGAGTCGGGCTTATCAATCTTCGGGGAGGGGAATGAATTTCCGGATGCCCTTGAAATCAAGGTGCAATCCCGGTTTTCCGGACTCGATCCCGGATATTTTACCCGGCTTGAAGAATGCGATCATGATCCCTTCCGGCGTGCGGATCCCGAGAATGCCGTCGCCGCGCAGATATTCGATCTTCGGTACCGGTTCCCTTTCCGGAAAGATCACGTAAAGATATTGCCCGAAGCCGTCCGCTTCATGTTCCTGCCAGACGGTCAGCATGCGGCCGGAAACCGGCGTGGAAGGATGTTCGAAGTTGATGGTGTTCCAGTTGCCTTTGCGATGGTCGAGCAGGAAATGGAAATCACCTTTTTCCGGCAGCAGATATTTCATCCCTTCGAAAGTGAAAGAAGTTTTTCCTGCGGATCGTTTTTCGCCTTCGGGAAGGGCTTTGCCAGCCAGAAGGACCGGGGAATCCCGAAATGCCTGGGCGATGGTCGTTGCGATCTGGCCGGGGACGGCGGCGCGGATATTGCCGCCGATGCAGACGATGTATTTGCCGAAACAGAACCAGGCTTTGTCGGCCTGCATTTCAGGATTGCGGAACTTCATCATGGCCGCGGCGGTATTGCCTTCGGCGAAACAGCAGTAATCCCCTTCGCTGTTGTGCGGCGGGAGCATGGTCGGACGCAGCGAAACGGGATTCTGCAGTTCGGTGGTGCCGGGAACCTTATACCAGTCCCGCAAGGCGAGCGAGGCCTGATTCCAGTGGAACGCCGGATACAGCATCGTTGCGCCATCGCCCATAAACGCTCCCTGCATGTTTTCCGAATTGCAGGTCTCGGGACCGATCAGCTTTCTGGAACACATTCGCACGGAAAAGAAATAATCGCTGCAGCGGTGGATCAGATATCCGCTGCGGGGATAACTGATGCTGCCTTCCGGTTCGGGCAGTTTTTCCAGCAGTCCGGCCTTCTGGAGCAGCGCGGCGCTGCGGCGGACCTGCCGGTATTTGCTGTAAGGCCAGGAACCGATGATCTGCCGTCCGCAGGCGTTGATATCCATCATGCGGCCGGACAAGGTCCAGCGGAGGCCGTTGGCGTAATAATTCGTGATCAGACCGGTCTGCTCCTGGGGAAATGCAAAATCGGTGCCGGACAGTGCCAAGGTCCAGAAGACCATATCCTCGAACCAGGACAGACCGTAATTGCCGAACTGCAGCTGGGCGCCGTGCTGATGGAAACTCCAGTCGGACTGAAGTCCTTCCCGTTCGGAGATGCAGATTTCCGAAAGGATGGCATCTCTTCCGTCTTTGACCATGACGGGGTCATCGTAGAGCAGACCTTTCATCAGGTGGATCCCGGCGAACCAGACCTTGTTCTGACCGGTATATTTATATTTCAGCCGGTCGGGAGTTCCTGCAGAGATGAACAGACTGGAACGGTCCAGAATGGTGCGGACGGGGTTCCCCTTTTCCGCTTTCCGGCCGAGCAGGAGCATGGTCTTGCAGATGGCGGAGGGGATCCCGATCTCCGGCCACCACCAGTTTTCGCTGGTGCCGTCGGTCCGGATCCAGAAATCGAGCATCCGGCCGGCAGCTTCGGGATGTGTCGGGGCGAGGGTCTGCATCACGGACAAATGCCGGCGCGGCTCCCAGGCGGACCCACGGACTTTCTCCTGATGATAATTCATCCCGGCAAGGGAACCGTCCTCTTGGACTTGTCCGAGCAGCTGTCCGTCCGTTTTCGCTGTGCCGGAACGCCGGCGGGTCAGCATGCGTTTCAAGTTGTCGCGAAGTTTATTCATATCGGCCATACGTTTTTCTCCTTCTCTGGTCATTTCCCTGCCGGGTATGGAACGGTCCGGCACCTGCGCCTGCAGAGTCACCGCGGCTGCCAGTCCCAGAATGACCGGACCTGAAATCAGATTTTTTATCACGGTTTCACCTCATGTTTCCACCTGAAATAGTATAGCATCGAACCGGTTTTTTTCAAGATTCGGCTGAAGAAATCGGAAAAAAAAACGAAGACGCGACTGTCGGCCTAGGGGTTGGCCCCGTAGAAATACATCGCGCCGTACGTCCAGTTCGGGTCCGGCATCCCGGCGAAATTCTCCCGGTCCATGGTCAGCAGAATATAGCGCCAGGGACTTCCCTGCGGTGTTTCCGCAAATGCACGAATTCGGAAATCGTCAGTTCATTATCCAGCATATACCGCCGCGTTGCCAGCAGCCGGAACAGAAGTTCGCAGGGATTGGCCATTGTCTTACCACTGTCACGGCCGCATGAAAGCGCCGCCGTTGATGTTCAGGATTTCTCCTGTGATAAACGATGAACGGATCATGTTGATCCCCGCCTGTGCGATTTCTTCCGGGGATTCTCCGCGGCCGAGGGGGATCGTGGCTTTTTCCCGTTCGAATGCTTCCGGGGTCAGCCGTTCGGAAACCAGTTTTGTCATAATCAAGCCCGGCGCCAGCACGTTGGAGGTGATGTTGAAAGGTGCGCCGATCGCCGCGAATCCCCGGCTCATCGCGTGCATGGCGGATTTCGCGGCGGCATAGGACAGCATTCTTTCATTCGGCTGCTGATATGCCCAGATCGAGGAAATGTGAAGCAGTCTTCCCCAGTTTTTCTTTTTCATCCCTTCCATGGCAAATTTTCCGCAGAGATAGGCCCCTTTGAGATTGACGCCCATCACCATGTCCCACCAATCGCCGTCCGAGATTTCCGGAGTGCGTTTGTATGGGTCGATCCGCGCATTGTTGACCAGAATATCCACCGGTCCGGCTTTGTCGAACATCTCCTTCACGGCCTGCTCATCGGCAATGTCGCAGGAATAAGCGGTTGCGCCGATCTCCGAGGCGACTTTTTCCGCCGCTTCCCGGCCGTGCGCATAATTCAAAACGACCCGGCAGCCCATGCGGGCGAATTCACGGCAGAACGCTTCTCCGAGCCCGCGGGAACCGCCGGTCACCAATACGGTTTTTCCTGTGAGATCATCCATTTCAGGTTCCTCCGTTACCAGTCGCAGACCGCGCCGTCCGGCCGGGTGAGCTGAGGTGTATAGGACGGGATTGCCGGATGCTCCTTGCAGAGTTCCTCGTTCAGTTCGATACCCCAGCCGGGCTTGTCGTTCAACGTCACATAGCCGTCTTTCACCTGAATAGGCTCGGTGATGACCTCGTTCCGCCAGTCGTTCAGGAACAGTCTTTCCTGAATCAGGAAATTCGGTATTGCCGCGTCCAGATGGAGCGAAATCGTGGTGATGACAGGACTCATGGGGCCGTGCGGGGCGATGAAAGCGTTGAACGCCTCTGCCAGATGTGCCGCCTTGAGCGCGGTCCCGAAGCCGCAGCTGTGTCCGATGTCCGGCTGGATGATCGAAGCGCAGTTTCGGGTCAGCAGACGCTTGAATTCCGGCAGGAACGAGAGTCTTTCCCCGGTCGCGACCGGCAGGTCAAGACGGGATGCGACTTTCGCCAGCCCTTCTTCGTCTTCCGGCTGGCAGGGCTCCTCGAAAAAGGTGAAATTGTATTCTTCCAGAATCCGTCCGACCCGGATTGCGAGATCCGCGTCGTATCGGCCGTGTCCGTCATACATGAGCATGGCGTCGGGTCCGACCGTTTCCCGAATGGTTTTCGCAACCAGTTCGATTTTGCGCAGATTGGCTGGATCGTTGACGTTCCAGACCGGAAGGGCAAGACTGAATTTGAAGGCGTCATATCCGGCAGCCATGGCGATCTGCGCTTTTTCGCGGATCACCGCCGGATCAAGGGAACCGCCGCTCCAGCCGTTGACATAAACGCGCATCCTGTCGCGGCAGGCGCCGCCGATCAGCTTGTAAACCGGCAGATTCGAGACTTTCCCGAGGATGTCCCACAAAGCGAGCTCGATCCCGGCAATGGCGCTGCCTTTGATGACGCCGCCTTTCCAGAACAGCTGCTTGACCATCTTTTCCGTGAGATATTCGATCCGGGTCGGGTCTTCGCCGATCACCAGACATTCCAGATCCTTAAGCGCTCCGGCGACTGCATGGTCATGGCTTTCCAGCGTGGCTTCGCCCAGTCCGGTGATTCCCTCGTCGGTATGCACGCGGACATAATGGTAATTGCGGTTGGAAAGGAGACCCACGCCGGGGGTTTTCGCCCCGACAAAAATGCTTTCGATTTTGGTGATTTTCAATTTCTTCATCCTCCCCGGCATTCCGGATTATTGGTTGAACAACACTGAAGAAATGTACACCTTCATCCGTTTTTTTCAAATCGGCGGCGGAAAAATTGACATCTGAAATCAGCATGATTTCTTTATTCCCGGACTTCTTTAAGCTTTCCCGCTTGCATTGCACGGGTTTGAAATTATATTATTCCGCTGATGATTTATTCGCAATATGAAAGGATTCGATCATGGCGGAAAAAGGTTTGGATTACGCTGCCCTCACCAATGCGGGCAAAGAACGGTATGCATTTTCGAACACTTCTTCGATCCGGTATCCGGAAGGGGAAATTGTGGAATGGTACGGCTACCGGAGACATAATTTCGAGCTGGACGGTCATAAGGGTTTCATTGTGGAACCTCCGCATCCGGCAACGGGTCTGCCGTGGAGCTGGTGCATCCAATGGGCCGAAGCTTTCGTGCCCCGGACTCCGGCCCTGAAACTGCTGGAAAGAGGCTTCCATCACGTCTTCCTGGATGTTTTTTCCACTTACATGAATGAATCCGGCATCAGAACGCTGGAAAAATTCTACGCCATGCTGCAGGGGATGCATTTCCATAAAAAATGCGCGCTGTTCGGAATGAGCTACGGCGGATTGTTTTCGCTCCGCTGGGCGGCGGAACATCCCGAAACGGTCGGCGCGGTCTGGCTCGATGCGCCGGTCTGTTCCCTGACTTTCGCTGCGGAACGCAATGAAAGCAACGCTTCGCCCGCCATGCTGCAAAATCTTCACGCGGAAGCGGAGAAACATTATAAAGCATACGGGGTCACCGGTATCGAAGGGCTCCGCAACCATCCCTTGAATCCGCTGAACAATTATCTGCCGATCGCGAAAGCGAAAATTCCGATCCTCGTGATCCGCAGCGGTCAGGACCAGACTGTCCTGCCGGGATCGAATATCGATCTGCTGGAGAAACGTCTGCTGGAAGCGGGAGGCGATATCCAGGTGGTGCGCCGGGACTATTACGGGCATCATCCGCACGGAATGGACGATCCCGCCCCGCTGGCGGATTTCATCCTCAGCCATTATCCGGAAATCTGATCGCGTTCTTCCGTCCGTTAAAAATCAGCCGGACTGATTTGCGATTGCCGATAAACGGCTTGGCAGATCATGTCAGAAATGCTTGCTTTTCCGGATGAAACAGAGTTCGTTGCATCGGGGACAGCGGGAGACATTTTCGCCGGCATTGCGGGCCAGGAATGAAAAATGGCAGTTGTCGCAGAAATAGAGGCGTTTTTTGACTACGGACCAGCCGTAGGATTTGCGCCGGCGCAATTCATCCCGGAACCAGAGGATGACCAGGAAAGCCAGCCAGAAGAGCAGGTAAATGCTGAAAATATGAAGTGCTGGGATCTCGATCATGGCCGGTCCTCCTTACGGATCGAATTCAGATCGGGCGCCTGCCAGTAAACCGTGAAATATTTGACGCATGGCCCGGACGACGGCAGCGGCTGGAAATTGGCTTTGCGGCTGATCAGCTGCCGGACCGCAAGATCGTCAAGCGCGGGATTGCCGCAGGAACGGAGCAGCAGGACCTCGGGAATACGGCCGTTCTGAAGTGTCAGCCGCAGGACCGCCGGCGCGGCGGCATGCTGCTGTTTCAGGAGCCGGAGCGATTTGTCATCATTGAGGAAAAGTCCCTGGGAGATCAGACCGGTCTCATCGGTCCAGAGCGGATAATGCGCCGCAGGAAAGATCCGGCGGTCGGGCAGCGGGGGTATGACGGGGATCGGAATTCGGGAAATGAAATCCGAGATGGAGCGTCCGGGCGAAAGCCGGAGGACCGGCTCGCGGTAAACGGCGGATGTTTCATAAAGACGGAAGGGAATTCCGGCGGGATCCGGAATGGTGAGTTCGTTGCGGCCCTGAAACATACTGAACCCGGTCTCGGAATCGGGTTTGAGAATGAGTTCGGGATCGGAATAACGGAGCCAGTAATGCAGACCGTGGGGATCCTGCTTCCGCAAATCGAGTTTCTCCTCTTCCAGATAAAGAGTAAAACGGGAACCGCTGGCGGACTCATCAAAGGAATCGGGCATGGGCACGAAGAGGAAAAACAGCACGGAATGGAGCGCCAGAGCGACCAGAAAAACCACGATCCACTCTTTGGCGGACATGCAATGTTTCACGGCTGGATTCCCGGCAGGATTCATGGTCTCTCCGTTTCCGTGAACACCGTTTTTTCGGAACTGGATTTGCGGGCCAGGATAAACATGTTGAGATGGAGTTCCTCGGCCAGGGCCATGATCTGGGAAATGGTCTCGAAATTGTTGCTGCGGTCGGCCCTCAGCACCACGGAATCGCGCTCGCCGTCGGCATTGCGCGCCACGAAAGCCCGCAGCTTGCCCCGCAGCTGTTTCAGATTGTCGACCATTTCGTCATTGAAATAGATCCGGCCGTTCCGGTCCAGTGTGATGATATATTTCCGGGCGCTGTATTTGCTGACTGAGGGAGCTTCCGGCAGGTTGACCGGGATCCCGGAAATCGGCACGAAGGAACTGCCGATCATAAAGAAAACGAGCAGCAGGAAAAAGACATTGACGAAGGGGATCAGGTCCGGGGCACCGTGGATGGGTTTGAGCCGGGGACGGATCCGCCGTGCCAGAATGGATTTGTCAGTCGGCAGATTCATTTTTCCTGCTGTCTTCCTTATGGTCAAAGAAATAAATGATTTCGGAAGCGGCCTTTTCCATTTCGATGCAGAAAGTTTCGACGCGCGCGACCATGTAGTTATAGGCGATGAGACAGGGGATGGCCAGCACCAGACCCGCGGCGGTGGTGATCAGGGCGGAGCTGATGCCGCCGGAAAGGTCGTTCAGCGAGGTGGAATTGCGCATGGCGGAAAAGGTCTCCTGCATGCCGAGCACGGTGCCGAGCAGACCGAGCAGCGGAGCGACCTTGGCGATCGTGCCGAGCAGATTGATGAGGCTTTCGAGCCGGGGCAGTTCGACCAGGACGGCATCATCGATGGCGCGCCGGATATCATCCTCGTTCTGATAGGCCTGGATCGCCGCGGTCAGGATCCGGGCGACCGGCCCGGGTGTATTGTCGCACAGTGTCAAAGCCTCGATCATGCCGTTGCGCCGAAGCACATTGACCAGGCCGCTGATCAGTTCGCGGACATTGATCTGGGCCCGGTAGAACTGAAACCATTTGGCAATGAAGATAAAAACCGCCAGCAGACTGCAAGCCATGATCACCCACATGACGACCCCGGCCTCCATGCTCAATTTCCAGAAATCCATTTTTCAACATTCCTTTCAGGGATTGAATTTGGTTTTTTTAAGTTTTTCAAAACGGTCGGACGCTTCCGACAGCGGGATCAGCCCGGCATCCGCCAGCCAGTGCAGGGCGGTACGGGCATATTCGAGCGTCGATCGGATCGGCTGTCGGGCGGCAATATCGATCAGCGCTTCCGCGGCACGGACGCACCAGACCATTTCCACCGGATGACTTTTGACGCCGGCTGCGGGATATTTGTAAAGCAGCTGACGGAACTGTTCCGAAGCGGGTTCCCGCTGTCCCAGCAGGAGCAGGCACCGTCCCATCCGGAATGATCCCATGGCGGAAAAAGCCGGCGGACAATCACGCTGTCCCAGCATGGCCTGATAGGATTGAACGGCACTGTTGAGCTCATTTTTGGAACTGACCGGGTCTGCGGAAGCGATCGCCAGCAGGGAATCGCCGATCGACCCGTAAGCGGCTGCCGCCAGCGCGGAATTCGGACGCAGCGCAGTGACTTTCTGGTAAAACGGCACGGCTGACTTGAAATCGGATTCCTGCCGGAGAATGTCGCCATGCAGATAATATGCCTCGGGCAGGACTGCGGAATCGGGGAATTTCTCATAAAGAGTGTTCAGCAGGGAAAGGGCGGTCTTTCGTTCGCCCCTGCGGACAGCCTGAAGCGCCATCACATAGAGCGCCCGGGCCTGGACAGCGGGAAAACGGGAATTCTCCGCCAGTTTCTTCAGTTCGCCTTCCGCTTTATCCTTCGAACCCTCCTCCGCATAATGGGCCGCCAGCCGGAACTGTGTATCCAGCGCATATTCGGAGGCCGGATATTGTTCCGCCAGACGCCAGGATTCCCGTTCCGCCGCCACTTCATCATTGCGGCTCAGATAGATCTGGACCAGCCACGCGGCAGCCTGCGGTGCCTGGGGATGCCTGGGATAAGCTTTCCGGAAACGTTCCAGCCGTTCGGCCGCCAGTGCGGTATCCTGCAGGAAAAACGCCAGCAGGCCGGACTGGTAGAGTGCATCGGGCAGCAGCTCGTCCCAGGGTTTCGCCTGTTTCAGGAAATCATTGAACAGCTTCAGCGCGGCCCCTTTCTGGTTTTTCTGCATTCTGGCGACCGCTTCGAGATAAAGCAGCTGAACGGGATCGGCCTGAGGAAGATGGCGGAGACGGTTCAGGAAATCCATGGCCCGGTCCGGCTGCCGGCCGTCCAGACATGCCCGTGCGGCCAGCAGACAGGCCTGTTTCGCTTTATCCGGCCAGCGTTCGGCGATCTTCTGATACTGGCTGCAATACCGGTCCGGCAGGTTCAGGCGGACCATGATCTCCGCCAGCAGGAATTCCCCGTCGGATTCCTTTTGGGCGCGAAAATGATTCCGGATGGTTTTTTCCGCCTCGGCCAGGCGGCCGTTCTGGGCCAGCAGCATCGCGTATTCATAGATAGCCTGAAATCTTTCCTGGTCGGTGGAATTCATATTGGCAAAAACCGACTCGTAAAGGTCCAGCGCGCCTTTGCTGCTGCCGGCATCGCGGAGCAGGCGGGCGGTCCGGAGTTTGATGCCGGAATTCAGCAATGAATCCTTGAACAGGTCCAGCTGGCTCATGGCCAGACGCGCGGCATAGGCCTTGTCTCCCGTCTGCGAAATGACTTCGACCATGCGGTTGAGCGTCTCGAACATCTCGTTCTTGTCGGACGCGGCGTGGAATGCGGCACGATAGGACATCAGGGCATCCGGCCAGGCATTGATCCTGACCATGGCATCGCCGTAGGAGGAAGCGACCAGATAGATCAGGGGATTCGAACCGTCGCGGAACGTGCCGGCGAGACTGCGCCAGGCGCCGGAAGCGGCTTCCGCACCGGACTGTTTCAGCGTGATATAGGCTGCCAGCAGCGAATACGAATCCCGGGCCGCCCGGTCCGCCGGCGGATTGGCCAGCAGCAGGTCCCAGGCACGGTCGCACTGTCCATCCGAAGCCAGACAGAGGATCAGCCGGAGAAACGACTGGCGTCCGAGCTGCGTGCCGGCCGCCTGACGGCTGAGCGGTTCATACTGCGCCGCGGCTGCTTTCCATTCGCCCTGTTTTTCCAGGACCTGGGCACAGGCGAAAAGAGTCCGGAGCCGCCGCGGATCCTGCAGCGGCAGCGAAGACAGCAGTTTCCGGTAAAGTTCGCCCGCTTCGCCGTATTTGCCTTTCTGGTACAGGATGTCCCCGCGCCACATGGCGATTTCCGTTTCCTTGCCGTGCGGAAAACGCTTTTCATATTCGGCCAGACGGGTTTCGGCCAGCGGGGTCAGCCGGCTCATGACCAGTGCGTCCATCAGACGCTCATAAGCGGTTTTCACCGCATCCTGATCCTTCGATTTATCGGCGAGCTGCAGGTATTTGGTGTAAAAGCTGACTGCCACCGGATAATCGCGCTGGGCAAAGGCACGGTCGCCCGCCCTCAAATCGGCATCATCCAGTGTTCCCTGCGTCTGGGTCTGGCCGGACTGTTGCGGAGATACCGGCTCATCGGCCGGAATATCCGCCGACAGCACCGCCATGATAACGGACGCAGAAGCAGCAAACCATCTGTTCAAGACCTGCTCCCTTTCAATTGAAAGCGACCGGAGTCGGAATTACGGTTTCACCGCGCTGTCCACAGCCGGCGCTGCAGGTTTTTCCGGAGCGGCAGGTTCCGATGCGGCGCCGCCGGCAGCTCCGGCCTTGCGTTCCGCCAGCAGGGATTTGATCTTCGCCAGGATGCGTTCTTCCATGTCATGATTTTCCTGAAGATAGGCTTTCACCGCTTCCCGGCCCTGCGCCAGCTGCTCGTTTTCGAACGAGAACCAGGAGCCGCGTTTTTCGATCAGGCCCAGGTCCATGCCGACGTCGATGATGGAACCGATCCGGGAAATTCCTTCGTTCCACATGATATCGAATTCCGCCGTTTTGAACGGAGGCGCGAGTTTGTTCTTGACCACCTGCACTTTGGCGCGGGCGCCGACCGCCTCGCCTGCGGCGTCTTTGATCGTCTGGATCTTCCGGATGTTCATCCGGATCGAGGAATAGAATTTCATGGCGTTGCCGCCCGTGGTGGTTTCCGGATTGCCGAACATCACGCCGATTTTCTCGCGGATCTGGTTGGTGAAGATGCAGCAGGTCCGGCTGCGGCTCACCGCACCGGTGATCTTGCGCAGCGCCTGCGACATCATCCGGGCCTGCAGACCCATGAAGGAATCGCCGACCTGGCCTTCGATTTCCGCTTTCGGAACCAGCGCCGCCACCGAGTCGATCACGATGATGTCAACCGCGTTGCTCGCGATCAGCGTATTGACGATGTTCAGCGCGTCTTCGCCGCAGTCCGGCTGCGCGATCAGCAGATTGTCGATATTGACGCCGATCTTTTTGGCATACGAGGGATCGACCGCATGTTCCGCGTCGATGAACGCGGCCACGCCGCCTGCTTTCTGCGCATTGGCGATCACGTGCATGCAGAGCGTGGTCTTACCGGAAGATTCCGGACCGAAAATCTCGATGATCCGGCCGCGGGGCAGTCCCATGATGCCCAGCGCGATATCCAGCGAAAGCGCGCCCGTGCTGATCACCGGCACATCCACTGCCGAATTGTCGCCCAGACGCATGATCGCGCCTTTGCCGTATTCCTTTTCGATCTGTCCCAATGCGATTCCGAGATTTTTCGCCCGAGCATCCGCAACGGCCGCTGATGCCGTTGCCGGCGTTGTCTTCTTTTCTGCCATGTTTCTGTCTCCTGTGAATAAATGTAATGTGGCGTAGGTTAAATATCCAGATCTTTCACGCCGGCGGCATGCTTTTCGATATATTCGCGCCGCGGATCCACGTCGTCGCCCATCAGCAGGGTGAACATCCGTTCCGCCTCGATCGCGTCCTCCATCGTCACCTGGATCATTTTCCGGCGTTCCGGATCCATGGTGGTCTCCCACAGCTGGTGCGGATCCATTTCGCCCAGACCTTTGTAACGCTGGATGCGCAGTCCCTGCCGTCCGTTCTTCTTGACTTCCTCGAACAGTCCGGACAGCGTGTTGACCGGCGTTTCGTTGTCGTTTTCCACGATATTGAACAGCGGGGTCTCGCCGTGGTAGATCGTCTTCGGATCATACGAGGCGGCCGTCAGTTTGCGGCACAGATCCTCGCAGGAATTCGCTTCGTAGATCTCCGTCAGGTCGATGGACGGATGCAGACCGACGCGGGCCGGAGCTGCCGCCGGAGCACTTTCCGCCGGCGCTGTGCCTTCGGCCGGAGCAGTTCCAGCCGCTGCACTTTCCGCCGGAGCGGCGGCAGGATCGGCCGGAGCGGCGCCTTCGGCAGGCTTTTCCTCGCCCAGCACTTCGGCGATGGGCGGCAGATTCTTTTCCGCCTCGGCGATGAAAGCGGCTTCTTCCTCGCGGGTGTAGACAAAGTGTTCCGAAATGGTGCCGTCCGGATTCCGGACCGCGATCTTGGCGATCGGGAACTTGCCGTCTTTTTCCAGCGCGAAATACTGGTCCGGATCGATGCCGTGCCGGTGCAGGCCCTGGACGATCTGATTGGCGGAGGTCACGAAGGCCGCCACTTCGGCGATCTTTTCCGCCGTTACCAGCGAACCGTCGGCCGCATTGCGGACTTCGATGTCTTCGCAGCCGTTGCGCAGCAGATAACGGTCCAGTTGCTCGTCGGTATCGATATACGATTCATTTTTCTTGCGAGTCACTTTGTAGAGCGGCGGCTTGGCAATGAAGATATGGCCGGTTTCGATCAGCGGCTTGAGTTCGCGGAAGAAGAAAGTCAGCAGCAGCGTGCGGATGTGCGAACCGTCCACATCGGCATCTGTCATGATCACGATGCGGTGATAACGCAGGCCAGTGATATCGAAATCGTTGTTGCCGAAGCCGCAGCCGATGGCCGTGATCAGCGACTGGATCTCCTTGTTTTCCAGCACCTTGTCGATCCGGGCCTTTTCCACGTTGATGAGTTTGCCGCGGATCGGGATGATCGCCTGGAACGCGCTGTTGCGTCCCTGCTTGGCGGAACCGCCTGCGGAGTCACCCTCGACGATGTAGAGTTCGCTGCGGGATGGATCTTTTTCGGAGCAGTCGGCCAGCTTGCCGAGGAACGGCGAAAGACCGTCCAGTGCGCCTTTGCGCTGCACCAGTTCACGGGCTTTCTTGGCGGCTTCACGCGCCCGGGCGGCCACGATGGACTTGTTGACGATCTGCAGGGCCACGGCCGGATTTTCCTCCAGGAAGGTGCCGAGGCAGTCATTGACGACCGACTGCACGATGCCGCGGACTTCGCCGTTGCCCAGCTTGGTCTTGGTCTGGCCTTCGAACTGGGGTTCCGGCACTTTCACGCTGATGACCGCCGCCAGACCTTCGCGGGTGTCGTTGCTGCTGACGCTGCTCTTGTCGCCTTTCAGCAGGTTGGCACTCTTGGCATAGGCATTGATTGTGTAGGTCAGCGCCGCCTGGAAGCCGGTCAGGTGCGTGCCGCCTTCGATCGTGTTGATGTTGTTGGTGTAGCTGAAGATCGTTTCCGAGAAACCGTCGTTGTACTGCATGGCCACTTCCACGTCGATCCCGTCTTTTTCCCTGTGCATGTAGATCGGCTCATGGAGTACCACGTTGTGCGCGTTCAGGAATTTGACGAATTCCGTGAGTCCACCTTCATAATGGAACGATTCCGATTTCGGCTCGGGTTCGCGCTCGTCGATCAGGGTGATATGGATACCGCGGTTCAGGAACGCCAGTTCGCGCAGACGCGTCGCCAGGATCTTCCACTGATAGACCGTGGTCGAGAAGATCGTGCCGTCCGGCTTGAACGTGACCGTG
>Ga0265298_10006473_pt1 | contig 14452 bp, 12 predicted proteins | sample AusTroGonzalo_MG_3_FD_193486 | JGI IMG/M metagenome (GOLD analysis project Ga0265298, IMG submission 193486) | Bovine rumen microbial communities from tropical cattle in Woodstock, Queensland, Australia - Gonzalo_01 | ecosystem: Host-associated > Mammals > Digestive system > Stomach > Rumen ... | reverse complement strand
CTTATATCGCTGCCGTAGAGGGTGTGCCCTTCGTAGATTTGAATGAGATCAGTGGTGCGAAACTTGATAGCTATAGTCGCTGGAAGCAGCAGTACCATTTCTTGGGCGACAAGATTCATACCTCGAAATTCGGTGCTGAGATGAATGCCCTGAGTGCTGCTGAAGGTATCTTCGGAAGTTGTAACCCGCAACTTGGGACTTTGAAGGCCATGATGCGGCAAGTTATGGGGGAGAACTATAACGACCGTCGCGAGGAAGGTAAGCCTGTGGTATTCTTTACTGGCGATTCCACTGTAAAGAACGCTGATAAGGAGGACGACGGCATGTGGGGCTGGGCCTCGCAGGCGCAGACAGTTTTTGACGAAAGCAAAATTACATTGGTGAATGCTGCTCGTGCAGGTCGCTCTACACGCAGCTTTATCCGTGAGGGCTTTTGGGAGAAGGTGTATAACTCGCTGCAACCAGGCGACTTCGTAACGATTCAGTTTGGACACAACGATATCTGTCCCATTACGGATGCGAAGGCACGTGGCGTGATTGCAGAGTCAAAGGATACCATGCACGTCTATAAACTTGATAATGGTACTTACGAAGTGGTCTATAGCTTTGGCTGGTATCTGAAGAAGATGATAGACGATTGTCGTGAAAAGGGTGCTACGCCAATCCTCGTCTCGCTGACTCCTCGTAATGAGTGGCCTGGCGGTAAGGTGGAACGTCGTGATGGCTCGTATGGAAAGTGGTATCGTGAAGTTGTAGAAGAGACAGGCGTAGAGTTTGTTGACCTGCACAACATCAGTGCCGACTTTCTGGATAAGAAGTTTGCCAAGAAGCGCCTCTCTGACGACAAAGAGAAGGCTAAGGCCGAGGTGGCTCAGATCAAGGAGAAGGCGGGTGCTGCTTATTTCAAGAAGGACCACACCCACACTTCAAAACTGGGTGCGCAGATGAATGCGAAGTCGTTTGCAAAAGGTCTGAAGGCTAATGGCTCGGTACTTGCAAAATATCTGAAGAAATAATTTGTTTTATATCATAAATGTTTCGACTAATAAACCGTAATCAATATAAGAGAACAGCCTTGTCGCTTGTTACGCTGCTGTGGGGACTGAGCCTTTCGGCTGCTACGAGTCCGCAGCAGAGAATAGACTCATTGCGTGAAACTTTAGCTCAACAGGAGGGCGAACAGAAGCTAAAGACACTGGAGGATATCTATAAGGCTAGTTTGTCAGTAGGCGATTTTAACCTGCAACTGGAGTGTTTGGACCAATGGCAGAAAGAAGCCAGTAGTCAAGGTAATGCTGCCAGTGAGGCTGAGGCTCGTGTGGACCGTATCCTGGATTATTTTAATGAGGCTGACTATGACACTATCTTTGTGTTGGCTCCAGAGATGATGGAATTCTGCAAGGAACACAAATTGCAGAGAAAACGTATGCAAGCTTGGCATATGCTGGTGGGCGCCTATCATGTCACAGGAAAATATAATAAGGCTCTGAGCGAAGTCAGACAGATGTATGATGAGGCTCATAAGACGAAGTCTGACTATGGTGAGTCAATGGCCTATTTCAATATGGGTAATATCTACTATAGCATGGGCCACTATGAGGAGTCGCTTGATGCTTTCGAGAAGAGTGTCCCCCTGATGCAGACTATTGACAAGGAGGTACTTCTGGAAATCTATCCCTTCTATTGTGATGCCCTTGAAGCAATGAAGAAGTATGACAAGCTGGTGGATGTTACCAATGATTGGTGGGAGGTGATTGACAAGAAGCTGAAAAGTGGCGACGAGCTCGACAAGGATGTGATTCTCTCTAATTATTATATTGCTTGCGCTCAGGGAAGAATGGGTAAGAACCAATTGGCTGAGGCAGAGGAAATGTTGCAGAATGCAGCAAAGCATATCCTGGCGAAAGATTCTTATGAATGGATGTATCTGCTGTTCTATCGTGCGAAGCTGTGTATGCTTCAAGGTCGTTATGCAGAGGCACTTCAATGGAATGCTGAGCGTCTGAAGATGTGTAGCGTCATCGATGATAAGCCCACACTGGTGCCTGTTCATAAGCAGCGCGCCGATATCCTGATGATGGCTGGTCACTATAAGGAAGCTGCAGAGATGTATGCTCGCACCTATGAATTGAGTGACTCGCTGAATAAGGCTACTACCCGTACACAACTTAATGAGTTGCGTACAATATTCAGGGTAGATGAACTGGAGGAGGCTAATGCCCTGCGTGAAAACCAGTTGGAGGAGATGGAAATCAGAAGTGCCCTGCAGCGCAGCCGATTCATGACAATTTTAACAGCGTTGGCAGCGCTGACATTATTGATTATCATGCTGATTATCTATTATGCTGCACGCCGATTGAAGCAGAAAAACCGCGAACTGGCTAAGAATAACCAGGAACTGATGGTTGCACATGAACGAGCAGAGGCTTCCTTGAAGATGAAGACAGACTTTATCCATCAGATATCGCACGAGATTCGTACGCCACTGAATGTGTTGTCTGGTTTCTCGCAGATTCTTACAGGTAAGGCTGGCTCATTGGATGATGAAACTCGTACGAGTATCAATCACCGCATAGTAGAGAGTACTGACCGTATTGTCAATCTGGTGAATAAGATGCTGGAACTGAGTGAGGCTAGCAGTGAGACCACGATAGAACGTACGGACGAGGTGACTCCAATGCGTATTGCTGAGGAGACCGTAGCCTTGCATGGCATTCGTGATACAGAATTGATAACCTTTGAATGGCATGTGGATGATGACGTGAAGGACGTCACGCTGCTTACGAATATGAAACAGGCTACACGTACCCTGCATTTCCTGTTGGGTAATGCCAAGAAGTTCATGCAGCCTTCTGGAGAAGATGAAAGACAGGGAACTATCCGATTCTTGGTGTCATCATCGGCTGATGGCAGTTTTGTGCAGTTTGCTGTAGAAGATACTGGTATTGGTGTCCCTGCAGCAGAGGCAGAGCATATATTTGATGAGTTTGTACAATTAGACGAGTATTATGAGGGTGCTGGTATTGGTCTTACCGTTGCACGCTCTATTGCACGTCGTTTGGGAGGTGATGTGGTGCTCGATACGAGCTACACTAGTGGTGCCCGTTTTGTATTCACGTTGCCAAAAGCGTAAATAGACATGATAGACAGAGCGACGGTTGATAAGATTATCGATGCTGCCCGTATCGTTGACGTGGTGGGTGAGTTCGTGACGCTCAAGAAGAGTGGCGTGAACTATAAGGGCCTGTGTCCTTTCCACGATGATCGTAACCCGTCGTTTATGGTGTCGCCATCGAAGAATATCTGCCACTGCTTCGTATGTGGTAAGGGCGGCACGCCTGCCAACTTCCTCATGGAACACGAGCAGATAACCTATCCGGAAGCCCTGCGGTGGTTGGCTAAGAAATACAACATTGAAATCGTTGAGAAGGAACTGACTGACGAGGAGCGTGAGGCGCAGAGCGAGCGCGAGTCGATGTTCATTGTCAACGAATGGGCGAAGGACTGGTTCCATGATATTCTGAAGAACGACCCTGACGGCATTGCCATAGGAAAGCAGTATTTCCGCAGTCGTGGCATCCGCGATGACATCATAGAGAAATTCCAACTGGGCTATTCACCGCAGAAACGCGATGCACTGGCTCTGGCAGCACAGGCTAAGGGCTATAAGCCGGAGTTCCTGGTGAAGACGGGCTTGTGTTATGAGAGAGAGGGGCAAGGAGCAAGGGGCAGGGAGCAAGAGAATGGTCTTGTGGACAGATATAGCGGTCGTGCCATCTTCCCTTGGTTTAATGTGAGCGGAAAGGTGGTGGCCTTCGGCGGTCGTGTATTGGATAGTCGTACGAAGGGTGTGGCGCAGAAATACGTCAACTCGCCCGACTCGGAAATCTATCACAAGGAGCGTGAACTCTATGGTATCTATCAAGCCAAGAAGGCCATTGTAAAGGAAGACCGTGTGTTCATGGTGGAGGGTTATACCGACGTTATCGCTATGCACCAGGCTGGTATAGAGAACGTGGTGGCTAATAGTGGTACGGCACTCTCAACCTATCAGATTCACATGCTTCATCGCTTCACCAATAATATCACCTTGTTGTATGATGGTGATGAGGCTGGTATCCATGCTGCGATGCGAGGCACGGATATGCTGTTGGAGGACGGTATGAATATCAAGGTGTTGTTGCTCCCTGATGGTGACGACCCCGATTCCTTTGCACGCAAGCACTCTACAGAAGAGTTGAAACGCTATATAGAGGAGAACCAGACGGACTTTATTACCTTTAAGAGCCGCCTGACGGTAGAGAATGTGACTGATCCTGTGAAGCGTTCAGAGGCTATTGGTGGTATTGTGAAGAGTATCTCTGTGATACCCGACCAGATACTTCGTTCTACTTACCTCTCGGACTTTGCTCATCGTATCAATATGAAGGAGCAGACCCTTGTGGCTGAGATGAATAAATACATCCGCAAGGGCTTGGAGGACAAGGAAAAGGATAAGAGAAATATCACTCCTAACACCAATCCTATTGGTGATGGTGGCTTTGCAGACGAGAGAAATAGTTATCCTCAGGAACAGCTCGCTCAGGACGCACCCCTTACACTGCATACACCTGCAGAACAGGCTTCTTCTGTTGAAGTCCTTCTCGTACGAGAGATTGTACGGCATGGAGAGGAGATTATTTTTAACGATGTAGAGACCGAGGATGGTCAGAAGATCTCTCTCTCGGTATCGCAATATATAGACTTCGACTTGTCTCAAGACGGGTTGAAAATGGCTTCACCCTTGCACAGGCAGATATTATCTGAGGCTGTGGCCCATCAAGGTGAGCCTGGCTTCAAGGCCGAGACATATTTCTGTAGTCATCCTGATATGCAGATTAGCCAGTTGGCTACCAGCCAGGCTATCGACCGTCATCAGTTGGGAGGACGATTTGAAATGAAAGATCGAGAAGATACTCTTTGTCAGCGTGTGCTCCATCTGGTGATGGACTATCGTTTGGATATTGTAGAATCAAGACTAAAGGAAATACAGCGCGAACTGTTGCAGGTGGGCCGCGACAGAGACCGCATGATGGAATTATTAAAAGAACATAAGGAAACCAAAGAGATTCGTGATGCTCTGGCAAAACGTCTGGGCACAGATCTCGTTGTCTAAAACGAATTATGTATTACATTCAGAAAAAATTAGAAGTATCAGCCAGTCACCACTTGGTGCTGGACTATGAGAGCAAGTGCTCTAATCTGCATGGACACAACTGGATTATCACCCTTTTCTGTCGTGCAAAGGAATTGAATCAGAATGGTATGGTGGTTGACTTTACGGAGATTAAGCGTAACATCAAGGGACGCTTAGACCATCGGAACCTGAACGAAGTTTTACCCTTTAATCCTACAGCTGAGAATATAGCTCGCTGGTGTGTGGAGCAGATTCCTACCTGCTATCGTGCTGAGGTGCAGGAGAGTGAGGGTAACATAGCAGCCTATGAAGAGGATTAACAAAATCTTTTACTCGTTGCAGGGCGAGGGACGTAACACAGGACGCGCAGCGGTGTTTATCCGTTTTGCGGGGTGTAATTTGCGTTGTTCGTTTTGTGATACCGAGTTCGAATCTTATCGTGAGATGACGGAAGAGGATATCCTCACTGTCATCCGCGATTATCCTTCACATTTCGTGGTGCTCACTGGCGGCGAACCTACGTTGCAGGTGGATGAAACTTTTGTTGACTTCCTACATCAACATGGTTACGAGGTGGCGATGGAGAGCAACGGCACACGTCCTGCTCCCAGTAACCTCGACTGGCTTACTGTGTCGCCGAAGGTTTCTAGAGATGGGAGGTATGAGGTAAGAGGTGAGAGGTTACCTGATGAAATAAAGATTGTGTTCGATGAGAATACCAATCCTGAAGCTATCCTCTCACCACTCACCACTCATCACTCACCACTTTTGTATCTCCAACCATGCGATACGGGGGACCCTGTTCGTAATAAGGGTATTACCCAGGCATGCGTGGAGTACATCAAAGCGCATCCTCAGTGGCGATTATCCTTACAGACTCACAAGCTCATCGATATAGAGTGAACATTAAAGATTAAACATTAAAGATTAAATTCTTTGCAAGCAAAGCGACCAAAGGTCGAGCGCGCTTCGCTCAGAAGAGTAAATCTCAAACCTCAAAACTTAAACCTCAAAACTATATGTCTTGGCAGACCCTCGTCCTTATCATCTATCAGGTGATTGTCATCACAGCAATCTTGCATGTGGTGCTGGATAATCGTCAGCCTGCTAAGACTATGGCTTGGGTCATGGTGATTTACTTCGTTCCAGTGGCGGGTATTATTGCCTATCTTTTCTTGGGTGTTAACACGAGGCGTGAGCGGATGGTTAGTCAGCGGTCTATGGATCAGTTGACGCGTCGCACCATGTCGGGCTTCGTGGAGCAGGGTGACCTTCAGTTGCCAGAGGTCAATCGTCCTGTTATCGACCTCTTTGTGAATCAGAGTTTCTCACTCCCCTTTAATAATAATAAGGTGGAGATTCTCACTGATGGCTATGAGTTCTTCCCGTCATTGCTACATGATATAGCTTCTGCCCAGAGCCATATTCATATTGATGTGTATATCTTTGAGGATGATGCACTGGGACGCCTTATTTCTGATGCCCTGATAGTAAAGGCTCGTCAGGGGGTTGAGGTGCGCGTGCTCTATGATGATGTGGGTTGTTGGAGTGTGCCTACTCATTTCTTTGAACGGATGCGTATCGAGGGCATCGAGGTAGAGCCTTTTATGCCGGTGCGCTTCCCCACCTTTGCCCGTAAGATGAATTATCGCAACCATCGAAAGATTTTCATTGTAGATGGTCGTGTGGGTTATATTGGCGGTATGAACTTCGCCTTGCGCTATGTGAAAGGTCGTCATGACAGAGGGTGGCGTGACACAATGTTGCGCATAGAGGGAAGTGGTGTTTATTCGTTGCAGCGTTCTTTCCTGATTGACTGGTATTTCGTTGACCGTACCCAGTTGAGCGATAAGAAATATTATCCGAAGTATGATGAGGAACCTCATGGTGCCCTTCTTCAGACAGTTACTTCTGCCCCTCTGGCTGCTTATCCTGAGATTATGCAGGGCTATGTGCGTATTATCCTTTCAGCAAAGAAGTATATCTATATCCAGTCGCCTTATTTCCTGCCCACGGAGATAGTGTTCTTTGCTTTGAAGACAGCTGTGGCATCGGGAGTTGATGTGCGAGTGATGGTTCCTCGTAAGACCGATGGCTGGTTTGTAGAGTGGGGGAGCAGGTCTTATCTGCGCGAGGCTCAGGAAGCAGGCGTCCGTATTTTACTTTACGAACCTCGTTTCCTTCATGCCAAGATGTTGGTGTGCGATGATAATATCTGTACCTGTGGTTCAACGAACATAGACTTTCGTTCGTTCCTCAATAATTTCGAGGTCAATACCTTTGTCTATGATGAAACGGTGGCTTTGCGGATGAAGCACATCTTCTTGCACGATGAAGAACTGTCAACGCCTTTGGCTAGTTTGCCAAAGCGTATTCATCCGCGTTTCTTCACCCGATTGGGTGAATCCGTGATGCGACTATTGTCGCCATTGCTCTAAGAAACGGATTACCTTTATCTGAACAGCGAGAAGTTCACACTGCCATAACTTCTGTGTTCTACAAAGTGTGGATGCTCTGAGAAGTCATGATCTTTGCCGTGCTCCAGGATAAACAAGCCATCCTCTTTCAACAGTCCCTTTTCAAAAATCAAATCAGGAATCGTAGGTATCTCCTTCAGAGCATAAGGAGGGTCAGCAAAGATAAAGTCAAACTGCGTGTGACAACTTTTCAGGAAACGGAATACGTCGGCACGAAGGGGAATGCAGCTCTCACCTCCCAACTTCTTCAGACACTCACATATAAACCTGTGATGATCTCTATCCATCTCAACGCTAACCACCTGTGTGCAGCCTCTTGATAGCAGTTCCAGTGTGATACTACCTGTGCCTGAGAAAAGATCCAATGCAGCAGCATCCTCCAAGTCTACATATTGTATCAGTACGTTGAAGATATTCTCCTTTGCAAAATCCGTCGTAGGCCGCGCTTTAAATGAGCGTGGTACCTCGAAATGTCTTCCCTTGTATTTTCCTGTAATAATTCTCACGATTCACAATTTAGAATTCATAATTTATAATTCAGAATTAATGAATTATCAATTCATTTCACCTTCCTTTTATAAACAGAGCCTGAAGGTCGTAAGGCATCGACTTGATAGCTGTCACTGGATGACGGTTAAAGTCTGCCGCGGGGTTGATGGTGTATGCGTTCTGGAGGAATTTCTTCAGTTCATTCATCAGCCATTCCTGATCAGGAATCTCGCCTACAATGTGCAATTCATCGTGTTCAGGTTCCAATTGCAATTGCTTCCATACGTAGAGCAGGAAATAGAGCGAATCGTGAGCTCTGCTCGCATCAAAGGAGTTAAAGAACTTGAACCTGTTCTGCGTGAAACTGAAAATCTCCAGTCGTTTCTCGTGAAAATAGCCGTATAGCTTATTGCGATTGCCAGTGAAACTGCGTTGATGTAGGTGACGCCATACAGCCGACATTGCTGTGACGATATTTACATCCTGAAAATGGTCGTCAATGACTAGCTTCAGGTCTTTATTCATGGAAAATACCGCCACGCTGTTCAGATCGGGTAATACATTGAAGAATATAGCTACCTGTTCTTTCTGTGGGAAAGCATGGAAGTACATCGCCTCCATTTGCTTCTCATCAAAATGCTCTACGGGTACCATCAGCACGTCAGTATCAATGACCACTCTGACGCGTGGCGGGTGATCCATGAGCAGTTCGCTGTTCTTGAATGCCTCACGCAGGTTGGCAGCCATTGACACACCACTTTTCACTACGTATGGTTCGAAAACCACGTCCGTCCCGTCTTCTGTAGGCCGTGCGAATGATAATGTGCTCCGTCCGATACGGATGGTCAACCGTTGTTTTGTATTACTGATTTCAGGCATCTTCTTTCTTATTTTCTGCAAAGGTACGAAATAAATCTTAAATCCCAAATCTCAAATATCAAATATTTTTCATACCTTTGCAAAACGTATGATTCAGGATGAGCTGATATATCAGATAGAAAAACGCTTTGGTCATGTGCCTACCAGCGAGCAGCAACGGGCCTTGCAGGTCTTTGCTGCGTTTATGACCGACCGTGACGAGCAGTCCGTGATGATTCTTCGTGGTTCTGCCGGTACGGGTAAAACGACGCTGGCTTCTGCTATCGTTAAAGCGATGCTCGCTCTGAAGCAGAAGCTGGTGCTGATGGCACCTACAGGACGTGCAGCTAAGGTTTTTTCTAATTATTCTGGCTCATCAGCTTTTACCATTCACCGCTGTATCTACAGACAGAAATCAACTGCCGATCTTGTGACCTTCAACTTGGGCTTTAATGCCGCTCAAGATACCTTGTTCATCGTTGATGAGGCCTCAATGATAGCCAATGCCGACACACCATTGCTTGATGACTTGATTCGCTTTGTCTATAATAATCGTAATTGCAGGCTGTTGCTGATAGGCGACCGTGCTCAGCTCCCACCAGTGGGCGAGGATGAAAGTCCTGCTTTGATGACAGATGTGCTGCGCTACTATGGATTAACGGTCTATGAGTCAGACCTCAATGAGGTGCTCCGTCAGGCAGAGGACTCAGGCATTCTGTGGAATGCGACGAGGGTCAGAAGTGAGGGTGGAGATACGAGCGATTTTGGCATAACTCTTCCTCAGATTCGCTTGAAGGACTTTGATGATATCTGTGTTGTGCCAGGTGATGAACTCATAGAATCGTTGGCTACGAGTTTCAGTAGGGTGGGAATGGATGAGACACTGGTTGTCACCCGTAGCAATAAACGGGCAAATATCTATAATCAAGGCATCCGAAATATGGTGCTCGACCGCGAGGATGAGCTCTGTCGTGGCGACCGCATCATGATAGTGAAGAATAACTATTATTGGGTGAAAGGTGAAGGTATAGAAGGGAATATCAGCTTCATTGCCAATGGTGATATTGCTGTGGTACAGCGTGTGCGTAATGTCCATGAACTTTATGGCTTTCGTTTTGCCGAGGTAACGATGACTTTCCCAGACTATGATGATTACGAACTTACGGCCATCACCATGCTCGAAACCCTGACTACGGAGGCGCCAGCACTAACCCGAGAACAGCAGGAACAGCTCTTCCAGAAGGTGATGGATGACTATGCCGATGTGCCATATAAATCTGAGCGTCTGAAGAAACTGAAGGATGATAAATATTATAATGCCCTGCAAATCAAGTTCGCCTATGCCGCCACCTGTCATAAGGCGCAGGGTGGTCAGTGGGCGCATATCTATATAGATCAAGGCTATATGACTGATGATATGCTGACCTCCGACTATTTCCACTGGCTTTATACAGCTCTGACTCGCGCTACGGAAAAGGTGTTCTTGGTTAATTGGCCAAAGACACAGATAGAATCCCCGTCAGAGTAGGATTTCCGCTGGCTGAATGACAAAGGTGGTTCCTCCGTGGGCTTCAAGGAAATCACGGTCGCGGAATCCCCATAGCACACTGATGCAGGGTAGGCCTGAATTACATGCTGTTTGTAGGTCAACATCGCTATCACCTACATAGACGGCATTCTCTTTTTCTGTACCCAGTTGGCGGAAAGCTTCCATCACAGTGTCAGGAGCAGGCTTTTTACGAATACCCTCGGCTTCGTGCTCGCCAATGGCCACTTCAACGGTGTCAGGAAAGAAATGACTGCACAACTCGCTAGTGGCAGCATAGAACTTATTGCTCACCACTGCTATGCGTTTCCCTCTTCTGCGCAGTTCACGAAGTAATTCTGGGATACCATCATAAGGATGCGTGGTGTCGAGTGAATGCTCCATGTAGTACTCGCGGAAGGTCTTGAAAGCGGCTTCAAAGAGCGGGTTGCTATCGCCATCAGGCACAGCACGTACCATTAGCAGACGCACGCCATTGCCCACCATTTGGCGTACCTCCTCGCGTGTGTGCTCAGGCATGTTATGTTGGCATAATGCATAGTTCACGGCAGCTGCCAAATCATCCAGTGTGTCCAGCAGTGTACCGTCCAGATCGAATATATAGGTATCGTATTGCTTCATTGTGTGTGCAAAGGTACTAAAAATTATTCATTGTCAATAATCAAACGCTAATTACCAAATATTTTTAGTTGATACATTATCAATTATCAATTAATTCGTAACTTTGCACGCTGTATGGACGTAATAAGATTTTTGAAGGACTGGACGCTGCCTGTATCAATGGGCATAGGAGCGGTGACGTATCTGGTGTTTAACTATGTGCCGCAGTTGGATGATGCAGCCACTTTCTTTGCTCCTATCATGGAGGCCATCCTGCCATTGTTCATGTTTCTGGTATTGTTTGTTACGTTCTGTAAGGTGGACTTCCACAAGATGCGCCCTGTATGGTGGCACCTGTGGGTGAGTATCTTCAATTTGCTCTTCGTGGGTATCGTGATGGCAGTTATTTTGGGTATGGGACTGCAAGGCGATAAACTCATTCTGTTTGAAGCACTATTAATGTGTATCATCTCGCCGTGCGCTACGGCGGCAGCCGTTGTAACACAGAAACTGGGGGGTAACTTGGAGCAGATGACCACCTTCACGTTCCTCTCGAATTTCCTCACCGTATTGCTGGTGCCTGTTTGCTTCCCAATGATTGAAAAGGGGGCGGACATCTCGTTTATGGCAGCCTTCTCTAAGATATTGTATCAGGTGGTAATCCTGTTGGTAGTGCCTATGGGCTTGGCTTATATCGTCAAGCATTTCATGAAAAGACTACATGCAAGGATTATTGCTGTGAAGGACCTGTCTTTTTATCTCTGGGGATGCTCGCTGATGATTGTCACGGGTACTACGGTGAAGAATATCATCCATGCTGAGGCGTCTATTGTGCTGCTCTCGGCTATTGCTCTGCTGGGCTTGGTGCTCTGTGTCATTCAGTTTGCTGTGGGGCGTTTCATAGGCCATTACTTCGGCAAGGCACAGGAGGCTGGTCAGGCCTTGGGACAGAAGAATACAGCCTTTGCCATTTGGCTCGGCATTACTTACCTGAACCCATTATCCTCAGTGGGCCCAGGCTGCTATATTCTGTGGCAGAATATAATTAATTCGTTTGAGATTTGGCAGGAAAGACAGAAAAACAGGGGGGTAAAGACACAATAACATAATAACAAATTATCTGTTAATAAAAAATCTGTTAATATGTTACTGTGTCTTTAAAAGATTACTCTGTCTTAGTATCTGGGTAATAAGGTGTGCAGCATTATCTGGCGCTTTTTCCTTGCCCAGTCGCTGCCATACTTCCTCGTAGCCATCGAGCATCTGCTGACGGGCAGGTCCGCCGAGAATCTTTTCCAACTCGTTTTCTATGTTGGTAAGTGAGAAACTGTCAGCTACCAGTTCACGCACCACTTCGCGGTCGGCAATAAGGTTGACCAGCGAAATGTATTTTACCTTCAGTATCTTTTTGCGCAGCCAACCGATGAGCCAGGGTAGGGGTGTTTCGTAGCAAACCACCTGAGGCACTCCAAATAGGGCCGTCTCAAGCGTTGCCGTACCACTAGTAACTAGTGCGGCATGAGCTTTTGAGAGCAGTTCGTAGGTCTGGTTTTTCACCAAGCGTACATTGGTGCCCTCAAGGAATTTCTGATAATAGGCCTCGTCGATACTTGGCGCACCTGCCAGCACTAGTTCGTAGTCTTTCTCGAACTTCTGTGCAGCCTGAATCATCGTGGGTAGGTTGTCCTTAATCTCTTGACGGCGTGAGCCTGCCAGCAATGCGATGATGGGTTTGAGGTTTTCTCTTGCCCCTCGCTCCTCGCTCCTTGCCCCCAAAAACTCTTTCACCTCATCCGCTGTGGGATTGCCCACATAATGAATAGTGTAGTGGTGTTTCTTCTCGAAGAAGTCCACCTCGAAGGGCAAGATAGAGAAGAGTTCATCTACATCGCGCTTGATGTTCTTGATGCGATACTCCTTCCATGCCCAAATTTTTGGTGAGATATAGTAGAATACGGGGCAGATATGATGCTGTTTTACGTAATCAGCTATCTTCAGGTTGAAGCCCGGATAGTCCACCAGAATCACTACATCAGGCTGCCATTTGGCGATGTCCTGCTTGCACTGCTTCATATTCTTCAGAATGGTGGGCAGATGCAGGAGTACGGGTATGAACCCCATGTAGGCCAGTTCGCTGTAGTGTTTCACACGGGTACCACCTTCGGCTAGCATCAGGTCGCCGCCGTAGAAACGGAATTCCGCTTCTGCGTCGTGTGCTTTCAGCGACCGCATCAGGCGCGATGCGTGTAGGTCGCCAGAGGCTTCGCCAGCTATGAGGTAGTATTTCATGTTTTAAAGTTTACCGTTTACAGTTCTTCCCATTCTTCTTTCTGACTCATGAAGGCGTAGGCCGTCAGGTCTATCTGTGTGGGGGTGATGGCTACGTAGCCATTATCTAATGCCCAGCGATCGGTATCGGTAGCCTCGGGCTCGTCATTGTGGTAATGACCAACCATCCACCAATAGTCATATCCGCGTGGATGATGACACTGGATGGTTTCGTTCTGCCATGATCCTAAGCCCATGCGGCACACCTTCACACCCTTGAACTGCTGAGCCACAGGGAAGTTGATGTTCAGACAGATGCCCTTTGGCAGTCCCTCTTTTAACACCTTCTCCGTAAACTTACGCACGTAGGGACGCAGGGGCTCAAAGTCGGCATCCTCACGATGGTCGCAAAGGGAATAAGCCACGCTGGGAATATATTTCAGACAGCCTTCAAGCGTCACACCCATCGTGCCGCTGTAGTGGGCATTCACAGAGGCGTTATCGCCATGGTTAATGCCACCGATAATCATATCAGGACGGCGCGTACAGATGTTCATTAGCGCCATCTTCACGCAGTCAACGGGTGCACCGTTACATGAATAAACAGTCACGTTGTCGCGCTTCTCTCTAAGGATCAGCGTGAGGGGTGTGGTAGCCGAGAATGCGCATGAAAAGCCAGAACGGGCTGAGTCAGGGGCGCATACAATAATGTCGGCCATATCTTCCAGCATAGCTACCAGCGAGCGGATGCCCTTGGCCTGATAGCCATCATCATTGGATATCAAAATAAGTGGTTTCATCTTGCAAAGGTACGCCATTTTCGCTGTATAGCCAAATTTTCATCCTTTTTTCTTCTTGATGCAGCGAGAAATGCTTGCTTTCGTTGCGTTAAAAGTAATAGCGCATTCCTACTTGAAGTCCTATACGTCGTATGCCGTAAAACTCGTTCTCTTTTAGCACGACGTCATCGGGCTTATCCAGTTTCACGGTAATCATATTCATCTGTGCACCCAGTGCTATCTGCTTACTCACCTTGTA
>Ga0265298_10006470_pt1 | contig 14455 bp, 12 predicted proteins | sample AusTroGonzalo_MG_3_FD_193486 | JGI IMG/M metagenome (GOLD analysis project Ga0265298, IMG submission 193486) | Bovine rumen microbial communities from tropical cattle in Woodstock, Queensland, Australia - Gonzalo_01 | ecosystem: Host-associated > Mammals > Digestive system > Stomach > Rumen ... | reverse complement strand
GGCGAATATCCGGAAATCGCCTTCGCGCTGCTGAACGGCGGCGCGGATACCCCGGAAAAGGCAGTCAACAAAAACGTGACCTCCCTGCTTCCCGACGCCCGGCAGATCGGATGGATCGCGGGAGCCCTCGCGGGCCTGATGACGCAGAGCGGCACGATTGCCTTCATCGGCGGCATGGAGCTTGATACAACAAAGGCCAAATATGCCGGTTACGGGGAAGCGGCCGCCTTCGTCGCGGGAGAAAAGGGCAAGACCGTATCGCTGCTGGATCCGGTGTATTCCGGCGATTTTTCCGCGTCGGACAAGGGCCTGGAATTCGCGAAGGCGATGATCGACAAAGGTGCGGACGTATTTTTCGGAGACGCTTCCGCGGTTGACTCGGGCGCCCGGCAGGCGATCGACGCGGCAAACGAGGCGGCCGGTGCGATTAAGATCTACGATATCGCTCAGCCGGCAGACCTGCTCGGACAGAATGCCTGCATCATCGGCAGCCAGGTGACGGACAACTCCGCCCTGATCGAACTGAGCATGAAAGCGGTGGAAGCGGGCACCTTCGGCGGCGAGACGCTGTACGGAACCCTTCAGAACGGCGTGCTCTCCGCGGGAAAACTGAACACGGATATCGTGCCGGAGGATGTCCAGACGGCCTATGCCGGTTATATTCAGCAGATGACCGACGGCACTTTCATGGGCGGTAACTGAAAAGACAGCACCTTTGCCACATCCCCGCGGATGACCAGCTCCGCCTGTTTATCCGCGGGGGTGGGCTCCCGGTTGATGATTATCAGATGCTTTCCCCTGAAATCTCTGACAAACGAAGCTGCCGGTTCCACGGAGAGGGAAGTTCCGGCAACAATCAGTGTGTCGGCGTTCGCAATCTCCCTGCGGGCGCCGATACATACATATTTCGGCAGCGGTTCGCCGTACAGCACCACATTGGGTTTGATCACACCGCCGCAGTCACATCTGGGAATCCCTTCCGCCCGGAGGATCGCCTCCATCGGATAGGATGCTCCGCATTCCATACATTCGTTCTCGTGAACGTTCCCGTGAAGTTCATAGACCCGGATATTTCCGGCGGCCCTGTGCAATCCGTCAATATTCTGCGTGACAATTCCCCGGAGCCTGTCCTGCCTCTCCAGTTCATACAGAAACCGATGAGCCGCGTTCGGCTTCGCATCGGGATACAGCATGTGCTCCCGGTAGAAAGCAAAGAACCTCTCCGGCTGGAGATGGAAAAAGGTCCGGCTGAGGATCATCTCCGGCGCCAGCCCCTCAAACTCCCCCGTATAGAGTCCGGTTTCCGACCGAAAGTCGGGGATACCGCTGGATGTGGAGACCCCCGCTCCGCCGAAGAAAACGATTCTCCGTGATTTCCCGATGATTTCCCGAAGCCGTTCCGTTGTATTTCCGTTCATCCGGTCCTCCCCTGTCATTACCCCAAGCCGGTATACCGCGGGCCGTCCCGAAGAATCCGGCCGCGACATCATCCTGCCCACGCGTCCCTGATTCCGCCCCCATCATATCATACCGGAAAAACCTCCGTCAAAGACAGATCAACGCTTTCCCGCTCCGGCCGTACTTGCCCCAATTGAGCCTGCAGAAGAAAAAAAAACCGGCGCGTTTCCGACGCCCGTCAGCCTGTTACGGGGGACGTGACGAATCGTGTCACGCATGACACGGACAGATTCTTGCCTGTTTTCCGGTTCCGGGTTACGGTTGATCCGCTCCTGAAAGAAACGACGGAAGGCGGATGAACCATGAAGGAAAAAAACCTGCTGCGGGCGGGAATCGGACTGATGCTGCTGTTTGTACTGTGGACGATCCTGATCCAGTGCGTGGATGTGCAGGCTGTCGGACCCAAGGGGACAAAGGTCGGATTTGCCACATGGAACGTCCGGTTTCACAACCTGACCGGTACGAACATGACGCTGTACACGATCACGGACTGGCTCGGACTTGTTCCGATCCTCATTTGCGGATGCTTCGGAATCCTCGGCCTGAGCCAGTGGATCCGGCGCAAGCGGCTTTTCCGGGTGGATTCGGATATTCTCCTTCTGGGCGTCTACTATCTGCTGGTTATTGCAGGATACCTGCTCTTTGAGATGATACCGATCAATTACCGGCCGATCCTGATCGACGGATACCTGGAGGCGTCCTATCCGTCTTCCACCACCCTGCTGGTGCTGAGCGTCATGCCGACGCTGAAGTTTCAGGCGGACAGAAGATGCCAAAGGGAGGCCTTCCGGCGACTTGCCGCCTGGTTTTCCGTTCTGTTTTCCGCGTTCATGGTGATCGGCCGGCTGTTTTCCGGCGTCCATTGGGCCACGGATATCATCGGATCGGTTCTCCTGAGCGCCGGATTGTTTCTGCTGTATCGCGCCGCGGCGGCCTATGCCGACCGGAAAAAGAACGAAGCCTTACTGTGAGGGACGGGACATGGAATTTCATGAGAAACTGGCGGAACTGCGGAAAAGCAAAGGGATGACCCAGGAAGAACTTGCGCAGGCGCTGTACGTTTCAAGAACGGCGGTTTCAAAATGGGAATCCGGCAGAGGCTATCCGAGCATCGACTCGCTGAAGGAGATCTCGCGTTTTTTCGCCGTGACGATCGACGAGCTGATCTGTCCGCGGGAAATGATCACAGCCGCGGAGGACGACAAAAAGGCGCTGATCGGCAGATACGTCTCCGTGATCTGCAGTACGCTGGATCTCCTGACGGCCGTGCTGCTGTTTCTGCCCGTATTCGGAAACGGGGCGGATTCTCCCGCTTCGGTATCCCTGTTTCATCTTACCGGTATCCGCCCCTGGCTGAAGACTGTCTTTATTGTATTGATCGGGATTACGACGCTGAACGGTATCTGCGGCGTGATCCTTTCCCGTTTTGACCGGCCGGTGTGGAACAAACACCGGCTTGTGACGGGTATGGCGTTATCCGTTATCAGCGTCGCCGTTTTTATCGGAACAAGACAGCCCTATGCGGGGATCATCTGCTTTTCGATCCTGGTGATCAAAGCCTGGCTGATCATCAAATGGGAAATAAACGGAAGGTAGCGCCGGTATGTGTTAAGGATACTTCCGGTATGATACGAAGGTTTCCCGGGCAGAAGATAAAAGGCAATAATACGAAAGCAAAAAGACAATAACACGATAACCGGTCAATTGACAAAACCATTCATGTCATGCTATTTTACAGATGTTAGTAAATGCTAACCGACGAGCTGCGCATTCTGAAGAGATCCGTACCGATGCGCAGCTATCTACAGGAAATTGGGTTAGCATATACTAATCAATATCGGACAAACGGAAGGCTGCTCCGATTCCGCAACGGAACAGACCGGAGAAAAGGAAGGATGGTTTTTGCCATGAAAACAATGATCAACAGATTTATCCCCGTTATGCTGGCGTTTGTGCTGATGTTTGCATTCGGCACAGGCGTCAGCGCGGAGACCGTTCAGGATGAAGCAACCGAAGCCGCGGCTTTGCTGGAAAACATCAAGGGGACCTATGAACCGCTGTTTCCGGTGATCACAAAGCCGGAATATGATCAGCTGTGGCTGGATCCCTGTATCGCGGTTGCCGGTGAAGAAGCAGGCCCCCAAATGGCGGAGGCACTGAAGAGCGCCTGCAACGGAACGATTTACGGCCAGGAGGCCATTGACGCTTTCGGCGACGGTTCCAACGGAGCGCAGTTTGACTGCCTGTTCATCAACGGCGTTTCCACGCTCACCTTTGACGGAACGGCCATCAGCGGCGCGGACGAAAGCGGCAAACAGGTGTTCAGCCATGAATATGCCTATGCCGGCAAGCTGAGCCTCGGCGGGATGATGGAAGGATATCTCTATGAAACCACCGACGAGGACGCGGGCGAATTCAAGTATTTCTATATGATGCCGGATACCCCCGCCAGCACGTTCCATCTGGAATTCCGTTACGGCAGCAATACGGACGACCTGGCAAAGTACAACGAAGGACCCTATGCCTACTGGCTGGCTGCCGGCTTCCCGGTGAACGCCGACGCGGAGATGACCAAAAACGTGATCGAACTCTTCTGCCTGGAGAACCTGGATTATACCGCGCACGCCGCAGAAGCGCTGGCGCAGCTGAAGGACCTGGGATTTGAAGGCAAGTGGGTCGCGGATATGTCCCCGTTCGGCGAGGCTTATGCCGGCGTGGAACTCTACATGACGATCGACGAAAACGGTCACGGGCTGACCTTTATGAACGGCCAGCAGACCCGTGACTTCGAAGCTTTCGCGTTCGACAACGGGGAAAAAGGCGACGGAGCGGGCCTGTATGTCGCCTATGACAACGAAGCAAAGGAACCGGAAGCCGCACCCTATACCATCGTGATCAACGACGACAACCAGATCATCCTGACCTTCTTTGCGGCAGACGGCACGATCAGCTATGTGAAGGCGGAATAAAACTGATATCAATCGGACCGGGCAATCCGAATGATATACCAAGACCTTACCTCCAAAGGAGCGGGATACCGAAGCGTAACGGTATCCCGTTTTCTCTTGCTGAATCCGCCGGTTGTGTGGTAAAATATTCAACATCAAAAAACCTACCCAAAGGAAAGGAGTCATGTAACATGGCACAGAACCAAAACATCGTAGTCAGTCTTTTCAAGGTAGAGAGCGAAGCGTATCAGGCGCTTACCGAACTGAAGAAGAATCCCGGCCAGGAGAATTCCTATGTCGCGGCGGCGGCGCTGATCAAAAAGGAAAACGGAGCGGTGAAGGTCCTGGACGCTTTTGACACCGGGTCCAACACCAGCGACGACACGGCCAAAGGCGGCCTGATCGGCTCCCTGGTCGGCATTCTCGGCGGCCCCATCGGTATTTTGCTCGGCGGCAGCCTGGGCCTGCTGATCGGTTCCACGATGGACACGGATGACGCTCTGCTGAACGCTTCCATGCTGGAGCAGATCACCGGCAAGATGGAAGACGGTGAGATCGGGATCATCGCGCTGGCGTTTGAAGAGAATGAAGAAATCCTGGACCGCAGGTTTATCAAATTCGACACCGTACTCGTCCGCTTTGACGCCGCCGTGGTAGCCGCGGAAGTGGAAGAAGCCCAGAAGATGCAGGACGAGATGGCCAGACAGGCCCGCCAGGAGCTCCGCAACGAGAAGAAGGAAGCCCGGCAGGAAAAGAAAGAAGAGAAAAAGGCTAAGCTTTCCGCCCAATGGGAAGGCGTTAAGAACACTTTCAAGAAGGACAAGAAAGAAGAAAACTAAGACGTCGGGCCGGATCCTGACGGTGACGGCAAGGCGGACGCGCCTTTGCCGTATACAGACCATTGGCTCCCTTTGGCGTTGCCGGAGGGAGTTTTTTGGGATGAATACGGCGTGCCTGATTGATCGCCCGCCTTCCATGGGGTATAATCATCCGGATTGAATCCTGAATTTCAGAAAGGAGATTCATGTAAAATGAAAACAAGGAAAATCTTTGCCCTGCTGATCGCCGTGGCGCTGCTGTTCAGCTGCGCTGCCCTCGCGGAAGAGGAGCTCCCCAAGGTACAAACAGGTATCTATACCATCAGTAACAAAACCGGTGAAGCGGTGACCGAAGTGAAGATTACCGACAACGTGACCGGTGAGAGCAACGACTGGTCCTTTACCGGGGACGACGCCCTCGAAGGCGACGGACTGCTGATCCTTTATTTCGACATTCCCGAAGGCGAGGATGGCGAGCATCGCCTGACCCTGTCTTTCAAGACGAAGAGCGGCCGGGAAGAATCCTTCGGCACCCTGAGCATTGAGGAAGTCAACATTGATCTGCTGGCTGCCGACGCGATGACCGGCGCCACCCCGATCGCCTTCAGCAAGGTCGTACCGGAAAAGACAGGCAATTATACTTTCTATAACCAGACCGGCGAGGTCGTCAAGTTCATTAACCTGATCGACAATGAAGAGGGAACGGCGGTTCGGATGGCTTTCAAGGATGGTTTTGATCCCGATGAAAGCCACTTAATCAGTTTCGGCGTCCCGGGTGACCGGGAGGATGTGACCCTGACGCTGCAGTTTGTCACCGAGAGCGGTAAGATCGGCATCTTCAACACCCTGAAGATCGAGGATGTTCCGATCACCCTGCTGAACATTGATTCTGTCAGCGGCGCCACGCCCATTTCCTTCACTGCCCCCGCTCAGGATTAACATCATATCCGGAATCATCAATTTCCCGGTCCGGCTTTTGCCCGGCCGGGTTTTATAATGCTGCATCCCATCAGAAAAAACAAAAGTGAATTTCCAGCGGTGAAAAAAAATCTGAAAAAAGCCCGAGGATATGATATTATTGCTTATGCTGAAGCGTCGCTGATGGATTAAGCGGGAACTCATATGTCTTAACGGAGGTTGTAATGATGGATTTAGGTATTCAGCTTTTCGGTGTCCTGGCCAATACGGATCTCCCGGCCGCTGAAGTTTTCTCCCGGCTCAAAGAGATGGGCTATACCCATGTGGAGCCATGCCTGGCGCTGGATCCCATCGGATCTTTTGAAAAGGTGATCTGGCCTCTGGCGGAATTCGACGGATACATGGAAACCATTTCGGCCCTGGGCCTGAAGGCGGACTCGGTCCACATTTTCGGAAAGACGCTGAACGCGCATGCCCAGACTCTTTGTGAACTCGCGGCAAAGTGGGGCATTCGTGCCTTCGTGGTAAAGGTGCCCAACGATCCCACGGAGCTGCAGCTTCAGGAGACGTCCATTGCCTGGCTGACCCTGGCCGATGCCCTGCGTGAAGCCGGAACCTCCCTGCTGATTCACAACGAGGCGGCGGATATCGCCGCAAAAGCAGACGGCAAGACCCTTTGCGAGCACATGCTGGACCTGTGCCAGGGCCGCGTGGGACTTCAGGTCGACGCAGGCTGGGCCATGCAGGGCGGCGTGGCGCCCCTCGCCTTCCTCCGGCGCAATCGGGACCTGGTGCGTTCCGTACACTTCAAAGATTTCGACAGCGAAGGCCATGCCGTCACAGTTGGCGAGGGTGTCCTGCCCCTGGAGGACTGCTTCGCCTTTGCCCGGGCCCATGGTCTGCCGCAGCTGATCGACCAGGACAGCTTTACAGGGGATCTCTTCGGGGATCTCCGGGATGTCCGGCGGCGCTTCTCCGAGCTGTCCGGCAGCCGTTCGGATACCGTGAGCTATCTTAACGTCATGGATTATGAAACCGGGGAGATCCACACCATGGCGAAGTTTGACCACGTCATCGAGGCGCCCAACTGGATGCGGACCACGGGAGAGCTGGTGTACAATTCCAACGGCCTCCTCTACGCCTGGAAGGACGGCGCTGAGCGCCGGATCGACACCGGGCTGTGCACCAACTGCAACAACGACCATGTGCTCTCCCCGGAGGAAGACGCCATCGCCGTCAGCCACATGACCTTTGACGAGGGCTTCACTTCCAGGGTTTATATTGTGCCTTTCGACGGAAGCGGCCCCAGGCTGGTGACACCCAACTCCCCCTCATTCCTCCATGGCTGGTCTCCGGACGGAAAAGAGATGGCCTACTGTGCCTTCCGGGAGATCAACGGCCGACGAGAGGTGGATGTGTACACGATCCCGGCGGAGGGAGGCGAGGAAAAGCGCCTGACGAACGGCGGCTTCAACGACGGTCCCGAGTATTCCCCGGACGGGAAGCACATCTGGTTCAACTCCACACGCACCGGCCTCATGCAGGTCTGGCGGATGAACCGCGACGGTTCCGATCCTGTCCGCATGACAGGCAACGAAGAGAACTGCTGGTTCGGCCATATTTCCCCGGACGGGAAAAAGGTCGTGTATATCGTTTATCACAAGGGACATCTCCGGCCCGACGAGCACCTGCCCAACATGCAGTGCGAGCTCTGGGGCATGAACGCGGACGGTTCCGATGCCCATCGGCTGTGCTCCTTCTTTGGCGGCCAGGGAACCATCAACGTGAATTCCTGGGCTCCCGACAGCAGGCATTTCGCTTTCGTCAGCTATGAGTGGTAACGATACGGGGACCGGAAGATCATACTGACCACTGAAGTACGAAAGGAGCCTTCCAATGCTAAAACGTGCCGCTCTCAAAGATGTCCGTGTTCTGCCCGGCCTCTTCCGCCAAAGGATGGATCTGAACGAAGCGTATCTGCTGGAACTCGATTCAACCTGTCTCCTGCAGAATTTCTATCTGGAAGCCGGTATCATCCTGCCCGGCCTGCAGGTGGTTCCGGATCCTTCCGCCGCCAAAATGCACTGGGGCTGGGAAGCTCCAAGCTGTCAGCTTCGCGGCCACTTCCTGGGCCACTGGCTCTCCGCGGCCGCGTCGCTTTGCGCTAACGGCAGCAAACCGGAACTCCGGGCCAAACTGGATCATATTGTCTCGGAGCTGGCCCGCTGCCAGCAGCTGAACGGGGGCGAATGGGTCGGCTCCATTCCGGAAAAGTATTTTGCAATGATGAAACCGGATCGGTATATCTGGTCTCCGCAATATACGATGCATAAAACGATTATGGGCCTTAAAGATGTCTATGATCTTCTCGGGAATCAGACAGCTGTCGATATCCTGGACCATCTGGCAGACTGGTATGTCCGCTGGGTGGACGATGTGCAGGAGTCTGATCCCGCCGCGGTGTTCAGCGGCGAGCAGGCCGGCATGCTCGAAGTCTGGGCAGATCTGCTTGCCCTGACCGGCAAGGAAAAATACCGGAAACTGATCGCTGCCTATGAAGGCAATGCCCTGTTTGACCGGCTGGATGAAGGTACCGACGCACTGACGGATGATCATGCCAACGCATCCATACCCGTTTCCCACGGTGCCGGACGCCTGTTTGAAATCACCGGGGACGATAAGTGGATGCGGCGCATGGAGGCCTTCTGGAAAAACGCAGTCACAGACCGCGGCATGTTTGCCACCACCGCATCCAACGCGGGCGAATTCTGGATTCCGCCCCACGCCCACGCCCAGTACCTGACCGGAACAGACCAGGAATTCTGTACGGTTTATAACATGGTCCGCACCGCTGAATACCTGTATCGCTGGACCGGCGACGTCCGCTACGCGGATTATATCGAACGGGCAATCTATAACGGTTTCCTTGCCCAGCAGAACAAACAAACCGGCATGCCCACTTACTTCCTGCCCATGGCGCCGGGTTCCCGTAAAACCTGGGGCAGCCGTACCCGGGACTTCTGGTGCTGTTTCGGCACCATGGTTCAGGCCCAGACGATGTATCCCTCCCTGATCTGGTATACAGACGGGAAAGACATCGCCGTCAGCCAGTATATTCCCTCGGAAGCAACGATCTCCCTGGACAGCGGTGAAGTCCGCCTTTCCCAGTCTGTCCATATGAAGAATTATAATAACCAGGTGCTTTTTGATGAGCACAGCGGCGGCCGCGTCTCCAGATGGAGCCTGCGCTTTCATGTCAGCACCGATCTATCCGCGCCTTTCACGCTGAAACTCCGTGTCCCTGCCTGGTGCGCCGGGGCCCCGGAGGTTTCCCTGAACGGAGATTCGGTTCAGGCTGAAATCCGGGACGGATATCTGCTCCTTGCCCGCGTCTGGAAAGAAGACGAACTGGATATCTTCTTCCCCTCCGCGATTCGCTTTGAACCGCTGGAAGGCGCACCGGAAATGGCTGCCGCCGTGGAAGGGCCGGTTGTTCTCGCCGCACTGACAGATCACGACTGCGGTCTGACGGTTGATCCGGACCATCCGGAAAAAGCCCTCCTCCCGGAAATACCCCATACCTATGACGTGTTCGTCTGGCAGCAAAGCACATGGCGTACCCGCCGGCAGCCGGCCAATTTCCGCTTCGTTCCCCTTTATGAGGTCACTGATGAAACATACACTGTATATTTCACGCTGAATCAGGGCAATGACTGACCGAAGACAACGGACGGTTGAATAACAAAATGAGAAATCAGAACAAACAGTTTCAGTTTCTTCTGCAGGGAGGTGAGAAACATGGACTTCAAAGTGCCGGCCGTCATTATTCTGACCGTTGTGTATCTTTACGGAATGCTGCTGAATGTCATCAGTATGCGTTCGATGAAAAACCCGGTCCCCGCGAATGTTGCAGATGTTTATGATCCGGAAACCTACCAAAAATGGCGGAAATACAAGGGAGAAAAGTCGCGACTGGCGGTGATCTCCGAAACGGCGTCGTTTGTCATCAGCCTGCTGCTGATCGTTCTGAATGTTTATGCCTCCTTCGCCGGTTTTTTTCCGAAGACGCTCTTCCTGCAGATGCTGGCCGTTATACTGCTTGGAGCGATCACGGATCTTCTGCTGATTCCCTTCTCGTATTACAACACCATGGTGATCGAAGAGAAATACGGATTCAATCGGTGCAGCAGGAAAACTTTCTGGCTCGATCAGTTGAAAAGCTTTTTGATCGGAATTCTTATCAGTGTCATCGTAGGCGGCCTGCTCATGTGGATACATCAGGCGCTGGGTGATTTGCTCATTGTCGTATTCGCCGGTGCGATGACTCTGCTGCTATTGGCGATTGCTTTCCTGTATCCTGTTCTCAGCCGGATTTTTAACAAGTTCACGCCGCTGGAAGATGGGGAACTGAAGGAGAAATTGACAGCCCTGCTGGAAAGACACGGGTATAAAGTCCGGGTAATTCAGGTCATGGATGCCTCCCGGCGTACAACGAAATCCAACGCTTACTTCTCCGGCTTCGGAAAGATGAAAACCATCGTTCTGTTTGACACCATGCTCGAACAGATGACCACAGATGAGATCTGTGCGGTTTTTGCTCATGAAATGGGTCACGGGCTGCACAGGGACACGCTTCGCAACCAGATTCTTTCTTTCCTGCAAATGCTGGTTATCGGTATACTCGCGTGGCTGACACTGCGGACACAGGAGATCTGGCCGGCCTTTGGATTCGATTCAGTGAATTACGGCTTTGCACTGATCCTGATCATGAGCGTTGAGTTCGCTTTGATTGCTCCGCTTTTCGGGCTGTTGGTGAATTACCTGTCCCGTCGCGCTGAATATCGTGCGGATGCACAGGCTGTACAGGAAGGATACGGGGATGAGCTGATCTCCGCTCTGAAAAAGCTGGCAAGAGAGAACTTTGCAGATCTGGCGCCGAGCCCTTTGCTGGTAAAACTGGAGTATTCACATCCTACGCTGAGTCAGAGGATCGATGCGATCAAAAACAGTAACAAACGTTTAAGCAACGACTGAGGAAGGAAACAGAATGCTTTCAAAGATCAAAAATGAACTGCTGTTTGCAAGTGTCTTGGGGAACGGCAATGAAAAAGTCCGGAAGAATATTCTGGAGGACAACCGGAAAGCCGCGATTTTCTGGGCGGTAATCCAGCTTATCTTCTGGTCCTTCAGTCTGATCATGTCCCGCATTGACCCGGAGTATACTGATTGCCTTCCCGTCTATATCATCGTTCTTGTCGTTTGCGGCGTATCGTTTTTTCTTGCGCACTATGTCTGCCCAAAGCATCTGAACCTTGTACCGGCGGTCGCGATCGCGCTGAATCTGGCGCTCCTTGGCGCGGGCGTCGGCATTACGGTGCTGAAACCCCATCTCCGGTCCGCTGTCCTCTTCTGCACGCTGCTGATTGTCCCGGTCAGTTACGTCACGGATACGCTGTCGACAATTGTGCTGATTTTGATTGATTTTCTGACGCTGGTGATTACCGGATCCAACCGTATGGATCCTGACATTTACCAATGGACCGTAACCTTCTTCGTTATATTCGGATCGGTCGGAATCCTGATGGGGCATTTTATCAACAAGACCCGATTCGAACGCTATGTTTTTGCCGAATCCGCCATGCAGCTGGCTGAACTGCAGACCAGATACGCCTATTATGATCAGATGACCGGGCTTCAGAACAGGCGGGCCTTTTCCGAGAAAGTCGAGCAGCTTTCAAAGCAATTGCCCATTCCCTGCACTGTTATCATGGCGGATATCAACGGCCTGAAAGAGGCAAACGACACGCTCGGACATGAAGCAGGCGATGAGCTGATCATCGGCTCGGCAGAGTGTCTCAGAAAAAGCTTTGACGGGATCGAAACCGTCTACCGTCTCGGCGGCGACGAATTCACAGTCATCATGGAGAGACCGGAAACCGAAGCGAGGAAGTGTCTGGAGCGGATGGAGAAGATCTGCGCAGACTGGAAAGGGAAGTTTATCAACGGTATTTCTATTTCATACGGCGTTTCGTCAACAGAAGAGTTTTCAGATCCGGATTCCCTCCTGAAAGCGGCGGACCGGAGAATGTATGAGTATAAGAGCAATTATTATCAACATACCGGGAAAGAAAGACGGAAAAGATAAAAAGCCCCTAAAAGAGACAGATACTACTGCCCTGTCGGCATGATCGGGTTGTGATAGAATCGGGATAAAGGAAAGAGTATATTCCACTTCAGAAGGTATGTGGAAGGTACGGAAACCAGTCCGGTCAGCTATCTGGAAGGAATCTATGTCAGGGAAACAAGCCGAGGGAAGGGAATTGCCCGGAGACTCCTGAGAGCCTGTGAGGACTGGGCCCGGGAATGTACCGCGATTTCAAGAAGTTCCGGAGGAGCGAGACATGACTTACGACCTGATTTGTATCGGGATGGCGCTGGTGGATTCCATCATCAAAGGTTTCGATCCAAAGCCTGTTTCCGCATCGGGCTATCGCGCTGTCTCCGGTACGCTGAACGCCGGGGGAGAAGCAGTTAACGGGGCAATGGCTGCGGCGAAACTGGGATTACGCACCGGGATCCTGTGCTCATTGGGTGATGACGCCGCTGCCGACATCGTCAAAGCTGCTTTGCAACGCTGCGGTGTGGACACCGGATTGATTGTACGGTCTCCGCAGACTCCGGTGACAACGATGTTTGTTAACGACGACGGTACCAGGAAGTCCATTACAAACGAAGCGCACCGGTACAACTTTCATCCTGAAAAGAACATCGATTCATTTACGGACGCCAGGGCGATCATCCTCGGATCCCTTTTCCGGTCGCCCTTCGACGATCCTGAAATCATTCATGCTGTCCTTTCGGCCGCAAAGAACGCAGGACTGATCACAGCGGCAGATACAAAACTGCCGAATTTCAGGAAACTGACACTGGAGGATCTGAGGGAATCCCTTCCGCTCATTGACTACATTACGCCGAATGAGGACGAGGCTGCATTCATGACAAACATGAAAACCCCGGAAGGGATGGCGGACGAGTTACTGCGCTATGGTGTGAAAAATGTGATTATCAAGCTGGGCGGAAAAGGATGCCTTTTGAAGAACAGCGAAAAACTGATTGAACTCCCCGGATACAGGATTGAAGCGACAGATGCCACGGGAGCGGGTGACAACTTCCTTGCCGGATTTGTTTCGGAGATCCTGAGAGGAAGCAGTGATGAGGACGCACTTCGTTTTGCCAATGCCTGCGGCGCGATCTGCACCACAGCGATCGGGGCAGCGACTGCGCTGAAGGACAGGGAACAGGTGGACAGATGGATGAAAAACCAGGAAGCACGGAACGATAAAGAAAAGTCACCCATTCAGGATTGACGGGCAAATGACGGAACAAAAAAGCGGGAGGCTGTTGCAGGTATGGAGATCATGATCAAAAACAGCGCGGGAGACATCATAAAGCAGGCAGTTCATCCGTCGGAAGTCCTGCTCTGTCTGGATCATCAATGGCAGGACGGGGACACCGTCGAGATATCAGCGCCGCCTCTTTCGCACCTTTGGGTGAAGCTGAACGCATCCGTACCGGGAGGAGAAGTTTTTTGCCCGGACGGACATATGACATGGCGGGTCCCTGCGGGAGAACACCGCCTTGCCTACATGCCCGGAGCTTTTACCTTCTCCCGGAATATCCTTTCAGCCAGGCTGATGAACACTTCCGAACTCACCGCATTGCGCGACCTGGCCAGAAACCCAATGGATCTGCGCGGCAGCACGGATTTTTATCCGCATTGTACAGCCAATGTGGAGACAAGAAATGAATCCGTCTTCGCCGCCCGCAATGTGATCGACGGGCTCCGATACAATACGTACCACGGGGAATGGCCTTTCGAGAGCTGGGGAATCGGCGCCAGGGAGGACGCGTGGTGCAGGCTTGACTTCGGGCGGACGATCATTGCCGAAAAGATGATGCTGACGCTCCGGGCGGATTTCCCGCATGATGCCTATTGGGTGTCAGGGCATGTGACGGATTCGGAGGGAGACGATATCGCCTTTACCCTGAAGAAGACCGGAGAGCGCCAGTCCGTCGAGCTCGGCGGGAGGCATATCCGCTGGCTCCGGCTGGAACGAATGGTAAAAAGTGATGATCCGTCAGCTTTCCCGTCCCTTCGGGCATGGGAAGTAATCGGACGGGATATAATTTGATGGTGCAACAAATCACAACTTGCGGAGGGAAAAATGACGTCTGAAGAATTGAGAATGATATGGGAAAAGGAAGAGAGCATTGCACAGATCAAAGGCTGGGATTTTTCTCATATTAACGGAG
>Ga0265298_10006468_pt1 | contig 14456 bp, 10 predicted proteins | sample AusTroGonzalo_MG_3_FD_193486 | JGI IMG/M metagenome (GOLD analysis project Ga0265298, IMG submission 193486) | Bovine rumen microbial communities from tropical cattle in Woodstock, Queensland, Australia - Gonzalo_01 | ecosystem: Host-associated > Mammals > Digestive system > Stomach > Rumen ... | reverse complement strand
CCCGGTCCCGACGGCCTGCCCGTTCAGGTACAGCTGATAAACGCCCAGTCCCGTGGTCATCCACGTGGCCGATACCACCTTCCCCGGATTCTTCACCGTGCCCAGGAACCAGCTGGCTCCGTCGGCCGCACAGCGGTTCGTCTTGGAGTTGACGGTGCCGGTAATCACCGGGGCGTCCACGGCGGAAATCCACTGCGAGGACTCCCAGGCGGCCGCATCCAGCGCCTCCGTACGGGTCCCGACCACAGGGTTGTTGCAACAGGAACAGACCAGCAGCGCCAGCGCTGCACCGAGGAAATTTGCAATTCTCATAGTATCAATTCTTAACTATACAAATATAATAAAAAATGTCTCATTCTGGGCCACGGGGCGCCTTGAAAAAGTGGCACAATCAAAAAATATTTGTACTTTTGTAAATCATCTAAAACTATAATACACAAAATGGGAGCATTTCACGCATACGACATCCGCGGCATTTACAATGTGGATTTTGACAAAGAAGTGGCCTATAAAGTGGGTTACTTCCTTCCGGCGCTGCTGCATGCGGACAAAGTCCTGGTGGGACGCGACTGCCGCCTCTCCGGGCAGGAAATACATGACTACCTGATCCAAGGCATTACGGACGCCGGCGCCGATGTGGACGATATCGGCTACAGCAGCACGCCGCTGGTGTACTTCGGCACGGCCAACTACGGCTACAAGGCTTCCGTGCAGATCACCGCGTCGCACAACCCCCGCGAGTACAACGGCATGAAGGTGAGCCGGGAAAACGCCCTGCCCGTGGGCCTGGACACCGGCCTGGGCCAGATCAAGCAGTGGATCGACGAAGGCCGCCCCACCCCGGTGGCCGCCCGCAAAGGCAAGGTCACGGAGATTGACATCAAGCCCGACTACATCCAGTTCCTCATGAAATACAAAGGCGACTACTCCAACCTCAAGATCGCCTTCGACCTCTCCAACGGCATGAGCACCCTCTTCGCCAAGGAGGTTTTCCAGGGAGAAGACGCCGTCTTCCTCTTTGACGAGATGGACGGCCGTTTCCCCAACCACGAACCCAACCCGCTGGTGGCCGAGAACGTCGAGCCCCTCAAGAAGCTGGTCGCCGAGATCAAGGCCGATGTGGGCGTCATCTACGACGGCGACGCCGACCGCGTGATGTTCGTGGACGACAAAGCCCGTTTCGTGGCGCCGGATCTGGTGATTGCCATGATGGCCCGCTATTTCTGCGACGAGCGCGGCGAGAAGAATCCGCGCGTGCTGCAGGAAATCCGCTCCAGCAAGGCCGTAGCCGAATACTTGGTCAAAAACTACAACGCCGAGGTGCACACCTGGCGGGTGGGCCGTGCCTTCGCGGCTCCCAAACTCCGGGAAATCGACGGCCTGTGGGGCGGCGAACTGGCCGGTCACTATTACTTCAAAGATTTCTTCTACAGCGACAGCGGCATGCTCTCGAGCATCATCGTGCTGCGCATCGTGAGCGCGCTCAAGAAACAGGGTATCAAGCTCAGCGAAGAAATCGACCGGCTCACCGGCTACGAAAACTCCGGCGAGATCAATTACAAGGTGGAAGACAAGAAGGGCGCCATGGATGCCGTCAAGGCCTTCTTCGAGAGCCAGGAAGTCCCCACCAAGGTGATGGACTTTGACGGCTACCGCCTGGAATTCCCCCAGTGGTGGTTCAACATCCGTCCTTCCAACACCGAACCCTATCTCCGTTTCATCTGCGAGGCCACGTCCCGGGAACTCCTGCAGGAAAAGATCGCCCTGGCCGATGAGATCATCGTCAAACGCTTCGGCGGAAAACGCTAACAGAAAGCATGTCACGTAAATTTATCTTCCTTGCTATACCGGCCCTGCTCCTTGGCGGGGCCGTTGTCTGGGCCCAGACGCCCGAAAGACAAGCCGACTCCCTGCGCCACGCCTTCGGACGCAGCCAGGTGAAGTCGGCCACCAAAGTCGGAACCGATTATGCCGATACGCTGGATACCGGCAATCCGGCCGTGAAAGTCGTGCTCTACAGCAACGGCACCTACCGTTTCGTGAAAGATCCCGCCGCCATGGCGCAGGACAGCGTATTTACCGAGTGCTGGGACACGCGCGCCGTGAATCCCTACCGCCAGGAGCCGTCTTCCCTGCCCGACCGCTTCAGCCTTTGGATCGTGGACTCCCTGGACAGCTACCACTGCCCGTACCAGACCCATCCGCGCTCGCTCTTCGGCTACCGGCACGGCCGCCGGCACCAGGGCATCGACCTCCCCTATCCCACCGGAACGCCCGTGGGAGCCGCCTTTGACGGCAAGGTCCGCATCTCCGATTATGTGGGCGGCTACGGCAACCTGGTGGTCATCCGCCATGCCAACGGGCTGGAGACCTTCTACGGCCACCTGTCCCGCCGGGATGTCCAGTCCGGCGACTGGGTAAGCGCCGGTGACATCATCGGCCTGGGCGGCTCTACCGGCCGATCCACCGGACCGCACCTGCATTTCGAGACCCGTTACCGGGGGGCGGCCTTCGATCCCGCCTGGCTCATCGACTTCGAGACCGGCACCCTGCGGCATCGGCTCCTGCGCATCCGCAGCTGGTATTTCAACCCCAACCAGCGCTATGTCCAGAACGTGGACGACGAGGATGAAATCTTCCGCACCGACGAGGAAGACCGTCTGCTGGCCGAAGAACAGGCCAAGAAAGAAGCGGCCGCCCGGGCCGCAGCAGAGGCCGCAGCCATGCGCTACCACACCGTCCGATCGGGCGACACACTCTCCGGCATCGCCAAGAAGTATCACACCACGGTGAAAGCCCTATGCCGGCTCAACGGCATCAAGGAAACCACGGTGCTGCAGATAGGCAAAAAATTGCGGGTCCACTAGGAACCCGCCATTTTTTTATCGCTTATGTGTGTGCGTGATCAGAAGTTGAATTTGGTCATGCAGATGAAGCGGTGGTTCAGGATCCACTCCTTGTCACCGGTGTACAGACCGCGCAGGTCCCGTTCGCCCCGGCCGAACTCGGCAGCCGTCATGTTGTACTCCAGGGACACGGTGAACTTGCCGATATTCCAAGCCACGGTGGGCGTGGCGCGGAAAGCCTGCTGGATCTTGGTATCGGCGGCCGTATTCATCCACAGGGCACCGCCCTCGGCCAGATCCTGGGTGGTTCCCAGCTGCTTCATATAGCCCAGCATGCACATGGCCTGCACTTTCTTGCCATAGGAGAAGCTCACGAAGGAAGACCAGTCCTGCATGGGGGTGTAGGTATAGACGTGATTCACGTCATCCAGGGAGGCGAAGCCATAGCCGGACAGGAGGTTCAGGTGCTCCCCGGCCTGGGCCAGGACGCTCTTGGCACGCAGCTGGAACTTGCCGCTGGTGTACTGGAAGAAAGCGAAGGGCGACATGGTGGTGAGCAGGCCGCTGGCCTTGGCCACCTTCTTGTCCATGGTATAACCGCGCACCACCTTCTCCGGATTCGCATTATTGTAACCCACATAGGCCACGGGCTTGATGTTGAGCACATCCATACCCACGCGGGCCAGAACGCCTCCATGCTTGTATGACACACCCACATAGGCTTCGGGCAGGCCATACTTGAAGTAGTTCTTGGTCTTGCCGTCCGGGCCGGTGGGAAGATAGTGGTTCAGGTACAGGAGGCTGGCGGTGAAGGTGAAGTCACCGGCAGCGACATCGGCCGTCACCTGGGGGCTGCGGTTGAACATATTGAACGGCGCACCGGTTTCCAGGTTGTTCATGTGGGGCATGTCGGCCGCCATGGGATGCCAGGTCTGACCAATGGTGAGCGAGAGCAGGCTCTCGTCCCACTTGAGTTTCATGAAGGCCTGGCGAAGACGCAGGATGGCCACCGAACCGTTCATGTTGTAGAAGTCGGCCTCCACCTTGCCGGAGACGCCCATCTTGCCGAATTTGTAACCGGACACATCCAGTCCCAGACGGGTGGTGAGGGAAACGAAACGCCAGTTGAGGCCTTCGTTCAGATCCTCACCCGTGAGGGAAGAGATGTTCTTGTCCTGCGGCATATAGAAATAGAGGTCCTCCGTGCCGGCCTTGACCTCACGGGTGTCCAGCACGGCATAGTTGCGGATAAAGCCATAGAGCTTGAACTTGGAGGGCGTTTCCTCCTGGGCGAAGGCGCTGCCGCCAAGCAGCAGGGCCGATATGATGATAATCGTTTTTTTCATTCTCTCTTTTTTCAAATTCCTGGTTTGCCTCGAAGGCTATTCGAAGGCCGACCCAGGGAGTTTGGGGGGATAGCCCCCCAATGGATCGAAGATATCATTTCCGTTTGCGTTAAGCGAACGGGAAAATCTTGGTGAGCCAGAAGAAACCGAAGATGAAGCCCACGACACCGATGATGATACCCACCTTGGCCATGTCCTTGGTTTCCACCAGGCCCGTGGAGGACGCGATGGCATTCGGGGGCGTGGAGATGGGGAAGAGCATGGCGATAGAGGCACACACGGCGATGAACACGATCATGGCCTGCTTGCCGCCCAGGGCGACGAACTGCGCGTTGTTGGCTGCTTCGGGATCGGCCATACCCTCGGCCACCACGATGAGGATGGGGATGAGCAGGGCTGCCGTCGCGGAATTGGAGATGAAGTTGGACAGGAAGTAGCAGACCAGACCGGCGATCACCAGCACCAGCACGACGCTCATGCTGCCGAAAGGAATGGCGCCGATGAGCACTTTGGCCAGACCGGTTCCCTGCAGGCAGGTACCCAGGGCGAAGCCGCCGGCTACCAGCCACAGCACGCTCCAGTTGATTTCCTTGATATCATCCTTGGTGAAGATGCCGCAGGCCGTGAGGACGCCCAGCGGAATGAGGGCCACGATATTGGAGTTGATCTTGGTGACGCTCTCGGTCATCCACAGGAGGATGGTGCCGATGAAGGTGATCCACACCACGGTGGTCTTCCAGGTATGGGGTTTCTTGTTCTCGGGGATTTCCAGGACCAGCTTCTGGGTCTTGAAGGGGAAGAAGAGCTGGAGGATCACCCAGGCCAGCAGAATCATGATGGCCACATAGGGAATCATGTGCACCATCCACTGCATGAAGGGAACCTCAGCGCCGCTCTCGGCCAGGAACTTCACGGCCGTTGCATTGGGCGGCGTGCCGATGGGCGTGCCGATACCGCCGATGTTGGCGGCCACGGGAATGGACAGCGCCAGCCCCACCTTGCCTTTATCATCGGCCGGCAGGGTGCCCAGCACGGGCGCCAGGAAGGCCAGCATCATGGCGGCGGTGGCGGTGTTGGACATGAACATGGAGAAGACGGAAATCACCACGAGGAAGCCCAGGAGCACCCACTTGGGTTTGGTGCCGAACAGGCCCAGCAGGGCACGGCCCATGGTGACGTCCAGTCCATATTTCTCGGCCATGATGGCCAGGACGAAACCGCCCAGGAAGAGCATGACCACGGGATCGGCGAAGGCCGCCATGATGCTCTTGAAGCCCACCAGCTGGCCGAACTTGGGATCACAGAAGAATCCCAGGCCCTTGTCGGAAACCGTGAGCAGGGCGATCACGATCACCAGCAGGGAGGTGGTCCAGTTGGGGATGATTTCGAAAATCCACATCAATGCGGCAAATACAAAGAGGGCGATTACGCGCTGCTGCACCACCGTAAGGGCCTCAATGCCGAAGAAACTGACGGGAACTGCCCAGAGGAAGATGGTGATCAGCAGCACAATGGGCAGAAAAACACAATACTTGAGGTTGATTTTAGACTGTGCCATATGGTTTTTGTATTATTTTTCGTAGGTAAGACGGATATCCACCGGAATCTTCTCCAGACGGAGGGACACGATGCTGGCGGTGAGCGACGGGCTCAGGACGGCATAGCGCGCAATGAAGTCGCGGGCAAAGACCTCGTCCCCGGTTGCCTGGGTGTGCAGGATGGTGGCGCCCAGGTCTTCCAGGGCATGCTCCGTGCGCACGAAGTCAATGTCGTAGCGGCCCGACTCCTTGAGGGTGAAAGCACCCTGCTCCAGCAGATAATTGTAGGTCATCAGGTTGGCCTTGCCGGTGGGGTTGTCGGTGCCGAACCGGCAGGAACGGATCACGTTGGCCACGAAGGTAGCCAGCACGTCCTGCTTCTGGACAAGGGCGTCGATGCGGTGGGCCGACACTTCCTTGACACAGAGCCAGGTTCCCAGCACGTTGGACTTGGCCTTCTCGAAGGTGAGCGCCTGGGCGCCCAGGGCATCGGCCACCGTGCCTTTTCCGTTCACGGTCTCCTTCACGCCCAGGCCCTTGGCCACCTCGCGGAAGACGATCATCCAATAGAACGCGTTGGCGTCCAGGTGTGCGCGGTCGTCCCCGTCGAAGAGGGCGATGCCCACCGGGAACACGGTGCGGTTGAATTTTTCGCGGATGATATTGTCAAAGAGGATGGTGCGGGTGCCCAGTTCTTCCTGGACCTTGGTGTCGTAAGGGAAATTGACGGCAATATTCTTGAACCCGGCGTTGGGATATCCGCCATAGTAGAGGACGTCGCAGGAGAAGACATCCGAAGCCGGCTGCGGTTCGAACTGGTGATAAAGCGGGTCACCGGGCAGCATCTGCTGGAATTCCGGCAGACGGGCCGACAGGCGGTTCAGCTGCGCGGTACGGGCCTCGTTCTTCAGGAGGACATAGGCGCCGTAGGAGGCTTTCTTCCCGTAGAGATGGTCGTCCAGGGTCTCGTTGGGGCCCAGCACCAGATCCATCCGGGAATCATTCATGGCCAGCCAGGCACGGGCGCTCTCGTAATAATTGTCCGTAGCCACTGCATCGGCCAGGGTGTACAGGTATTCGCGCACACTCTCCTTGATGGTGATATTGGCGGCAGCCTTCAGCATTTCCACCATCTTGTTCACCTGGGCGGCATAGGCATCGTGATACCAGACCACCTGGAGAGCATTGTCCTCCCCACGGGTGATCAGGGTATAGGGGCTGTTCTTGTCGGGGTTCTGCAAGGCGTCGAACTCCTCCTCGGTCATGTCTTCCGGATAGAAGCCGGAACCGGCAGGCTTGTGTCCATACCCTTCCACGAAAGGCTTCCCGTCCAGACGGTCCCAGGGGCCGTAATTGATCATGGCATACGCCTTCTCGTCAGGGTCTGCCAGCGCTTCCATGCTCTCCCGGTCGCTGCCGTTCTGCTGCCAGAAAATGGCATCGGCCTCGTTGGCGATGAAGCGGTAAAGATTCAAGACCTCCTTTCCGTTGTCCGAGATACCCGTAAGGTCCGGAGCAGGGAGGGTCACTTCGGCATAATTCTCCATCAGCCTCTGCGCCTCAGACTTGTCCGTATCACAGGCAGCGCTCAGCACCAGCAGCGGGAGAATCCATGCAATCCCAATTCTTTTCATTGTAAACAGTTTCGGTTTGGTTTGAATTTGCAAATTTACGAAATTCCCGCCAAAACGCGAGGGAATAATTCAATAATCTTTACTGCGAATAGTTTGTAAATGCGCGGATTATTCTTTATTTTTGTAACGGAATAACGAAGTATTCCTTAACATTTATAACCGCGTAACACTAAACTTAAGTTTTTATCATGAAAACGACTGACATCATGGCACGCCTGCAGGCCAAATACCCCCTGGAGAAGGAGTATTTGCAAGCCGTGCAGGAAGTCCTGGAATCCATTGAAGATGTATACAATCAGCATCCGGAATTCGAACAGGCCAAGATTGTAGAGCGCCTGGTGGAACCGGACCGCATCTTCTCTTTCCGCGTAACCTGGATTGACGACCGCGGCGAGGTCCAGACCAATACCGGCTACCGCATCCAGTTCAACAGTGCCATCGGTCCCTACAAAGGCGGCCTGCGCTTCCACCGTGCGGTAACGCCTTCCATGCTCAAGTTCCTGGGCTTCGAACAGACTTTCAAGAACGCCCTCACCACCCTGCCCATGGGCGGTGCCAAGGGAGGCAGTGACTTCGACCCCAAGGGCAAGTCCAATGACGAAATCATGCGTTTCTGCCAGGCTTTCATGCTGGAGCTCTGGAACTGCATCGGCCCCGACCAGGACATCCCGGCCGGCGATGTAGGCGTGGGCGGCCGCGAAATTGGCTACCTCTACGGCATGTATAAGAAACTGGCCCGCCAGTACAATACCGGCGTGCTCACCGGCAAGGGCGGCACCTGGGGCGGCAGCATCCTCCGTCCGGAAGCCACCGGCTTCGGCGCCCTGTATTTCACGCATCACCTTCTGGAGAAGGCCGGCATTGACATCAAAGGCAAGAAGGTGGCCCTGTCCGGCTTCGGCAACGTGGCCTGGGGCGCCGCCATCAAAGCCACGGAACTGGGGGCCAAGGTGGTAGCCATCTCCGGTCCGGACGGCGTGTGTCACATCCCCGACGGCATCACCCAGGAAATGATCGACTATATGCTGGTGATGCGTGCCTCCAACCGCGACAAAGTGGAAGACATGGCCACCAAGTTCCCCGACAAGGCCCAGTTCACGCCCGGCAAGAAGAGCTGGAGCATCCCCGTGGACATCGCCCTCCCCTGCGCTTTCCAGAACGAACTGTCCGAAGACGACGCCAAGGAACTCAAAGCCAACGGCTGCATCTGCTGCTGCGAGGTTTCCAACATGGGCTGCCAGCCCGGCGCCATCCATTTCTTCCAGCACAACGGCATCCTCTTCGCGCCTGGCAAGGCCGTGAATGCCGGCGGCGTAGCCACCTCCGGCCTGGAAATGACCCAGAATGCCGAACATATCAGCTGGAGCGGAGAAGAAGTGGACAACAAACTCCACTTCATCATGAAATCCATCCACGAGCAGTGCGACAAATACGGCACGCAGCCCGACGGCACCATCGACTACGTGAAAGGCGCCAACATCGCCGGCTTCATGAAAGTGGCCACGGCTATGCTTGAGCAGGGTACCATCTAGTGCCTGGCCCGATTTCCGCTGATACTGAAACGATTACAAACAAAGGGGTGCACCGCTCGGTGCACCCCTTTATGCATATAACGCTAAAAATCAAAGACTTACGCACCAGGCTATTTGGCGGTCTGGGCAGCGGCCTGAGCCTGGAGTTCGGCCTGGAGGGATTCCAGGGTACGGTCTTCCGGGATGTTCAGGGCCTTGCGGGCATCGGCGGTGATATCCACCACCAGGTTCTCATCGAAATAGATGGCCTGGGAGGCATCGAAGAGCACCAGCAGGTTCTTGGCCTTGGCAATATCGGCCACGACTTTCTGGGCCTTCTCGTTGATGGGAGCCATGAGCTGGGACTGCTGCTGCTGGAGTTCCTGGCTGATATTCTGCTGGAATTCCTGCAGACGGGCGTTGATGTCGGCCAGTTCCTTTTCCTTGGCCTCGCGGATCGCGGCCGTCCAGGTGGCCTGTTTCTGCTGATACTGGGTGTACTTGGTCTGGAATTCCTCTGCCATGGCGGCGTAGGTTTCCTCCGCTTCTTTCTGGGAGGCGGACATCACCTCACGGGCGGCGTCCATGTCCGGCATGAGCATGACCAACTCGTTGAAGTTGACTTTTCCAATCTGCTGGGCAGAAGCGCTGAGAGTTGCAAGCGCTGCAAGGGCAATGACAAATAGTTTTTTCATATCGTTCTTAATTTGTTTTCTTGTTTCGGCGTTACCTCCGCACAATTATCATACCATAATTAGAATTGCTGGCCCAGGACGAAGTGGAACTGGCTTCCGCCGTTGGTGGCATCATCGAAGCCGTAGCCCCAGTCAACACCCAGCAGGCCGATCATCGGGAGGAATACCCGCACGCCCACACCGGCGCTCCGCTTGATCTGGAAAGGATTGAACTCCCGGATGTCGCTCCAGCAGTTACCGCCTTCCAGGAAGGCCAGGGCATAGATGGTGGACTGCGGCTGCAGGATCACCGGATAACGGAGCTCCACGGTGAACTTGTCATAGACATTACCCGCATAGCTGGTATAGTTCTGGCTGTAGGGCGTCACCTTCCGGGGCGTGAGGGAATAATCCTCGTAACCGCGCAGGGAGATGATTTCGGCGCCGTAGGTCATGTAACCCGACATACCGTCACCGCCCACCTGGAAGTTCTCGAACGGGGAATAACCCCAGTTGCGGTTGTAGTAGCCCAGGTAACCGAACTGGGCCCGCGTCATGAGCACCAGGTCGCCCACCAGTTTGGTATAGACGGCGCCGCTGAACTTCCACTTGTGGTATTCGATCCACTTGTAGCGCTGGGCGGCCGTCCAGTTGTCGTAGTTCACATCCTTCCAACTGTTCACGCCCACCTTGTTGCCGTTGGCGTCGTAATCGTACTTGCGGAAGAGGGAGAAGGGCGGGGTGAGCTGCAGGGAGGCCGAGAACTCGGAACCCTGACGGGGATAGATCTGCTGGTCGGAGGAGTTACGGGAAAGCGAGATGGTATAACTGAGGTTGTGGGAAATACCATCGTTGAAGGCAAAGTAACTGTTGGTCCAGTTGGTGAGCTTGTAGGTTTGCCAGCTCAGGTTGTTGTACAGGACGAAGTAGTTGTCGGGCCACTTGAGCCGGGTGCCCAGGCCGGCGTTGAAACCGAATACCTCAAACATCTTGTCGGTGGACAGGATGCCCAGATACAGGTAGGAATCCGTCATGCGGGAATAATACCCGGAGATGTTGAGGGACGTGGGTTTCTTGCCGAAGAGCCAGGGCTCCGAGAAACCGGCGTTCAGGGAGGTGTAATACTGGCCGTTGGTCTGGAAGCGGAAGGAAAGGCTCTGGGCGTCTCCCAGCGGGACCGGACGCCAGGCCTTCTTGTCAAACATGCGGCGCGTAGAGAAGTTGTTGAAACTCACGCCCGCCGTGAGCACGAAGGTATTGCCGCCCCAACCGCCGGAAAGTTCCAGCTGAGACGAGGGCTTTTCGGTGACATTATAGATAACGTCCACCGTATTGTTCAACTGGTTGGGGATGATATTATAGCCCGTTCCATACTGCATGATGGCCTCTGCGTCAAACTGGCCCATGGAGGCGATTTCTCGGATGGAACGCTCAAAGTCTGTCTGGCTGAAGAGGTAGCCGGGCCGGGTCATGAGCTGGCGGCGGATCACCCGTTCGTTGGTGAGGTCGTTTCCGTTGATAATCACCTCGTTCAAGGTAGCGGGCTTGCCTTCCGAGATGCGCATCTCCACATCGACGGAGTCCTGCTGGATGTTGATCTCCACGGGCGTGACATTGAAGAAGAGATAACCGTTGTCCTTGTACAACTTGGACACATCGTACTCGTTCTCCTTGCCGCCGCCGTGCAGGCGCTTTTCCAGGGTGACGATGTCATAGACGTCGCCCTTTTTCACCTGCAGGATGTTGTTCAGCACTTCGGAGGGATAGACGGAATTGCCCGTCCAGGTGATATTCCGGAAATAATAGCGGCGGCCCTGGTCAAAGACCATATCGATGCCCAGGTGCTTGTCGTCCACATAATAGACGGAGTCCCGCACCAGGCGGGCATCGCGGAAACCGGCCTCGTTGAAAGCGTCCAGGACGGTTTTACGGTCCTTCTGGTACTCGGCCTCCTTGAATTTCTTGGATTTGAAGAAGTTATACCAGGTGGGCGCATGGGTTTCCTTCATGTTCTTGGCCAGCTTGAACTCCTTCACGTCGTCATTGCCGGTGAAGTTGATCTGCTTGATCCGGATTTTCCGGCCTTTGTCCACGGCGAAATTCACCCGGACCGTACCCTTGATCACGGTATCGCGGCTCACCTGCACGTCCACCTGGGTCTTGAGGAACCCTTTTTCCTTGAAATAGCGCTCGATGATATCTACGGAAGCATAGCGCACATATTCAGAATACTCCCGGCCGCGGCGCAGGTTCAGGCGCTCCTGGAGGTCTTTCTTTTCACTGCTGGTTACCCCGGAATAGGTCCAGAGGGACACGCGGGGACGCTCCTTGACGCACACCATGAACCAGGCGGTATCCCGGCGGGCGCTGAGCGAATCCACCACCACGGCCACGTCCTCAAAATAGCGCTGGGCCACCAGCCGGTGCACGATGCCGGTAATGTCTTCACCGGGAACGGTCACTTCCATACCCGGCTGCAGGTTGGTGAGCTGCAGGATCTGATGCTTGTTGAAAAAACGGTTTCCCTCTACGCCCACACCGCCCACGATGTACTTCTGGGGACGATTATAATCTATTTCGATGGCGCTGCGCGTGGTTTGCGCCTGCATCACCGCGCAGGGGACCAGGAGCAAGGCCGCACAAAGAATCCGTTTCAGAGTCATTTCAATCAGTTTATCTTGCAAAGATAGGTAATTTATTTTACTTTCCCATAGCGCCGGTCGCGGCGGGCATACTCGGCCAGGGCCTCCCGGAAGGCTTCTTTCCGGAAATCCGGCCACATGATATCCGTGAAGTAGAATTCCGTATAGGCACATTGCCAGAGGAGGTAATTGGAAATGCGAAGTTCTCCGGAGGTGCGGATCAGAAGGTCCGGATCCGGAATGCCGGCCGTCACCAGATAGGCCGAGAAATCATCGGCCGACAAGGCCTGGAACTGCTCGGCCGTGCACTGCGCGGCGGCCTTCTTCATGGCCTGGAGCATATCCCACTGGCCGCTGTAGCTCAGGAATACGATGAGGGTGGTGTGCGGATTGCCCGCCGTGGCGGCCATCAGCTGGTCGATGGAGCGGTTGAGCGATTCCGAGAGCCGGGCCCGGTTGCCCAGCACCACGAAGCGCACGCCGTTGCGCATCATGTTGTCAAACTCCTGCTGCATGGACTGCATCATGAGTTCCATGAGTTTGTCCACCTCGGCCTGGGGCCGGTTCCAGTTCTCCTCGGAGAAAGCGTAGAGGGACAGATACGGGATGCCGTCCTCTACCGCCGCTTCCAGGCAGGCGCGCACACTTTCTACGCCCTCCATGTGCCCATAGACGCGATCCAGTCCCCGGGCTTTCGCCCAGCGGCCGTTCCCGTCCATGATAATCGAGACGTGCTGCGGAATGCGTTTATCCATTGTTTCTCATATCCTCGCCCCAGAACAGCCGGGAGGTAAGGGCCTTCACAAAGCCGGATTGGGCAAGCCGGATACGCTTAAGCGAAAACTGTGCCATCTCCACATGAATGGTCCAGTCCGGCTGAATTTCCACCGTGTGATTGTCTGTGGACATGATGGCACGGCCGTCACGGGACTCGAAACGGATGTCCACCTTGGCGGTTTCGGGCACCACGATGGGCCGGACGTTCAGGTTGTGCGGAGCCACGGGAGCGATGATGAGGACCTTGGTGTCGGGCATACAGATAGGGCCGCCCACGCTCAGGGAATAGGCCGTGGAACCGGACGAGGTGGCCACGAGCAGTCCGTCGGCCCAATAGGTGGGCAGCGGTTCGCCGTCGATGCTCACGTGGATGCCCAGCACCGAGGAGCCGCTGCGGTGCAGGGACACCTCATTCACCGAGTAGGGCAGCATGCCGATGGAACGGCGGGCCTCCGGGCCCTTGAGCGTAGCGTTGAGGACGGTGCGGTATTCGATGCTGAAATCCCCTTCCACCAGGGCCTTGCGCACCTCCTCCGGACGGTTCTCGCACAGGAAACCGATCCGGCCGAAGTTGACCCCCAGGATGGGAAGGCCGATATCGGCCACCATGTGCGCCGCCGACAGGAAAGTACCGTCGCCGCCCATGGAAAGGACCAGGTCCGTATCCGGACGGACATCGGCCTTGGAACGGATTTCATATATCTCGAACGTGGCGCTTTCCAAATCCTGCAGCAGGGCTTCCATCCGCGCATCCTTCTTAAGGTCTTCCTTCAGGATGAAATATCCTATTTTCATAGCTACCTTTATAATTTAACTGGCAAATTTAACAAATTCCGCCATTATGTCCGCCATCTGCAGAGCAAATGCAGTGTAAAAAGGGGTAAAATTGATGTGAATTGTCGCGGGACCCCTATTTTTTTACAAGCTTTTACAGAAGTTTTTACATCCTTTGACAAAAAATCAGACAAGTTTTGCCAACTTTGCAAAGGCCAAAAGCCCAAGGTTAGTTAGTTATCATAGAGCCCCGCCCCCAAGCGGGGCTCATGATTTATCCGGGAAAACGTTTGGAAAAACGGGCAAAAATGCGAACTTTGTGCCCATTATGTTTTATTCCGCCCAAGAACTCTTTTTCAGTGTGGCGCTGGCCGTCTATGTAGCCAGCAGCGTTTTCGTCGGCTGCGTACGCTGGGCACACAAGTGCAAGCCATACGCCAAACATAAAGATTACTATTACCCCGGCTGGCGGGTGATTGTCCAGTGCGCCTTATTCAACCTGCTGCTCATTCCGGGCATCTTCTTCCCGCAGGAGGCCGACAGCGTCCTGCAGTTCCGGATGGCGCTCATCCTGTCCTCCCCCTTCTACTGCGCCGCCATCATCTTTTCCTATTTCGGGAAAGTACTCGGCATCACCTGGTGGAAAAGGCCCATCATCGGCCTGTCCATTCCCTTCACCATCCTGTTTTTGTCGGCCGCCGTATTTACCATCAT
>Ga0265298_10006467_pt1 | contig 14456 bp, 9 predicted proteins | sample AusTroGonzalo_MG_3_FD_193486 | JGI IMG/M metagenome (GOLD analysis project Ga0265298, IMG submission 193486) | Bovine rumen microbial communities from tropical cattle in Woodstock, Queensland, Australia - Gonzalo_01 | ecosystem: Host-associated > Mammals > Digestive system > Stomach > Rumen ... | reverse complement strand
TACGGACCATAACGTGGATGAGACGCTGACCATCACCGACCGTGCCTACCTGCTTTTCGAAGGCCGCATCCTGTTCCAGGGCTCTCCCGAGGAACTGGCTGAGAACAAGGTGGTGCGCGAGAAGTATCTGACGACTTCGTTTGTGCTCCGCAAGAAGGATTTCCAGTTGTTGGAGGAAGAACGGCAGGCGAAGGAAGCTGAAGAGGAGAACTTGTAGTTTAGAGTATAAAGTTTAGAGTTTAGAGTTGAATACATTGGGTGCAGAATGGTATCCGAAAAGGAATAAGTCGTTAAATTATATTAAAAGAAATCATCTATAAACTATAAACTCTAAACTATAAACAAAAAAATAAGTACCTTTGCACCTCAAAATTTTGAGTATATATTAAATAAGGTATAAGAAACAATGAAAATTACATTTGATTGCCCTGATAAGATCAATGGTCTGTTGACGATGACCATTGAGCCCGCAGACTATCAGGAGAAGGTAGAGAAGACACTGAAAGATTATCGTAAGAAAGCCCAGATACCCGGTTTCCGTCCGGGACAGGTGCCTATGGGTCTTGTCAAGCGCCAGTATGGAACGGCCGTGAAGGTCGATGAGGTAAACCGCCTGATGGGCGAGAAGCTCTACGAGTATATCCGTGAGAACAAAATCCAGATGCTGGGTGACCCCCTGCCCAATGAAGAGAAGCAGCAGCCGCAGGACTTCGAGAAGGACGGCGACCTGACTTTCGTGTTTGACATCGCCGTAGCCCCGGAATTCAGTGTGGCTTTGAGCGGCAAGGATAAGATTGACTATTACACTATTGATATCGATGACAAACTCATCGACCAGCAGGTACAGATGTACGCTTCGCAGGGTGGTGAGTTCGTGAAAGCTGACGTGTTCAGTGGCAACGATACCATCACAGGTGACCTTCGTCAGCTCGACGAGAAGGGTAATACCCTCGAGGGTGGTATCACTACCGAGAGTGGCATGGTCATGCCCGCCTATATCAAGGAGGAGAAACAGAAAAAACTGTTTGATGGCTGCAAGCCTGGCGACATCATCACCTTTAACCCAAAGAAGGCCTATCCCGACAACGATGCCGAGGTGGCCGCCCTGTTGAAGGTCGACAAGGAGCAGGTGAAGGATCTTGCGAGCGACTTCTCGTTCCAGGTGACTGAGATCCGTCATTTCCAGCCTGCTGAGGTAGATCAGAAACTCTTCGACCGTGTGTTCGGCGAGGGTACGGTAAAGGATGAGAAGACTTTCCGTGAGAAGATTGCCGAGCAGCTGAAGGCTCAGTTTGCCGGTAGCAGCGACTTCAAGTTTATGCAGGACGTGCGCGCCCATCTGGAGAAGAAGGTCGGTAAGCTTGAATTCCCCGAGGCCCTGCTGAAGCGTATCATGCTCAACAACAATAAGGACAAGGGTGAGGACTTCGTGGAGAAAAACTTCGAAGGTAGCATCAAGGAACTGGCCTGGCATCTTATTAAGGAGCAGATTGTCAATGCCAACAACATCAAGGTGGAAGAGGATGACATCAAGCGTGTAGCTCGTGAGGCCATCCGTGCCCAGTTTGCCCAGTATGGTATGAGCAATGTGCCTGAGGACGTGCTCGACAACTATGCCGCTGAGCAGTTGAAGAAACGTGAGAACATAGACAATTTTGTAGACCGTGCTGTCGATCTCAAATTGACAGAAACGCTCAAGAATGTCGTCAAATTGAACGAAAAATCGGTTTCTTTGGACGACTTTAATAAGCTAATGGAGGGAAAATAAGTTTTTTTACGAAAAAATAACTCCATTTTTTGCCGGTTATCGACTTTTTTTATTATCTTTGTGTCCCAATCACGAGATAAGGAAAAGTCGATAACTTTTTTCTGTCCCGAAAAAATGAGAAGGAGAATAGATATGATAAAGAATGATTTTAGGAAATATGCTACACAGCATTTAGGAATGGATGGCCTGACACTTGACGATGTGATGAAGGCTCAGGCTCAGTATCTCAACCCGTATATCCTTGAGGAGCGCCAGTTGAACGTGACACAGATGGACGTCTTCTCACGCCTGATGATGGACCGCATCATCTTCCTCGGCACACAGATAGACGACTATACGGCCAATACGTTGCAGGCACAGTTGCTCTACCTTGACTCCGTGGATTCGGGCAAGGATATCTCCATCTATATCAACTCACCTGGCGGCAGCGTGACGGCAGGTCTTGGCATCTATGACACCATGCAGTTCATCAGCAGTGACGTGGCCACCATCTGTACGGGTATGGCTGCCTCAATGGGAGCCGTGCTGCTCGTGGCTGGTACTGAGGGTAAGCGTTCGGCACTGCCCCATAGTCGTGTGATGATTCACCAGCCGTTGGGTGGCGTGCAGGGTCAGGCTTCGGATATCGAGATTGAGGCTAAGGAGATCCTGAAGTTCAAGAAGGAACTCTACACCATCATCTCCGAACACTCGCATACACCTTATGATAAGGTCTATGCCGACTCTGACCGTAACTACTGGATGACGGCTGAGGAGGCTAAGGAATATGGTATGATTGACAACGTATTGACGAGGAAACAGTAATGGTAAAGAAATCGTGTAACTTCTGTGGGAGAACGGAACGTGAGGTCCGTCTGCTCATCACGGGTCTGAACGGCTATATCTGCGAGGATTGTGTCCAGCAGGCCTATAAGATCGTGCAGGAGCAGGACTGGCTGAAGGACCAGCCGGCCAAGGGGAAACCCAAGTCTCAGAAGGTGCCCAAGCCTATGGAGATCAAGGCATACCTTGACCAGTACGTCATCGGTCAGGACGAGGCGAAGCGCTACCTCTCCGTGGCGGTCTATAATCACTACAAGCGCTTGCAGCAGCCGCAGGACAAAGACGGCGTGGAGATAGAGAAGAGTAATATCATTATGGTGGGCTCTACAGGTACCGGCAAGACGCTGCTGGCGAGGACCATCGCACGACTGCTTGACGTGCCTTTTACCATTGTCGATGCTACAGTCTTTACTGAGGCCGGCTATGTGGGCGAGGATGTGGAGAGTATCCTCACCCGCCTGCTACAGGTGGCAGACTATAAGGTGGATGCTGCACAGCGCGGCATTGTGTTCATCGATGAGATTGACAAGATCGCCCGTAAGACCGATAACCCCTCCATCACCCGTGACGTCAGTGGTGAGGGTGTGCAGCAGGGACTCTTGAAACTATTGGAGGGCACGAATGTCAATGTGCCGCCCAAGGGAGGCCGTAAGCACCCTGATCAGGAATATATCTCAGTGGATACCCGCAACATTCTGTTCATCTGTGGCGGTGCCTTTGATGGTATTGAGCGGAAGATTGCCCAACGGATGAACACCCATGTGGTAGGCTATAACTCTATCCAGAATGTTGCGAAAATTGATAAGGGGAACCTGATGCAGTATATTGTGCCACAGGACTTGAAGTCCTTCGGGCTGATACCGGAGATTATCGGTCGACTGCCTGTGCTTACCTATCTGAATCCGCTTGACCGAGAGGCATTGTCGAAGATCTTGACAGAACCTAAAAACTCTATTATCAAGCAGTATGAGAAGCTGTTTGAGATGGATGGCATTAAACTGAGTTTTACGCCAGAGGCTCTGAAAGTGATCGTCGATAAGGCTGTAGAATATAAGTTGGGTGCCCGTGGATTGCGCTCCATTGTAGAGAGCGTGATGATGGACACCATGTTTGAAATACCTTCGAAGAAGGTTAAGAATTTTGAGGTGACGGCCGACTATGCCATCCGGCAGTTGGAGAGGTCTCACCTGCAGAAACTGGCATCCTAAAACGAAAACAAGCCTATATATTAACGAAAGAAGGAAAATGTATGTCGAACAAGACAAATCTACATGAAGCGCTGAAGAAGTATTTCGGTTTTGACAAGTTCAAAGGCGATCAGGAAAAGATTATCCAGAATCTGCTGGAAGGCAAGGACACGTTTGTGTTGATGCCGACCGGTGGCGGTAAGTCGTTGTGCTATCAGCTCCCCTCCCTATTGATGGATGGGACGGCCATCGTGATATCGCCCTTGATAGCCCTCATGAAGAATCAGGTGGACTTCATCTCGCAGCTCAGTGAGCATGAAGGGACGGCACACTACCTGAACTCATCGCTCAACAAGGCCGCCATAGATCAGGTGAAGGCTGATATCCAGTCGGGTATCACCAAACTGCTTTACGTGGCCCCCGAGTCGCTGACGAAGGAGGAGAACGTGGAGTTCCTCAAGACGGTGAAGATCTCGTTCTATGCTGTCGATGAGGCTCACTGTATTTCGGAATGGGGACATGACTTCCGTCCAGAGTACCGTCGTATACGCCCCATCGTCAATGAGATTGGGGAGGCTCCCATCATCGCGCTGACAGCCACGGCAACCGATAAGGTCAGGTCGGATATCAAGAAAAACCTGGGCATCCTTGATGCGAAGGAGTTCAAGAGCTCGTTCAACAGACCTAACCTTTATTATGAGGTACGTCCAAAGACCAAGGACGTGGACAAGGATATCATCAAGTTCATCAAACAGCATCCAGGCAAGAGCGGCATCATCTATTGTCTCTCGCGCAAGAAAGTGGAAGAACTGGCCGCCATTCTCAGAGCCAATGACATTAAGGCGGCAGCCTATCATGCCGGTCTTGACTCGCCAACCAGGACGCAGACACAGGATGACTTCCTGATGGAGAACATTGACGTCATCGTGGCAACCATCGCCTTTGGCATGGGCATAGACAAGCCCGATGTGCGTTTTGTCATCCACTATGACATCCCAAAGTCGCTGGAAGGCTATTACCAGGAAACGGGACGTGCCGGGCGTGATGGCGGAGAGGGCCTCTGTCTGGCTTTCTACTCCAGCAAGGACCTCGATAAACTAGAGAAATTCATGGAGGGCAAACCTGTGGCGGAACAGGATATCGGACGACAGCTGCTCGTGGAGACGGCTGCCTATGCCGAGACGAGTGTCTGCCGTCGTAAGATGTTGCTCCACTACTTCGGTGAGGTGTATGATAAGGAGAACTGCGGCAATTGTGATAACTGTCTGCATCCCAAGACGAAGATAGAGGCCAAGGACGAGTTGGTGATTGTATTGAAGGTTATCCAGTTGATCAAGGAAAATTTCCGTTCCGACTATGTGATCGACTTTATCATAGGCAAGGAGACAGAGGAAATCCTGGCCCATAAGCACCATGAACTGGAAGAGTTCGGTGTTGGCGAGGATGAGGATGATAAGATATGGAATCCCGTCATTCGTCAGGCCCTGTTGATGGGTTACCTGAAAAAGGAGGTGGAGAACTACGGTCTGCTCAAGATTACACCCGCAGGCAAGAAATTTATGAAGAATCCGCAGTCATTCATGATTGTGAAGGATGCAGAGTTCTCCGATTACGATGATGGCGGCCCAGACCGTGAGGCGACGGCTGGGGCTCTCGATCCCACTCTGGCCTCCATGCTGCGTGATCTTCGTAAGAAGGTGTCCAAAAAGATGGGGCGTCCGCCGTATGTCATTTTCCAGGATGTCAGCATCGACCAGATGGCTACCGACTATCCTGTCACACTTGAGGAACTGAAAAACATCCAGGGTGTGGGCGAGGGAAAAGTGAAACAGCCCTATGCCAAGGAGTTTGTTGAACTTATCTCGAAGTATTGCGAGGAGAATGAGATTGAGCGACAGGTGGATCTGCGTGTCCGTACCGTAGCGAAGAAGTCGATGCTGAAGGTGAAGATCATTCAGAGTATCGATCGTCAGATTGCCCTCGACGACATAGCCAATGCTCAGGGCATTGACTTCGATGAACTGCTTGATGAGATAGAGGCCATCGTTTATAGTGGTACAAAACTGAACATCGACTACTTCTTGGAGGAGGTGATGGATGAGGACCATGTGGATGATATCTACGATTATTTTACTGAGTCGGAAACAGACAAACTCGATGTTGCTCAGGACGAGCTTGGTGAGGAGTATTCGGAGGAAGAAATCCGTCTGGTGCGCATCAAGTTCCTCTCTGAGATGGCCAACTAAGTGTTAAGAACAAATAGTTAAGAGTTAAGAATTAAGAAAAATTATCCTGTGCAGGTCATTTTCTTAATTCTTAATTCTTAATTCTTAATTAAAATATGTACCTTTGCACGCAAAAATAAAGTAAAGGTAATATTATGGCTTCATTTATTGCAGATAAGATTGTGATGGACGGCTTGACATTCGATGACGTCCTGCTGATTCCTGCCTATTCGGAGGTACTGCCTAAAACGGTAGAGTTGAAAACCCGCTTCTCGCGCCACATCCAGTTGAATGTGCCGTTTGTGACGGCAGCGATGGATACGGTCACTGAGTCGCAGATGGCCATCGCCATTGCCCGTGAAGGAGGCATTGGCGTCATCCACAAGAATATGTCCATAGAGGAGCAGGCACGCCAGGTGGCTATCGTCAAGCGTGCTGAAAACGGTATGATCTACGATCCCGTGACCATACCTCTTGGTTCTACGGTGTCACAGGCTCTTGATATCATGGCAGAGTATCATATCGGTGGTATCCCTGTAGTTGACAACGAGAAGCGTCTGGTAGGTATCGTCACGAACCGTGACCTGCGTTTTGAGCGTCGTTTGGACCGTCCCATCGAGGAGATTATGTCGAAGGACAATTTAGTGACCACCCATCAACAGACAGACCTCTCTGCTGCTGCTGACATCCTGCAAAAGAATAAGATTGAGAAGCTCCCAGTGGTTGACAAGGATAACCATCTGGTAGGTCTCATTACCTATAAGGACATCACCAAGGCCAAGGACAAGCCCATGGCCTGTAAGGATGAAAAAGGCCGTCTGCGTGTCGCTGCCGGGGTCGGTGTGACCAGTGATACGCTGGATCGTATGCAGGCACTTGTGGATGCAGGAGCTGATGCTATCGTCATTGATACTGCCCACGGTCATTCGAAGTCGGTCATTGAGAAACTGGTTGAGGCCAAGAAGAACTTCCCCGACATTGATATTGTCGTGGGAAACGTGGCTACAGGTGAGGCAGCCAAGATGCTTGTCGACAATGGTGCTGATGCCGTAAAGGTTGGTATAGGCCCTGGCTCCATCTGCACTACCCGTGTGGTGGCAGGTGTCGGAGTGCCTCAGCTCTCGGCAGTCTATGATGTGTATAGTGCTTTGAAAGATACGGATGTTCCTCTTATTGCCGATGGCGGTCTGCGCTATTCTGGCGATATCGTGAAAGCTATCGCTGCCGGTGGCTCCTGTGTGATGATAGGCTCATTGGTCGCTGGTACAGAGGAGAGCCCTGGCGACACCATCATCTACAACGGACGTAAGTTCAAGTCATACCGTGGCATGGGGTCTTTGGAGGCCATGGAGCAGAAGCACGGCTCAAAGGACCGCTATTTCCAGGTAGACACCAAGGAGGTGAAGAAACTGGTGCCAGAGGGTATCGCCGGCCGTGTACCTTACAAAGGAACGGTACAGGAGGTCATCTATCAGCTCACTGGCGGTCTGCGCTCAGGTATGGGCTATTGTGGCGCAGCTACCATCGAGGCTCTCCATCATGCTAAGTTCACCCGTATTACCAATGCTGGTGTCAACGAGAGCCATCCTCACGATATCACCATCACGTCGGAGGCTCCTAATTATTCTCGTCCTAACGATTAATAGTTATGAAAAAGATAGTATTATCATTCATCGCTCTGTTGCAGTGTACTGTGCTGTTGGCACAGGCAAAGAGCGATCCCGTCATCATGACCATCAACGGCCAGGCAGTGCCTCGCTCCGAGTTCGAGTATTCCTACAACAAGAACAACGGCGCTGATGTCATTGACAAGAAAACCGTCGACGAGTATGTGGATCTTTTCATCAATTACAAGTTGAAGGTTTGTGCGGCTCTAGATGCACGTCTCGATACGATGAAGTCATTCCGCGATGAATATACGATGTACCGTGACCAGCAGGTGCGACCGACGATGGTTACCGATGCCGATGTGCTCGTTGAGGCCCGTAAAGTCTATGACAGGGCAAAGGAACAGATAGGTTCAAGGGGCCTGATCCTTCCTGCACATATTCTGATACAAGTACCAACTCAGGCTACGCTCATAGAGCAAAATAAGGCCAAGACACGCATTGACTCCGTGTATCGTGCTTTAAAGGGCGGTGCCGACTTCGCAGAGATGGCAAAGAATGTCTCTGATGACAAGGGAACAGGTGCTCGAGGTGGTCTGCTGCCTTATTGGATTGGACCTGGACAGACCTTCAAGGAGTTTGAGGATGTGGCATATTCGCTCCAGAAAGAGGAAATGAGTCAGCCGTTTCTCTCGCCTGTGGGTTGGCATGTTGTCCTGATGAAAGATCGTAAGCAACTGGAGCCATTCGATTCCCTGAAGACTCAAATTGTCAAGAGCATCGAGCAGCAGGGGATCCGTGATCGTATTGCACAGGAACGTGTTAGTCAGAAGGTGACTCTTTCTGATGGTGCCCTGACAGCGCAGATGGTGATGGATGACCGTGCCGACTCGTTGGCGAAGGTAAGTCCTGAGATGAAATACCTGATGCAGGAATATCATGACGGATTGCTACTCTATGAGATCAGCAAGCGTGAGGTATGGGATAAGGCTGCCAAGGATGATGCCGGCTTGGATTCCTATTTCAAGGATCATAAGAATGATTATGTCTGGGATGGCCCGCGCTATAGGGGTATCGCCTATTTCGTAAGGGACAAGAAGGATATTAAGTCTGTGAAGAAATGTGTGAAGGGCTTGTCGTTCGAGCAATGGACTGATGCTCTGCGCCATACCTTCAATCAGGACTCTGTCAAGCAGGTTCAGGCCCAGGTGGGTATCTTTAAGTTAGGTGATAATAGTCTCGTTGATAAAGAGGTGTTCAAAGTGGCAGGAAAAGTGGTTGATATCCCGGAGGACTATCCGTATGCCGCTGTCTACGGTAAAAAGCTGAAGCGTCCTGAGTCGTATGTGGATGTACGCAGTGATGTGTTGAACGATTATCAGGATATGTTGGAAAAAGCCTGGGTCTATGATCTCCGCCAACGCTATAAGTTCTCTGTCAATCAGGACGTATTGAAAACAGTAAACAAGCATCAATGAAAAGAACAAGGAATATTGTCATAGCTGTTCTTGTGGTAATTCCCCTCTTGGGTATTGCCACGATTCCTCATCCCCTGTATGCTCCACAATCCATGACTTTGGCCTCAGACTCTGTTGCTACTACTGTTCCCATGCAATCTGTTATCGATGAAGTGGTATGGGTGGTTGGCGACGAGGCTATCCTTAAGTCCGAAGTGGAGGCGTTGCGTATGCAAGCTGCCATGGAGGGTATCAAGTGGAGTGGTGACCCTGATTGTGCCATCCCGGAGCAGATTGCTGTGCAAAAGCTCTTTTTGCATCAGGCAGATATCGATAGTATCGAGGTAACAGATGCCGACGTGGCACAGGATGTGGAAAATCAGATCAGCTACTGGCTGGAAATGGTCGATGGCTCCCGCGAGCGACTGGAAGAATACAAGCATCAGACCATTACACAGATGCGCCAGGAATTGCGCCAGGAACTGCGTGATCGCCAAAAGGTGCAGAAGATGAAACAGCAGTTGGTGGAGGATATCTCTGTCACTCCCGCTGATGTGCGCCGCTATTTTGCCAATATGCCTTCAGACAGTATTCCTTACGTGCCGACAGAGGTGGAGGTGCAGATTGTTTGTCAGACCCCGCGTGTCGAGCCGGAGGAGATCAACCGTGTGAAGGATGAGCTGCGCGAGTATACGGATCGTGTCACCAAGGGAGAGTCGACCTTCCAGACGTTGGCCCGTCTCTATTCCGAAGATCCAGGAACAGCCCGTCGCGGTGGAGAACTGGGACTCACGGGGCGTGGAACGTTAGACCCCGCTTTTGCGGCTGTAGCTTTTAACCTCACTGATCCGAAGAAGATCTCCAAGATCGTGGAGTCGGAGTTCGGCTACCATATCATTCAGTTGATAGAGAAACGTGGTGACAAGGTCAATGTACGTCATATCCTTAAGAAACCAGTGGTCTCGGATGAGGCAATCGAGCGTGCTTTGGGGCGTCTGGATTCTATTGCCGATGATATCCGTGCCAATCACTTCTCCTTCGAGGATGCTGCGTCTATGCTCTCTGATGACAAGGATACCCGTAGTAACAAGGGTCTGATGTCGAATAGTAATATGCAGACAGGTCGTATTACTTCACGTTTCCAGATGCAGGAGCTGCCACCGGAAGTGGCCAGGGTTATTGACACCATGAAGGTAGGGCAGGTATCACGGTCTTTCCAGATGATCAACCAGAAGAATGGCAAGACCGTCTGCGTCATCGCTAAACTGAAGAGTCGTACCGAGGGACACAAGGCTAACATCACTGAAGATTTTCAGGTGATGAAGAATGTGGTGCTGGAGAAACGTCGCACAGAACGGTTGCACCAGTGGGTCGTCGACAAGATCAAGTCGGTGTACACTCGCCTGAACGATAACTACAGCGACTGTAAGTTCGAATATGAGGGATGGATTAAGTAGGCTATTCTCCCTGCTTTGCATTGGTTGCCTCTTGTGTGTGGGAGGTAGTGTGCTGACGTATTACGTCAGCCCTTCGGTCTATGCCCAGAAAGCACAGAAGTCCAAGAAATCCAAGAAACCACGGAAGACTGTTGCCAAGGACAATCGTGTCTATCTGGTTCATGCCGATGTGCTCCACTTCGACCAATATAAGAATCCTGATGCCACTATCCTTAATGGAAAAGTGCATTTTACGCATGTCGGAGCCCGTTTGTATTGTGACAGTGCCTATTTCTACGAGGCCAGCAATTCCTTCGAGGCCTTTGGCCATGTGAAGATGTACCAGGGTGACACGCTTTCACTTTTCAGTGACTATGCCTACTATGACGGTAACGAGCAAATGGCACGTGCCCGTTATAATGTGGTGCTGAAAAACAGAAAGACCACCCTCTATACAGACTCCCTCGATTTCGACCGTCTGTACGACAATGCCTATTTCTTTGAAGGTGGTAAGATGGTGGACGGCAAGACGACGCTCACTTCCGACTGGGGAGAGTATAATACGAAGACCAAGATGTCGGTATTCAACTACGATGTGAAGATGAAATCGCCGAAGTTCTACTTGACTACCGATACGCTCTATTATGACAATGCCCGTTCTATTGCCCATATCGTAGGTCCCTCGAACATCACGTCGGGTAACAGCCACATCTACTCGGAACAAGGCTATTATGATACGAAGAATGATAAGGCATGGTTGATGGAACGCTCTGTCATGACAAACCAAGGCAAGTCGATGGTGGGCGACAGTGTCTACTACGACAGCCAGCAAGGATTCAGCCAGGCTTTCAGGAATGTCATTTTTGTGGACTCAGTCAACAAGAATAAACTGACAGGCAATTATGGCGAATACTGGGAACATACGGGCTATGCCCTGTGTACGGACTCTGCTGTGGCGATAGACTTTTCGCAGGGAGACTCGCTTTTCATGCATGCCGATACATTTAAGATTGTCACTTTCAATATCGAGACAGATTCTGTGTACCGTAAGATCCACGCCTTCCGGCATGTGCGGGCTTTCCGTACCGATGTACAGGCAGTCTGCGACTCATTGGTATATAACTCTCTCGACTCTTGTATGACGATGTACAAGGATCCTATTGTCTGGAATATCAACCAGCAGTTGCTCGGTGACAAGATAGAGGTGTTTATGAAAGACTCGGTCATCGACCATGCCCACGTCATCGATAACTGCTTCTCTATCCAGCAGTTGAAGAGTGATACGACCTGCTACAATCAGGTTTCGTCGAAGGAGATGTTCGCTTATTTTATCGATGGACAGGTCCATGAGACCCAGGCCAAGGGTAATGTGCTGATCGGATATTACTTTGAGGAGGGCGATTCTGTAGCCATCATCTACAATTACCAGGAGACTTCAGAGATGCGGATGTTTTTGAAGGACCGGAAGCTACAGCGTGTATGGACTCCGAAATCCTCGGGTACGATGTATCCCCCCAATCAGATTCCCCCTGACAAGAAAAAGTTGTATGGCTTTGCGTGGTATGACGATATCCGGCCTCTTGACCGTTATGATATCTTCAACTGGCGTCCTAAACGTAAGTAATTGATCTGAATATGTCTGATATTATCCACCTCCTTCCCGATTCCGTAGCCAACCAGATTGCTGCTGGTGAGGTGATTCAACGGCCTGCTTCCGTTGTCAAGGAACTGGTGGAAAATGCCGTGGATGCCGGTGCCCGTACCATCAATGTAATAGTGATTGATGCAGGACGTACATCCATCCAGGTGATTGATGACGGACGAGGTATGTCGCCGACAGATGCCCGTCTGGCTTTCGAGCGCCATGCTACTTCTAAAATCCAGAAGGCTGATGATTTGTTCTCTCTGCATACGATGGGATTCAGGGGTGAGGCTCTGGCTTCCATCGCTGCGGTGGCACAGGTGGAGTTGCAGACACGGATGGAGGGTGATGAGGTTGGCACGCTACTCTCCATTGCTGGTTCCAAGGTGACTGGACAGCAGCCGGTATCATGCCCCGTGGGGAGCCATTTCAAGGTAGAGAACTTATTCTACAATGTTCCCGCGAGAAGAAAGTTCCTCAAGACGAATGCGACAGAGCTAAATAACATCCTAACGGCCTTCGAACGTATAGCATTAGTTTATCCCGACATACGTTTTACTCTTCATAATAATTCTACGGAACTGCTCAACCTTCGGCCGGGTAGTCTGTTACAACGCATCACTGACGTGTTTGGAAAACAGTATAGTCAGGATTTGTTGCCTGTGGAGGCAGATACGGCCATGTGTCGTGTCAGCGGATTTGTGGCTAAGCCGGAAGCTGCCAGGAAGAAGGGAGGACAGGACTATTTCTTCGTCAATGGCCGTTATATGAAGCACCCCTATTTCCATAAGGCTGTCATTACTGCCTATGAACGCCTTGTTCCCGAAGGGATGCAGGTGCCTTACTTCCTCTATTTCGACATCCGTCCGGAGGATATTGACGTGAATATTCATCCCACGAAGACAGAGATCAAGTTCGAGAATGAGCAGGCCATCTGGCAGATTATCGTGGCTGCTGTACGTGATGCCATAGGCCGTTTCAACGAGATTCCTTCCATCGACTTCGATACGGAGGGACGTCCTGACATTCCGGTCTTTGACCCTGCACGCGATAATATTCAGATACCTCGCGTTAACTATAATCCTGACTATAATCCCTTTATGTCTACTTCCAGTTCATCTGGGACGGGCTCTCCTGTTCATGGAACCACTCCGAAGGCTCCTTCCGGCTGGGAATCCCTCTATGAGGGAGTGGATGTGGAGCCAGAGCCAGAACAACAGACTTTCTCTTTGGGCCTTCTGACAGACAAATCGCCTGTACATTATCAATATAAGGGAAAGTATATCATGACTGCCGTCAAGTCTGGTCTGATGATTATCGATCAGCATCGTGCTGACATCCGTATATTATATGAAAGGTATATGTCGCAGCAGACATCGAAGGTCGTAGGTATCCAGCAGCTTCTCTTCCCAGAGACCCTGCAGCTTTCTCCTGCAGATGCTGTAGTAATGGAGCAGATTTCCGAAGAACTGGCGGCCTTAGGCTTCGATATCAGTAATCTAGGGGGTAATACCTATGCTGTCAACGGTATTCCTGCCGGTCTTGACGGACTGGCTCCTGCTACCCTTCTTCAGCAACTCGTCTCAGAGGCAGCTGACCATGATGCTGCTCTCTCGAAATCACTCCATCTCTCCATTTCTCAATCTCTCAATCTTACCTTGGCACGGGCTGCGGCAATTCCATACGGTCAATTGCTCACCAACGAAGAGATGGAAGGCCTGGTCAATTCCCTCTTTGCTTGTTCTAATGTCAATTATACTCCTGACGGGAAAGCTATCCTTTGTATCCTTCCTCAGACAGATATTGAGCACCTTTTAGGGTGAATTGGTTAAAAAATGTCAAACGCTGGCATTTTCTTAACTCTTAATTCTTAATTCTTAATTCTTAGTAGTACCTTTGCACCCGCTTAAGAAAAAGGGCGTTTAGCTCAGCTGGTTTAGAGCATCTGCCTTACAAGCAGAGGGTCGGCGGTTCGAATCCGTCAACGCCCACAAAGAGAGGCCTCGGATGAAAAATCCGGGGCTTTTATTTGTTAGTTTGGAAAAAAAGCATTACCTTTGCGGCGCACAACCCAAAACTAGAGAATATGATTTGGAATCAAAGCATTGAGTGTATGGACCGCGAGCAGCTTCGCGAAATCCAGTCCCGCCGTCTCGTCAAGATGGCAGAGTATGTGTATTACAACACGCCGTTCTACCGGAAGAAGTTCCAGGAAATGGGACTTGAGCCCGGTGACATCAAGAGTATTGACGATATCGTCAAGCTCCCGTTTACTAACAAGTTGGATCTGCGCGACAACTATCCCTTTGGAC
>Ga0265298_10006466_pt1 | contig 14457 bp, 9 predicted proteins | sample AusTroGonzalo_MG_3_FD_193486 | JGI IMG/M metagenome (GOLD analysis project Ga0265298, IMG submission 193486) | Bovine rumen microbial communities from tropical cattle in Woodstock, Queensland, Australia - Gonzalo_01 | ecosystem: Host-associated > Mammals > Digestive system > Stomach > Rumen ... | reverse complement strand
GCAGACTATACGCAAGCTTTGCTTTTCTCTCCGGAAAACCGCACGTATATGCTCTTGCGCGCCGACACACGTGCTGAGATGAAGCAATACGATGCAGCGCTGGAAGATATCGAGCAGATGCTGCGCCGCGAGCCGCAAGTGGCTACCGTGTGGACGGAGAAAGGGCATATCTGCTTTTTGAAGAAAGATACGCTCGGTGCGCTGGAAGCGTTTGAGCAGGCAGTCAAGTATGACAAAAACAACCCTGCTGTATGGTCGGCCTTGGGCGTTACCAACCTCATGTTGGAGCGGGAAGACGAAGCCTATGTACAGTTGACGCAAGCCATCAATCTGGGGTCTAAATGGGCAGGCGACTACATCAACCGCGGTGTCATTCATTACCGCCGCCATAACTACCGCGGTGCGCTCAGTGACTACGACCAGGCGGTCAAGATAGCACCGCGCGATGCAGATTGTTACTACAACCGCGGTATGATGCGGCAGGAAGTAGGCGATTATAACCACGCGCTGGAGGACTTCAATACGGCGCTGACGCTGGCGGAAGAACGTACCGAGATGCGTTACCAACGCGGATTGGTACTGATGCAACTCAAACAATGGAAAGAGGTCGTGAAAGATATGGACATGCTGATTGAACGCTACCCCACTTTCCTGCCTGCTTATTACATGGCGGCGCAGGCATGCGACAAACAGGGCAACACCAAATCGGCGTACCAGTACCGGCAGAAAGCGTACGACTTGGAGCAGCACAAGGATGAACTGCAGGCACAGCAAGCCACGCAGCCGAATACAGACTTGCGGATAGCGGACGCGCAGCCGCAGAAGAAAGATCACCGCAAAGAGTTCTCTTCCTCTACCGCCCAAAACCAAACGGATATACCGGATGAGGAGCAGAAATACGACTCCCAGACGCGCGGCTCGGTGCAGAAACGCTACCAAGATGTCATTAACGAGCCCCATATTGTGCTCAGTTATTACAGCCAGGATTTGAGTTTGAGGCGCACGAACTACTATCACGTGCTGGTCGATATGCTCAACAAGAGCAATAAATTGCCTGCTGCATTGCGATTCACGACGCAAGAGTTGGCCTTGACAGCAGAGATGGTAGATTTCCATTTTTCGGAGATTACACGGCTCTCGAAACAGATTGATGAAGTCCAAACAGCCGAACTGCTCTTCGCCCGAGCAATTGAGTTTGCGATCGTACAGGACTACGCCAGCGCGATTGATGATTGCACACGTGCCTTGCTGTTGGCGGACAAGGACTTGGAGCCGATCCTCATTTTCTGCCGTGCTAATTGGCGATATCGTCTGTTCGAGTATCAGCGCGCGACAGGCGAACAGGAAGCAACAGCCAACATGGACTTTGATATTATGCTGCGCGACTACGATCAAGTGCTGCGGTTGCAACCGGACTTTGCTTTTGCGCTGTATAACAAAGCCAATATCTTATGCGCGCAACGCGAGTACAAAGATGCTATTTCGTATTATACGCGCGCGATTGAGATTGATGCGGACTTTGCGGAAGCCTACTTCAATAGGGGGCTGACCTATGTTTATACCGGTGAAAACGAGAAAGGCTTGGCCGATTTGTCCAAAGCCGGCGAATTAGGAATCTATCAGGCATATAATTTGATAACACGATTTAAATAGGTGAAAGTTATTAGATACATAGCATTTTCGATCTGTACTCTGTATTCTGTACTCTGTACTCCACTCTGCGCGCAAGTGCTCTATCAGATCAGCGGAAACGGGGCCAGGCAGAAATCGTACGTCTTGGCGACCAATCGCTATGTGGAGATGCAGTTTATTGACACCATTCCAAATGTGTTCAAGTGCTTCTCCAAGTGCCACAAAGTAGTCACGGAATTTGCGATGCAGGACTACGAAGCACTATCCGCCTTACGTCAGGCAGCACTCCTACCCGACTCTGTCAAGTTGAGCATTTTCTATAGCGAAAGCGAGTATAAGCTTATCGACAATGCTCTTCGCATTAACTTGGAGATGGGATTAGATAAGTTGTGCCGAATGAAACCGTCGTACTTGACAGAGATGTATCGCACGGAATTGATGAAGCATTGGATGGATTACGACGAGCAGCAATCGATGGAGAGTTTCTTTGAAACGGTGGCAGCAGGAAAGAATATACCCGTCGTCGGATTGGATAATATCGGAGAGACGATGTACATGCTGTTTGACCGCGAACCATTTCATTGGCAAGCCAAAGAATTATTGAAAGTGATTGAGTATCCGGAGAATGAAGTGAAGCAAGAACGAACGATTCGGAATATGTACCGGGACGGAAGGCTGACCGATATCGCCTATCAGGTAGAAGGACCGGACAACACGACTTCGGTCTCCTTCTCGGACTATAAAGTGTATTGCCAACGAAATAAAGAATGGGTCAAACGACTCAAACCTATTCTGGCGGAAGGCGGAGCCTTTATTACCCTGAACGCCATTTATTTGGGCGGCGAGAAAGGACTGCTGGAACAACTGCGGGCCGCAGGATACCGGGTAAGACCGGTGAATAGGAAGGGAATTAAGAATTAAGAATTAAAAATTAAAAATTAAGAATTAATATTTAAGAATTAATATTTAAGATTTAAGATTTAAAAATTCTAAATTATAAGTAAAATGAAAAAGTATTTTTATGTATTGGCAGCCGCAATGCTGGCTGTATCAATGAATGTGAACGCCGAACGCGGCAAGTTTATTCATGTGGACGCTACAGTGAACAAGAACCTCAAGCCCCAATTGGCTTTCAATCAGGAGCACAAAGACGGCGCTGACGTGACCACGTTAATTGTGAAAACAGTTAGCACGGATAAGTATAATGAGTTCACGGACGCTTCCCGAATACTCATTAAGTTTTCTGACGAGAAGAATTCCCGCTTGAACCGTGTTGCCGGCGTGGGTGTCAAGCAGTACAAAAACACCGAAAAAGTAGCAAAAGCCACGATTACAAAGTACTGGACCGAGGTTGTCTATGAAGTATCGCCGGAAATCATCGAGAAATTGGAAGCTGGTTTGTCGATTGTCAAAATTCGCGTAGTCTTCAAAGAGAACGATTCGAAGGACTACGATCTGCCTGAGGGATACCAGCCTAAATTCTCTGCTGATTTGCTCAAATCCTATCAAGAAGCCAGCCTCAAGAACAAGAAAGCGCACGGTGACCTGAGTGACGATGATTTCTAAGATTCGATACATATTGGTCTTTTGTCTTTTGTCCTTTGTCTTTAGTCCGACGAAGGCTCAGATCGGCATGCGTGAATTGGGTGACTCGTTAATGACATGGACGGGTTTTTCGCGCGTATGGTCTCCTACTGTGCGTGTCAAACAGATGCGTATTGACGGGAATAATGTCACGCTCAAAACCAACATAACGCTCAAAGATGTACGCTGGACGCCGAAAAACCTAGCAGAAGTGAGGCGTAAAGTGAGCATCTGGACGCTTGGTCATCCTAACGGAAAGGTCACTATTTATAGCGGCACGACCGATATCGAAACGCTGATCACCGACTGCGCGCGCAAAGGGCAAATGAGCAAATGTCCAACCGGAAACTGCAAAGACTTAACGGATCGGCAGATCGTTGTGTACCCGAGTCACGGCCTCTATTTCAACAGGGACCGCAATGAGTGGATTTGGCAGCGGGCTACGCTTTGGACGACCGTGGAAGACCTGTATAGTCAGGAGTATGTGCGGCTGATCAAACAGATGCTGGAGAATGCCGGCGCTTCGGTTCTGATGCCCCGCGCAGGCTTGGAACAGCAGGAATTGGGTCAATCCGGTATGCCACGATGGACGGAAGGAGCACGCTATTGGCTGATGAGCCAAAATGCGGACCCGGCGCTGTGGGATTTGTACGAAGGAAACGAATACAAAGACGACATGAAATGTCGTGCGATGTGGGTCAATTCGCTGGAGACACCGGTGGATCTCTGTCTGGCCTTTCATACAGACGGACAAGATAGCGGCAACGATAGCACGATCATCGGTACGCTGGTCATCTATACCGCCAAAGACGATGAAGGGAACACGACCTTGCGGGACGGCAGAGACCGCGAAAAAGTCAACCGCAACTTGGCTGATTGGATTCAAACACAAGTGACGGAAGACTTGCGGACGATTGCCCCTGATTGGACGCGCAGACAGCTCAAAGAAGCCAATTATTGCGAATCACGTGTGCCTGTTGTGCCGAGTATCATCCTCGAGCTGCTCAGCCATAAGAATATGGCGGACATGAAGTACGGCTTAGATCCTAAATTCCGTTTTACGGCTTCACGCGCCGTGTATAAAGGCATCTTGCGCTATCTCAACGGCTACGATGCGACCGTCCAGCCTCTTCCGGTCAAGCAATTGGGCATTAGCACCGACGGTATATTGCGGTGGAAAGCAGAACGGGATTCTCTGGAACCGACCGCGATGCCGACCTATTATATGGTTTATATACAGGCCGACGACGGAGAATGGGACGTACAGCAAGTGGAGAGAAAGACCGAATGCAAGGTACAACTCAAGCCGGGAGTCAAATACAACTACTATGTAGTTGCCGGCAACGACGGAGGTCTCAGTCTACCCTCTCCTGTCATTAGTGCCTATCTCAATGACAGTAAACCGGTTTTGGTCATTGATGGTTTTGATGATTCGTACGGTGTGGAATGGTTTGCAGATAGCACGTTTGCCGGTATCGTGCCCGGCAGTTATGCGTGTGAGGATTATTTCTCGTGCGCGTACATCGGAGAGCAGTATGATTTCCGTCGCTCCAATCCGTGGATCAACGATGACAATTGCGGCTGGGGAGCCAGTTATCGGGACCACGCCGGACAAATGACGGTCGGTAACACCCACGACTACGCGGCTTTACACGGACGCATGTTGCGTAAGATGAAGATCTCGTATGTCTCTTGTACGGCAGGAATGATGGACAAGTATCCTTTGCAACCTTCGGAATACCGGCTGATCGATTATATCTGCGGCCGTCAGCGCCAGCCCTTAAACGATCTCCAGCAGCGCCAGGCGATAGCGGCTTATCTCAAAGCCGGAGGACGATTATTGCTCAGCACGGACCATTTCAGCGCGATTGATGCGTCCTGGGCGCTGACCCATCTCCATACTGCGTATTACGCGGCTAACGCTACGCGTTCCGGACGTATCACAAGCCCTCGGCACAGAGTATACCAGTTGTACTTGGAGCCGAACGAGGAGCAACTGTTCACCTGCAAGCCGGAAGGCTTACGGGCAGACGTCGTGCCGGAAAACGCCAAGCCGTCCCCGTTGACGGTCTTCGCTTCCTATGAAGATATGCGCTGCCCGGCCGGTATAGGATGGAAAACAAAAACACCAATGTCATCAACACTGGTGTTCGGATTTCCGCTGGAAGCAGTAATGGATTTCGATAAGATCTACCGTCACTCGATTGAGTGGCTCTTATCCGATTAATGCAATAGAAAGCGCAAAGGCTGATCCAAGCGTGCGCGCCAAGATTTCTCTTCGTGAGCGTGGCCCGGGAAGAACAGGTACATAAAATGTGCCTCATCCCAGCCCTGCTCGCGAAGCATCGTATTGATGGCCTCTTGCGCGTCTGCGTAATAGGCATCTAAGGTCTGGTCTCCGCGATCGAAATACAAGCGCGCCGAGTTCTTCGGCAGATGCTGCTGCAGATAGGTACGGTACGCGTCCATGACCTGCTGATCAGGTGCATTCGGATCCGGATAGGCCAAGGTGCAATGCGTGGACATACAAGCCGCGCCGCCGAACACTTCCGGATATTTGCATAGTGCATAGGATGAGATCAAACCGCCGCAACTGCTGCCCATGACCCAAGTATGCTCCCGATCCGTATAGGTCGAATAGGCCGAATCAATGAAGGGTTTCACTTCTTCCACCATAAACCGCAAATAGTCATTTCCCTTGGCAGGCAGACTATTATAAACCGCCTTCCCTTCGGGCAATAACTGCGCGATGTCATCGGGACAATACTCGCTGATACGTTCCGTAGTGGCCGTCCTGTTATCGATACCGACAACGATCGTCGGACGCACATATCCCAATTGAATCAGGCTGTCCATCGCTTCATCGACCCCCCACTCCTGGTGATTCCAGGTAATAGTCCGGTCAAAGAGCATCGTCCCATCGTGCATGTAGAGCACATCGTACTTCTTCGTGGCATCATAACCAGCGGGTACCCAGACACGGATTGTACGAGCCGGCACGAACTGCGATTGGAACTGGTAATACAAGTCCACATGCGCAGGCGCGTCACTCGGCTTCTCTTGCGGTTCTTCCGGACCTTTGGAACAAGCTGCCATGCTCAGCATCACGGCAAAAAGAATTAAAAATCGTGTTTTCATAACTATATCGTATTATTGTATTTCCTGTCCTGTCGTTGTATAGGTCTTGCCTCCGCGTTCGATGAGCAAGTGGCCGTTACGGATGACCTTGGTAGTTTGGATAGGTTCACTGCTAACTTGGCCTATTCCTTGGCCTTTATATCCGTCGTCCATCGGGGTTTTATGCGTCATGGCGTAGTCCAGATACATCTCCAGCATCGTATAGCCGCTCTCGTGGAGTACATTGTTATCCGCTTTGTTGGGGTCGCAGCCGTTCGCTTTCTCCCACTCGTTCGGCATGCCATCCCGATCCGTATCCGCCAAGGCTTGCACAGCGGGATATTCATAGAATCCCTCGGCATCCTCTTCGATATCGATGATACCTTTCTTGCTCGACTTGGAACCGACATAAGTATGCGTCCCTTCGCGTGTATCCTTGGTCAGGCGCAAGCCCACATGGTCGCGCGGGAAGACACCAGCCGTGTCCAGCACGGTCTCGAAGGCCTCTTCTGCGGTCTCGAACTCGCCTGCCGCATAGGCGTACGTATCAAAATCATAGCGCCCGTAAATGGAATCCTCGGTCCATCTCCACCAAGGGGTCTTGGGGCGTATCAGCGTATCGACACGCAGCGTATCCGTATTGCTGTAAGGCGATTTGCCGACGATAGCCGACCAGTTGTCATTGGTTGCACTCTCCGCTCCATCGAAGATATTGCCGTTCACGTACCACTTACTGGGTCCCCAACTGGTAGCGCCGCTACGCGCTTTCTCTACGGAAACAAAATACTTCTTGTTGGTCGTGTTAGGACCTACTTTGTAGTAGTTGTTGATGAAGTTACACTCGTGCGCCGAGTTCAAGCCGTTATACTCACCTTCCGCCAGCTTGGCTGTGTTTTCACCGCCATAACAACCGTTACTGCCGCCTTCGAAGTTATAGACCACATTGTTGATATAGTCGAGATAAACCACATAGTCATTGCTCTGCGCGCCGTTGAAGCGGCAAGAGCGTTTGTTGTTATTCACCAGCAGGTTATGGTGGTACGTAGCCGGCGACCCGCCCCATTGACATCCGTAACCGCGCGCGCCTTTCGGGTGACCGGAGTTGTTCAAACCCTCGTGAACGATGCAGTACTGAACCGTGATGAAATGACTGTCATAAGTATTCATGTTCTCCTCCGTGGACCAGCCGAACTCGCAGTGATCGATGATATAGTTCGTGCAGTTTTCCGCTCCAAATGCGTTTTGCGTGATGATATTACCATTCACGTCATTGCGTCCGATACGGAATCGGACATTGCGGATAATGAAATTCTCCGATCCGCCGCAATTGACTTTGTTGTGCGTAATGACAATACCCATACCGGGCGCTGTTTGACCGGCAATCGTGTAGTTTTTGCGGTTAATACGCAGGTCCTTTACCAGACGTATCTCACCTGTCACGGCAAAACAAACGGTCAGCGGCTCGTCGGGATATTGCTTCATCGCCCAGCGCAACGAACCTTCTGTCGCTCCTTCCGCGTCGTCCGCAAGCGTTGTCACATACACGACCTTGCCTCCACGACCTCCCGAAGTGTATTTGCCGAAACCTTCTGCGCCAGGAAAAGCAACTAAAGAATTAGCGATTAGCGAATTAGGAATTAGAGAACAGAAGCAGACAACTGCTGCCATAAAGAATCGTTTGGAACGGGTGCAATAATACATATTTGTTCTTTGCTTACAGGATGAATAAATTCTATTTTGCGTGCATGGAGACAGATGCCTCCGTCGGGATTGCTACGCTTGGCGCCGTACTTCAGATCGCCCTTCACCGGACACCCGATTGCCGCCAATTGGCACCGTATTTGGTGGTGTCTTCCGGTCTCGAGATTGATCTCCAAAAGCGAGTAATTCTCACCGCGAACAAGGGTTTTATAAGACAAGATGGCTTTCTTCGCTTCTTTTTCCGTGCCTTTAGCAATAAAGCTCTTGTTGAGTTTTTCGTTGCGTGTAAGCCAGTTCTCAAGTCTCGCTTCAGGCAGTTTGGGCGCTCCCTGAACGATGGCCCAATAAGTCTTACGAATCTGTTCGTGGGACTTGAACATCTCATTCAGACGCGTGAGGGCTTTGCTCGTTCGGGCGAAAAGCACTACTCCACTCGTCGGGCGATCCAGACGGTGAGTCACCCCAAGGAACACCTCGCCGGGCTTGTTGTATTTGTCTTTAATATAGGCCTTCACGATCTCGCTCAGCGGCGTGTCTCCGGTCTTGTCGCCCTGCACGATTTCGTTACAGGTCTTATTGACAGCGATAATATGATTGTCTTCGTATAATACGGTCATGTTGTGAACTAAACCTTTGCAAGTGCAAAAGTACTGCTTTTTTTTGATATATGCAAATAAAAAAAGAAAAAAAACAAAAAATGGCATACACTCTTGTGTATGTCGATTTTTTTTTGTACCTTTGCGGCCGATTTGTGAAACTACGTAATTTAAGATTTAAAGATTCAAAATTCAGATATATACATGAGAAAACTATTTCTGCTGGGTATTGCGGCATTGACAACGGCCTTGATTAGCGCGAACAGCGTGGTGTATGAGGCTGACAAAGATGCGATCTTCCCGAACCCCGAACGCGGCTTCACGGAAGAGTTAGGCGGCGAGACGAAGCTGTCTGACTCGAAGAACCATGTAGTCAAGCCCGAGGCGGATTGGTACTTCGACCTGGAGGACCCCGACAACGCCGACCGCAAGACGCAGACACTGGTCATGCTGATGTACTACCTGTACAACTACAAATCGAAAGATCTGTCGGATAAGTTGCTCAAGGGTTTTGACGAAGACATGCAGATATTGCGCGACCACGGATTCAAATGCGTGCTGCGCTTCGCGTACGATTGGAACAGCAAAAACGATGCCACACTGGACTACGTAAAGAAGCATATATCGCAACTCAAGCCGCATCTGGCTTCCAACGCCGATGTAATATACGTGTTAGAGACGGGTTTTGTCGGACAATGGGGTGAATGGTACTACAGCAAGAACTTCGGCAACGAGACGCAGGAACTGAATGACAAGAGACGTCAGGTCTTGGAAGCGATGCTGGACGCTGTGCCGGAAGGGCGTTTTCTGTTAGTTCGCTACCCGCTGATCAAACTCAGTTATCTTGGCGATGAGGTTCCTTTGACTGCCGAAGAGGCGTTCAGCGGTTCGAACCGTGCCAAGATAGGCCATCACAACGATGCTTTTCTTGCCGATTGGGGTAACGATGGCACGTACGGCCGCAACGGAGAAGGTCCGGACGATGACCCTATCTTGCGCAGCTATATCGCAGCCGAGACGCTCTATGTGCCCAACGGAGGCGAAACGAATGTAGAAGGCGCTACCGCGGCAGAGAAAATCTATCAGGACGCGACTACGGAGATGAGCGAATACCATTGGTCGTTCTGCGGTTCAACCTATTCGGAGGACGTAACAAACCGCTGGCGGAAGCACGGTATCTTTGATGAGTTGAACCGTAAGATGGGCTACCGATACGAGCTGGTGAGTGCCGAACTGCCGGACATCGCGGCGCAAGGTTCGACCAAAACAATTGAGATACAGATCCGCAATGTAGGCTACGCACCGCTGTATAACGCGCGTCCGGTGTTCCTGGTACTAAGCAACGAGACGGACACAATCGCTATCCAGCTGCAGTCCGACCCGCGCCGATGGCTGCCTAACGGCGAGCTGACGACCATCAGCGAGAGTGTTACGATTCCGAAAGATGTTCCGGTTGGTACGTATGAGTTGTATCTGCATATGCCTGACGCTTATGCCTCGCTGGCTGCCGACCCGCGCTACGCGGTACGCTTCGCGAACGTAGGCACTTGGGACAGCAAGACGGGCATGAACTCGCTTAAAGCATCGATCGCAGTTACCAAAGCGGACACCACGGGTTTGAACAACATGAGCGAACCCATGGAGGCGGTCAAAACGATCCGAAACGGACAACTGATCATCTTGCGCGGCGGACAAACATACAATGCGCAAGGCACCAAAATGAATTAATACATAAACAACAATGAATATTTCGTATAAATGGCTTAAACGCTACATTAACCTGCCGGACGATGCGCAGACAGTAGCGAAAATTCTTACTTCTATCGGCCTCGAAGTAGGCACCGTAGAAGAAGTGGAGACGATCAAAGGCGGACTGAAAGGTCTGGTGGTGGGAGAAGTGTTGAGTTGTGCCCCCCACCCTAATTCCGACCACTTGCATCTGACCAAAGTGAATATCGGTGAAGGTGAACCGCTGCCGATTGTGTGCGGTGCGCCGAACGTAGCGGCGGGACAAAAGGTCATCGTGGCGACGATTGGTACGGTGCTCTATGACGGCGATCAGAGTTTCACTATCAAGAAAGGCAAGTTGCGCGGAGAAGACTCGTTCGGTATGATCTGCGCAGAAGACGAGATTGGCGTGGGGACAGACCATGCCGGTATCATCGTGCTGCCTGCTGACACACCGGTAGGCATGAAAGCCGCCGACTACTACCATATCGAGAACGACACGATCATTGAAGTGGATATCACGCCGAACCGTTCCGATGCGGCAAGCCATTTCGGCGTTGCGCGCGATTTGTTCGCGTATTATAAGAGTCATCAGTATTCAGAAGTCAGACTTCAGAAGCCGAGCGTGGAAGAATTCAGAATTCAGAATAACGAGTTGCCGATCAAGGTGATTGTGGACGCTCCTGAGGCGGCGCCTAGGTATAGCGGCGTAAGCATTAAGGGCGTAGAGATCAAGGAATCGCCGGAATGGCTGAAGAACAGCTTGTTAGCGATTGGCTTAAGGCCGATTAACAATATCGTAGATGTGACGAACTTCGTGCTTCACGAGTGCGGTCAGGCGCTGCACGCTTTTGATGCCGACAAGATCAAGGGCCACGAGATCCACGTGCGATATGCCAAGGCCGGCGAGAAATTTGTGACGCTGGACGGCGTAGAGCGCGAGATGAACGAACGCGACCTGATGATTGCCAATACGGATGAAGCGATGTGTATCGCCGGTGTGTTCGGTGGTCTGGAAAGCGGCGTGACGGAGAACACAAAAAACGTGTTCTTGGAGTCCGCGTACTTTGATCCTGTGACGATCCGCAAGACCAGCCGCAGACACCAGCTTCAGACCGATGCGTCGTTCCGCTTCGAGCGCGGATGCGATCCGAACAACACGATCTATGTGCTCAAACGCGCTGCTCTGCTGATACAGGAAGTAGCAGGCGGAACCGTATCCATGGAGATCACGGATACCGTCAATGCAGATTTTGCTCCTTGGCCGGTAACGATTGATATCCAACGTGTGAACGCGCTGATTGGAAAGGCGATTGGCGAAGATACCATCGAAACGATCCTCAAAGCGCTGGAGATAGAGATCCTGTCGAAGAACGGCACAATCTGGCAACTCGCCGTACCGCGTTACCGCGTGGACGTTCAGCGCGAGTGCGATGTAGTGGAAGATATACTTCGTATATACGGCTACGACAATGTGGAGTTCCCCGAGAAACTGAACACCAGCCTGGCGTATGGTGTCAAACCCGATCCGGAGAAACTGCGTCGTCGTATTGCGGAGCAGCTGACCGCTCAAGGATTCAACGAGATTCTCAATAACTCGCTCACCAAAGTGGCATATTACGAGCCGCTGGAGCAGCTGCCTTTGGCTTCGTGCGTGAAGATTATGAATCCGCTCAGCCAGGACCTCGGTGTACTGCGCCAAACCCTACTCTTCGGCGGACTCGAGTCAATTGCCCGCAATGCGAACCGCAAGAATAGCGACCTCAAGTTCTACGAGTTCGGTAATTGCTATCATTATAATGGGGAATTAAAAATTAAAAATTACGAATTAATTCAAAATGACCCATTAAAAGCGTACTCGGAAGAGCCGCACTTGGGATTGTGGCTGACGGGAAACAAGACCGCACAGAGTTGGGTACGCCGCGAGGAGAAGACCAGTTTCTACCAATTGCACGCGTATGTGAACAATATCCTCGTGCGCTTGGGTGTTGACCTTGCCAAAGTGACCGTAGAGCGTCTGGAGCACGAGCTGTTTGCTGACGGCCTCACTATCAAAGCCGGTAATGGCAAAGCGCTGGGCTATATCGGTATCGTGAACCGCAAGCAGTTGAAGGCGTTTGACATCGACCAAGAGGTGTTCTATGCCGACTTGGATTGGAATGCTTTGATTAAGCAGAACAAGCAATACAAAGCGGTCATCACCGACCTGCCCAAATATCCGGAAGTAAAGCGTGACTTTGCACTACTCGTCGATAAATCCGTTGAGTTCGCTGACCTCGCGCGTGCTGCGTTCAGCGTGGAGAAGAAACTGCTGAAGAATGTGTTCCTGTTTGATGTGTACGAAGGCAAGAACCTCGAAGCCGGCAAGAAATCGTATGCGCTGAGCTTCATCCTGCAAGACGCGGAGAACACGCTCAAAGATACGCAGATAGAGAATGTGATGAAACGTTTGCAACAAACATTTGAAAATCAATTCCATGCTACCCTCCGCTGATCAGAACGAGATACTACGGCGCCGCACGTTTGCGATCATCTCGCATCCGGATGCGGGTAAGACGACGTTGACGGAGAAACTGCTGCTCTACGGCGGTGCTATCCATGTGGCGGGTGCAGTAAAGAGCAATAAGATCCGCAAGACTGCAACCTCCGATTGGATGGAGATTGAGAAACAGCGTGGTATATCGGTGGCTACTTCCGTCATGGGTTTTGATTATCAGGACTACCACATCAATATCCTCGATACCCCGGGTCACCAGGATTTTGCGGAGGACACGTTCCGTACCTTGACGGCTGTCGATAGTGCAATCGTGGTCATCGACTCTGCCAAAGGTGTTGAGACCCAGACGAGACGTTTGATGGAAGTATGCCGAATGCGCAAAACACCCGTCATGGTGTTCATGAACAAGATGGACCGTGAGGGCAAAGACCCATTCGATCTGATGGACGAAGTAGAGCGTGAACTGCAAATCAAAGTAACGCCTGTATCGTGGGCGAACGGACAGGGCCTAAAATTTGAGTCCGTCTTCGCACTCAACCAACGCCCGCAGGGCGTTAGCGGCAAGTTGGCCGATGACCTGGAGATGATAGACGGTGTGTATCCCGAATTTGATAAAGAAGCGTACTTGCGCGGAGAACTGGCGCCGGTATTCTTCGGCTCAGCGTACAAGACCGTCGGTGTTCAGGAGCTACTGGATTTCTTTGTGCAGAATGCACCGAGTCCGAGACCTGTGACGGCAGAAGAACGGACCGTAGAACCGATGGAAGACAAGTTCACGGCGTTCTGCTTCAAGATCCATGCGAACATGGACCCGAATCACCGCAGTTGTATTGCGTTCTTTAAGATTTGCAGCGGTAAGTTCCTGCGCAACACCTATTACTATCACGTGCGCAAGGACCAGCAGATGCGTTTTGCGGCGCCGACATGCTTCATGGCGCAGAAGAAAGAGACCGTCGATGAAGCGTTTGCAGGTGATATAGTGGGTTTGCCAGATACCGGAAACTTCAAAATCGGCGACACGCTCACGGCCGGAGAGCATTTGCATTTCAAAGGCCTACCCTCTTTCTCGCCCGAGATGTTCAAGTATATCGACAATGCAGACCCGATGAAGCAGAAACAGCTGGAGAAAGGTGTAAACCAGCTGATGGACGAAGGCGTGGCGCAGCTGTTTGTGAGCCAGCTCAATGGTCGCAAGATCATCGGTACGGTGGGACAGTTGCAGTTTGAGGTGATCCAATACCGTCTGGAGCACGAGTACCAGGCGAAGTGCAAATGGCAACCGCTGCAGATGTACAAGGCGTGCTGGATTGAGTCTGACAACGATGCCGAACTGGACACGTTCAAGAAGCGCAAGGCGCAATATATGGCGTACGACAAGGAAGGCCGCGACGTATTCATGGCCGACAGCGCCTACGTGCTGAGCATGGCACAACAAGATTATAAACATATTAAATTTCATTTCACTTCAGAATTTTAATTATTATGAAAAACAAATCTCTTCAATTCCGCCTCATCGTTTTCAACTTCTTGGAGTTTGCTGTATGGGGCGCGTACCTGATTTCGATGGGTACGTATCTGTTCAAACACGGCATGGCGCACCAA
>Ga0265298_10006465_pt1 | contig 14459 bp, 9 predicted proteins | sample AusTroGonzalo_MG_3_FD_193486 | JGI IMG/M metagenome (GOLD analysis project Ga0265298, IMG submission 193486) | Bovine rumen microbial communities from tropical cattle in Woodstock, Queensland, Australia - Gonzalo_01 | ecosystem: Host-associated > Mammals > Digestive system > Stomach > Rumen ... | reverse complement strand
TTCAATGTCGATATCGCCGTTGACAGAGTGGATTATCGGGGCGCGAGGCTGGAAATCGCGAACGATAGATTCCACTTCCTTAAGCTGGTCTGCGGAAAGTAAATCGCACTTGTTCAAAATGATGAAGTTGCAGAATTCAATCTGGTCTACAATCAGTGTAGAAATCTCTTCGTCACTTAGATCGTATTTTTCGGCGAGGCTGTCTCTTGCTTCTTTTTTCTGCTTCAATTCGCTAAGGAATTCACGATAAATTCTATCGCCATCGACAACCGTGACGATGGATGTCAAGTAGACATTCGTGTTTGGATTGTCTTCTTCGTAAGCGAGGAAGCTTGCGCTGACGGCGCCCGGGTCACTGATGCCAGATGCTTCGACAAATACGACCTCAATAGAATCTAGGTTTGAAATTTTTTCAATCTGCTGGATGAATTCATCGCGCAAGGTGCAGCAGATGCAGCCGTTTTGCAATTCAAACATCGGACATTCGGTGACGTTCGAACCGTTCTTTTTCAAGATCTCGGCATCAACGTTGATGCTTCCCATATCGTTTACGATGAGGGCTACTTTTCTCTTTTCTTGCTTGAGAAGATTGTTCAAAAGCGTGGTTTTACCCGATCCCAAATACCCGGTGATGAGTACCACCGGTTTCTTATTCTTTTTCATAAGAATCCTTTGTTAAAGAATTATGTAATTAAGATGTTAGCTCGCTAGGCGACAGTTCTCACAAAGTCCGTAAAAAACAGTGCGGAATGGATCAAGTGCAAAACCGTGTTCTGCCATCAGGTGCGAACTCAGCTGTTCAAGATCGTGACATTCGAGATGGATAAGCGTGCCGCATTTTTCGCACTTCAAGTGAAAATGCGAAACTTCCTTATGGCAATCTTCGCCAATGTATTGGAAGCAGGCGGCATTCTGTTCGCCAAGGAAATACTTTTGAACAACGCCCATCGCCACAAACTTTTCAATCTGGCGATAGATTGTCGCAATGCCGATAGAAATGTTCTGCTTCTGGAAATAAGCCGACACGTCTTCTGCAGTAAAATGGCGGCCCTGCATCGCTTTAAAGCAAGAAAGGAGTAGTTCCTGCTGCTTGGTTTTGTATTTGATAATACCCATGCTTATCTCTGAATTTGATAACCGTTACCAAATTATACTAAAGTAAGAGATATTTGGCAAGGGGGTGGGAAAATTTACGGTTCCACTCTAAAAATAAACTTGTTTTTCAAATGGCTTTCACGCTTCGCGTTTTGTATGCTTTTCCCGAGAGCGTCAAAGCGCTTGGTTTGTGCATCTGGACTTTTCGGTGCGTCTAGTCGGGAGCCTGTTGCGCGTTTCTTGTGAATGTCGCGGATTCCTGTCGTTTCTTCGCGCAATACGACAGCGATACTATCGAGAATCGGATTTCCGACGCCTTCGATGTAGTCGTGCGAAACTTCCCAGACCATGATGCCTGCGTAACCGTTCTCCTTGACCCAACGCGATTTTACAGCGGAAGAATGCGGATCTTCGAAGGTGACGTATCCGGTTGAAGAGACTCCATAGGGCTCCACGGCAACGCTGTCATAGAAGTATTTCCAGTCGGTGTTCGTGACTATATCCTTGTAAGCGACTTGCTTGGCGGTACCTTTGGTGAAATCTGTGCCCGGGCCTGTGGCTCCTTTGAATTCAAAACCGAATGACGGAATTCCGAAGACCATCTTTTCGGCGGGTACTCCGCGCTTGCTCCAATATTCAAATGTTTCTTGCCACGACCATGTGGTGTAACCTTTGTGCGGGTAGAGTGGCGAATCGAACATGGCTTTATCGTCCCAGTCGCCGGTCATGTCGTAGGTCATAAACCCGAACCAGTCCAAGTTTTTCACGAGAACTTCGGCTGTGAACCATTTTCCGTAATAGGGGGAGCAGGGGAGCGCTGCCGAAAGGCTTTTATCTTTGGGGAGGGCTTCGCGGAGCTCCGTGAGCAATTTGTTGTAAGCGATTGTGTCTGCTTCGGGGACGGGATTGTATTCCCATTCCCAGTCCATGTCAAGCCCATCAAGGTTGCGATCATCAACGTATTTGACGAGGTTCGCGATGAATTTTTTGCGGAGAGCGTCGTTTGACGCGACGGGTACAAAATTATCGCCTTGTCCGCCACCGCCGAGCGAGACGATGACTTTTGTGCCGGCTTTATGGGCGAGCGTTACCATTTCGTCTAATGCGCTTGGATCGTCTGCTGCATCGCCACGCAATGTACCATCCGTGTTTGGTGTGATGAAGCTCCACAATACGTGCGTTAATTTGTTGTACGGAACTTTATCTACAGTATAGGCGGGCTTGTGCCATTTGCCCCAATCGGGGTAATAACCGATAAATAGCGGATCGGCCCATGCGGAGCTAATCCCGACGAGTGTGAAAAGTAAAATTGCAACGAGCGTTACAAAAGCGTGTGAAATTTTATTCTTCATCTCTAATCTCCAAGTTGACGAATTCTAACAATGTCAATTAACTTCCTACCGTCTACTTCCTACTGTCTACTAAAATCTTTTCAATTCTACCACGTAATCGGCTGCATCTATAAAGTCTTGTGCATGCTCAATGGCGATGACCGTGTGGCCTGCATTGCAAAGCCCGTGAATAAGGCCGAGCAACTGCTGAATGTCCTTTTGATGGAGACCGCGGGCTGGTTCGTCAAAGAGGAATAGCGTATTCGGTGTTTTTGCACGTGCAAGCGTAATGGATAGACGGAGTCTTGCGCGTTCGCCTCCGGAAAGGTGCGCTGTAGTCTGTCCGAGGCGCAAGTAGTCAAGGCCTGTATCTACGAGCGGTTTTAGCTTTTCGGCAAACGGTTTCATGTTCGTGAATAGCTTGTATGCACTGCCGATTTCCATGTCCAGGATGTCGGCGATGGAAAGTGACTTGAAACGGATTTCCAAGACTTCATCGCGGAAACGCTTGCCGAGACACACGGGGCATTCGGATTCTTCGTAGCCGAGCGGATCGTAAATGAAGCCTTCGCCTTTGCAATTCTCGCAGCGACCGCCGGGAGCGTGCATGCTGAACTTGGAGGCGGTGTAGCCACGCACTTTGCTTTCGGGGAGCTTCGCGAACAAGTCGCGTAATAGCGTGGCAAGCCCTATGGCGCTTAAGACTGTGCTGCGCTTGCTTCCGTGAAAATCGCCGGTCGTGAGGATGGATAGCGCGTCAATGCCAAGTTTTTTGAATTCTTCTGCTTTGGCGCGTTTGGCAATGTTTTCAAAAAGGAGTGTCGATTTTCCGCTGCCGCTTTGACCGGTGATCACGCTGAATTTGTTGATGGGGAAGGTGGCGTTTACCGGCGCCATGTCAAATTTCGTGAAGTTTTCAACGAGAATGGCGGGACTTTCCTTATCTTTATGGATTGCCGCGCCACTTTGCTCCTCGAAATGACAATCTGCATTTCTTCCTACTTCCGACTTCCTACTTCCTACTACTTTGATCCATTTCCCCGTGGGCGAATTCGGATTTTCAAGCACTTCATCACGAGAACCCTGGAATAAAATTTCGCCGCCTTTTTCGCCTGCGCCAGGCCCCATTTCAATGATATAGTCGGCTCGCTTGATGATTTGCGGATTGTGTTCGATGAGCACGAGCGTGTTGCCGCGTTTGCGAATTTTTTCAAGGACTTTCCAGAGCGAACCGACATCGCTAGCGTGAAGACCGCTGGCAGGTTCGTCAAGGGCTATCAAAAGCCCGTTCAAATGACCTGTGCTAAGGCTTGCGAGCTTGAGTCTTTGCAATTCGCCACCCGAAAGCGTTTGACCGGCACGCCCTGGTGTGAGGTAGCCGATGCCTAAATCAATGATGGCTTCAATGCGATCCAAAAGCGAGTTGAAAGTCGCCTTTAAATTTTGTCCGATTTTTTCGTCAAAAATTTGGTGCAAAAGTTCTGGCAATTCCGCAAATCTCGTCGTGAGAATTTGCTTGTAACTAATGTCATCTATAGTTGCGTTTAGGTACGTTTTTTTGAGGCGGAGTCCGTTGCAATGTGAACATTCCGTGTTTTCGTCTTCGTCGTTTTCAACATCGGATTCGTCGCGGCTTTTGCGGCTGTTTCCTTTCTCTTTTGTTGGGGCGGCTTCCTGAACGATTCCCGTGCCGTCACAGTATTCGCAGACGCTTGTGCGGTTGTATGGCGAAAACGCACGTGCATCTAGGCTTGCGATCGCTTCTTGCACGTCGCTTTTTTGGTGCTGTTCATTGTTTGCATTCGGACAGCACGGCTTTGTGCTATAGAACTTGCGTTCGCCTGCAATGTCAAGCGTGATTGCGGAATGCGTCAGCTTTAACGTGCCATCAACGGCTTCGGCGATTCGCGTGCGAGTGTTTTCGCGGACGATGATTCTATCGACGATGATGAAAAATTCCTTGGGCGTCAAGACTTTTTCACCGGGGAGCAAGTCTGCAAGTGAATACATGGTGCCGTCGGCAATCGCGCGTGTAAAACCTTGCGCTAAAAACACCGCAGACAGCTTATCTAACGTCGTGCGACTCTTACCCTGCGCTTTCTTATTGTCATTCCCGGTTTGACCGGGAATGACATCAAGGTGAGTGTCGCAACAGTCTGCTTGCAGACTGTTATGACCGAACCGCTGGGGTTGGGGCTTTAGCCCCATCTCCTTCTCCGTTTCGATTCTTGCCAAGAACTGTAGCTTTGTCCCTATGGGCATCCCTGCAATTTCGCGGATGATTTCTTCGCGGCTTTGGCTTGCCATCGGAGTTCCGCAGATGGGGCAGGCAGGCTTTGCAAATGCGGCAAATAATGTACGCAAAGCGTTGTCGCATTCGGCGATTGAAAGTGCGGATGATTTCGCGGGGGCTTCTCCACGCGTGGCGGAAATCGCTAAACTCGCTGGGAGTCCTTCGGCGCTGTCAAGCGGAATATTGCGTTTTCCGCCGAGCAAATCCGCTGCAAAAGGCGAGAGCGTTTCTAGATAACGCCGTTTGCTTTCGCCATGGAGCGTGTCCATCACGAGCGTTGATTTTCCGCAACCCGACGGTCCGCATACAACCGTAATTTTACCCAGCGGAAACTGGGCGTTGACATTCTTTAAATTATGGAGTCTGCAACCGCGAATCGAAATGTAATCAAGCATCGTTTAAAAGATAATTAATATGGTCTCCCAAAGCAAATCTTAGAGGTTCGCGTGTGTGAAAAAGCTATATTTAGAATAAAGAAAATAATTCTAAGATGTTTATTGAATGGCGTCTATCATGAAATTACTCATTCTTTCTTTGCTTTCGTTATTTCTTATTGCATGCGGCAACGATTCGTCAACCTCAGCGAACAATTTGGATGGTGAAATTTCGTCTAAATCCAGTAGCAGCCAAAAAACGGTTTCGTCATCATCAGATAAGGTTACTGAGGCTGTCAATCCTGCTGATGTGATTGTGGGATCCATGACAGATTCCCGCGATGGTCAAAACTATAAAACGGTGACCATTGGCTTTCAGACTTGGATGGCCGAGAACCTGAACTACGAAACAGAGAATAGCTATTGTTACGACGATAAGTCATCCAACTGCGCTAAGTACGGTCGCCTGTACACTTGGGCATCTGCAATGGATAGTGCTGGAGTTTGGAGTACGAACGGCAAGGGGTGCGGCTATGGTTCGGCTTGCTCACCATCCGGTATTATACGTGGTGTTTGTCCTAAAGGCTGGCATTTGCCGAACAACGCAGAATGGAAAGTTTTATTATCGGCCGTTGGAGACTCATTGATTGCGGGCTTAAAAATCAAGTCCACTTTTGGTTGGCGAGAAGGCAATGGTAAAAGCGGTAACGGTATAGATGCTTTCGGGTTCTCGGCGCTCCCTGCTGGTTACAGGCACGATAGTGGAATGTGCTATTACGAGGAAGACTACGCGCATTTTTGGAGCTCTACAGAGGATTCTAGTAACGACGCGTACCTCATGTTCTTGTACTATCGCTACGACTATGCAAGCATAAACGATGTCCTCAAGTATTATGGTTTTTCCGTTCGTTGCCTAAAGGACTAGCGATGAGTCGAATGCTGCGCGGAAATAAAAAAAGCCCGCGCAGTTCGCTCACTGCCGGGCCTACTTCCTACTGCCTACTGCCGCTATTCCTTAAACGTGAATCTCAGTTCGCCGAACGGGCTGCGGAAATCCTTGTTCTTGAGGTTGTTTTCTTCAATTCCTCCGAAAAGCCTGTAGCCACCGCCAACTGAAATTTCAAAAAGCTTTGTCATGCGGAAGTTGAAATGGGCTGAAAAGTCGGCAACGAAAAATCCATCTTCGGCCTTGAATCCGTCTTCGTCACCCTTGTCCATGAAGTCTACTTCGCCGCCACCGATGTTTATGGGGAGTGAAATGGAGAAAATCCCATTGCGGTAAATGGTGGGTTCGGCAAAAACGCCGAAAGCATGATAGTCGATCATCTGGGAATGGCGGACTTTCGGATTCTGCACATTGCTGAGAATGGATGAGTGGAACGCTCCCAGGCTGATGTAGGGGTTGAGCGCAATGCCGATGCGAAGATTCATGAAAATCGTTCCATCGCGGGCTATCAACGAGTTTCCTCCGCTTACGCCAAAGAGGGCGCTCCATTCCGATGTGTCGACCTTTTTCGGTTCATAATCTTGAGAACCCTGGAGTTCGGCGTGAGAGCTTACGGCGAGTGTGATCGCCATGAGGAGAGATGTCAGAATTTTTGTTTTCATAGTCCGTCCGTGTTTCCTTCCCATCTCCAGTTCTTTGTGCTAACGGCTGGCCAGTGGCAAATTGTCCATACGAGACTGTTGCCGCACAAAATGATGGACCAGACGCCAAAGAGCAAGAAGAGGAATAGTGGAATAAATGCTAGCGATCCGTAGAAAATGGACATGCGCGTGACCATGGCGGTCTGGATGAGCATCAAAATCTTCACGTAAATGTTTATGGCGAGCCAAGAAATCAAGGTCGAGAGCATAGATGCCAAAAACAGTTTTTTGCGGGTGTAGGGCTTGTGGCCTGCCGGGCGAGCCGGGAGTGCGTAAAGCATGATGAAAATCACGAGGAGGATTGCAATGTGGAATGCCGAATACCAGAATACGGTGATGAGAGCCTTGATGACTTCTGGCGAAAAGTGAAAACCGTCGACGATGATGACGGAGAGGACGGTTTGCACGTGGTTCACGAAACCAGCGAACATCCCGATGACTGCCGCTCCGATGAGGAGGAAGGGGGTGTAGATTTTGATTTGGCGAACCAGGGTTCTGGAAGTCTTGTTTTCCCACACCACGTTGAAGTTCGTTTCAAGGCTTCCGAAGGCGAGAATAAATGTCACAAAGAGGCCGCCAGCGCCGATAAATCCGAGCTTTCTGATGGGAATGTGCTCTGCATTTTCGACGAGATCCATGATCTGTTCGGTCGGCCAGTCCAAATTGAGCATGTCGATCACGATGGGAAGGTAGTCCGAAATGAAGTTTCCGAACCCGACCGCAAGCGTAATGGAGGTGAGCATGATGAGAAGAGGGACGACTGCCACGAGAGTCGTATAAGTCAATGATGCTGCTCGGGTCATTCCGTGATAGTACAGGAACGATTTTCCAGTGACAATCATGATTTTTACAAATGTCGGAGAACGGGCTGCGATATGATCGAACAACCATTCCCATGAAAAATTTTTCCACCACTGCGGCATACTCATGTTAAATATAGTTAAAGGAACGACTTACGAGACCTTTTGGTGTGTTTCGTTTCGTTTTTTTACGATTTTGCGTGTGTTTTTGGTGAAAATTTCTGAAAAAATGGTCTTGAAATGTAGACTTTTAATTGTTTTAAATTGTGGACGAAACTTGCGGAAATTCTTGTTTGAAAGATAAAAATATAATATACAATGTGGACTTTTTATTAAAAAAGAGATTATATTTAGCTAGAACATCAGTTTGGTTTTTAGCATCGTTAGGAGCGCTGTTTATGGGATATAACTGTAATTTTAGGACGATTTTTGCAAGTTCTTTGCTTGCGGCGGGGCTTGCTATCCCGTCTTTTGCTGCACCGCGTCAAATGGAAAACTTGACACGCGGTCTTGTGGCGTCTAATGTGGGCAAGGGAATGCTTGTCAGTTGGCGCTTGTTGGGTACCGATGATCCGGCAACGGAATTTAACCTATATCGCGATGGCAAGAAGATTGCCTCGATTGGTAAGTCTGCCGGCACGAACTACCTCGATGCCGAAGGCAAGACGACTTCCAAGTACACTGTGGCTGCTGTTGTCGATGGCAAGGAGCAAACGCAGATTGGCCTGACCTTGGTTTTGGACAAGAGCGTTTCGAACAGTGGACTTTCTTTCCCGTACAAGACGCTCAAGCTTGAAGTCCCTGCGGCGCAGACGATGCCCGATGGCGAAAAGTGCACTTATACTCCTAACGATATGAGTGCTGCCGATCTCGATGGCGACGGCGAATATGAACTCATTTTGAAGTGGGATCCGTCTAACGCTCACGATAACTCTCAGGGCGGTTATACGGGTACGGTTTTCATTGATGCGTACAAACTTGATGGCACACGCCTTTGGCGCATTGACCTCGGCAAGAACATCCGCGCGGGTGCTCACTACACGCAGTTCCAGGTTTACGACTACGATGGTGACGGCAAGGCCGAAATGATTGTAAAGACTGCCGACGGTACGATTGACGGTACTGGTAAGGCTATTGGTGACAAGTCCAAGGATTACCGCGATGCGGGTGGCACAATCCTTAAGGGACCGGAATATTTGACTGTGTTCCGTGGCGTTGACGGCGCCGCTATTTCGACCGTTGAATATCAGCCGAGCCGTAATATCAACCAACACGTAAAGGGCAAGGATGCTCATGGCTACTGGGGCGACAACTACGGTAACCGTTGCGAACGCTATTTGGCTGCAACTGGCTATTTGGATGGCGTTCATCCGAGTGCCATTTTTGCTCGTGGCTATTACAGTTCCTCTTACGTTGCTGCTTATGATTTTGACGGCAAGGATTTGAAACTTCGTTGGCTCCACAAGTCCGAATATCCGGGCCAGGGACTTTATGGTGAAGGAAATCATAGCCTTCAGGCTGTAGACCTCGATGGCGATGGTTACGACGAAATTTTCTTTGGTGCTGCAGCCTTGAACCATGATGGTACGCTGCGTTACCGCACAGGCCTTGGCCATGGCGACGCTCACCATATTTCCGATTTGGATCCGGATCTTCCGGGACTTGAACTTTGGGATGTCCATGAACATACCGATGCTAAGTACACTGAAGAAATGCGTGCCCATGATGGCAAGGTTATTTGGGGAACTCCGCAGCCGAATCCAGGTGTGGACAATGGTCGTGGCATGGCTGCTGACATTGACTCTGAATATCGTGGCTTTGAAATGTGGTCTAGCAAGGGCGGCGGAATGAAAAATGCGAAGGGCGTGAACATCGGCTCTCCCGCAGTTTCTACGAACTTCCGTATTTACTTTGATGGCGACGAATACGATGAACTTTTGGATGGCGCTTATGTCACCAAGTTCGATTCTAAGGCTAAAAAGTCGAATGTCTACTTTGATGGTCCGACGGCGCTCAAGGCTGCGGGCTGCAACGGCACCAAGAATACCCCGAGCCTCGTTGCCGACCTCTTTGGTGACTGGCGCGAAGAACTTGTCGTTCGTTCCGAAACAGATCCGACGACGATGTACATCGTGTCAACTCCGGTGGAAAGCAAGTATCGTGTCTATACGTTGATGCACGATGCTACATACCGCACTGCTGTTGCTTCTGAAAATACGGCTTATAACCAGCCGCCGCATTTGGGCTATTATCTGCCGGATATGGTCAAGTCGCTCAAGCAACCGGATATATATGTTGTTGGCGAAAGTGTTGAAGTCCCGGTTGATACGACTCCTGTTGTGAATGATGGCAAGTCTGAAATCGATGCTTCCACGCCGAAGGACGGTGTGGGTTGGACGCAAAATGAAAACGAGGGCTTCCTCAAGAATGGATATTACAACTTCGATAACTCGCTTGCAAGCTATGGCGTCTGGGAAATTTTCTCAAAGAAAGACGCAAAGACGACGCTTACCATCCGCTTTGCAAATGGTGGATCGGGTGACCGCAATATGGCTCTCTATATGAACGGCAAGTCTGTGGGTTCTGTAAGCTTCCCGGCTACAGGCTGGACGACGTATAAAGATGCCAAAATTGATGTGACGTTGAAGGCTGGCGTCAACACGCTCAAGCTCTCTTCGATGACGAGCGATGGTGGCCCGAATGTGGACATGTTTACCTTCGGTATCGATGGTGTGGAACTTTACGACGGTACGCAGAAATTGGATTCTTCGTCTGTGGCGCTTGCTTCGCAAGTGTTTATGCCGAATGCCTACAATCCGGTGACGGGAATCCTCAAGACTCGCGAAGCAGGCCTTGCTGAAATCTACGCTTACGATGTGACTGGCAAGCTTGTTAGTGGTCTGTCTCGAAATGTTTCTGCAGGAACGTCCAAGGTGATGTTTGACCGCGAAATGCTCCCGCGAGGTGCATATATGATGGTCGTGAAGTTGAATGGCCGCGTGATTTCAAAATCCATGCACAACGCTGCGAAGTAAGGGGTTTTATATGGGCATGTTTAGCAAGGTTTGGCAGGGCGCTGTTGTTGCCTCTATGATGGCATCGCCTCTTGCTCTCGCAAAAGTCACTATTTATTTGTGTGGCGATTCCACCATGCAGGACTGGGCTACCGGTTATTATCCCAAGCAGGGCCAAGGCCAGGATTTCCATTATTGGTTCGATGTGAACAAGGCTACCGTCGTAAACCGAGGCCAAGGCGGCATGTCGCTGGGCGGTGGCGGCAAAGATAAAAGCGGTGGCGTTGCTGTCGGTTACTATGACATGTTCTTCAAGAAGGGCTGCTCCAATGGCAACTGCATTGCGGATAAATTGCAGGCCGGCGATTATGTCGTGATTCAGTTTGGCATCAATGATGTCAGTTACAGCACCGAGGACTTCTTCAGGTCCAACATGAAAAAAATGGTCGATGACGTTCGTGCCAAAGGGGCGAACCCCATCATCATGAGTCCCATTCGTCGTTGCTATTACGATTCCCCGACGGCAATCCACAACAGCTATCGCGGTTATCCGGCATTGAGTAAGACTCTGGCCGAAGAATATGATGTTCCGTTTATCGATATGAGCGAAATGGTCGCTAATTACATGATATCTGTTGGTGAACGTTATGCTCAGCAGTATATTTTTAATTATGCGACAAGTGCAGAATATTCGAACCTCAAGGGTGATCAGGCCGACCAGGTGCATTTGCAGATGAACGGTGCCAATGCGTTTGGCCGAATCATTACTGAGCAGATGCGAGCCCATAAGGATCCTGTGGTGAAAAAGCTTGGCGATTACATGGCTCCGATGTATCAGGTGAGCGTGAAGGTTTCGCCGGAAGGTTCTGCCGAGGCAACCTCTATCAATGCCTACTACCCGCAGGGCATGACGGTAATGCTCAAGACCATCCCGAAATCAGGCAAAAAGTTCTTAGGCTGGTACGATGGCAATGGCAATAAGGTGAGCGGACAGGCTGTTTCTACGGTGAAGTCTCAGTACATCTATACGTTCACGATGAAAAATGCCGCAACGCAGTACACTGCTGTTTACGAAGGCGGAACCGCTCAGAAGTACGATGGCGATGGCAAGGCATTGACGGCTTTCCCGACCACGACGCCGAAGAGCCTTGATGATGTGACGTTTGAACCGTTTACTCCGATGGAAGGCAGTGAAGAAACGAACGTTCAGGTCGATAAGGATATCAAACAGTATTTTGATGCCTATACCCCTGATACGGCGGGAATTGGATGGTCTCAAAATGAATGGACTGGATTTACTGGCGAAGGATACTACAATTTGGACAACACCAAAGAATCTTTTGCAGGTTACAAGATGAAATTTCCTGGAGCGGGTTATGTGACACTTGCTGTTCGTTATGCCAATGGTGGATCGAGCGACCGTATGTTTAATGCATACCTCGATCACGATTATTATGTGAGTGCACCGCCGACGGGGGGCTGGGATAAGTGGGATACCGCTTATGTGGTCATGGATGCTCCGGAAGGTGAAGCTTTGCTCATGTTCAAGTCGCTTACATCCGATGGCGCTCCGAACCTTGACGCGTTTGGCTTTAGCCTTGCAGATGTTTGCCGTGTCGGTGTAGATTGCAATAAAGACACGATCTCGACATCTTTGCGTGGGGTAAAAACTTTTGCCGCTGCAAAAATTCATGGCGATAAGCTTTTGCTGTCAGAACGCGCAAACGTGAGCGTTTTTGATATGAACGGAAGTCTTGTCGTACGTAAAACTGTTGATGCTGGAGAAGTCAATTTGTCTTCGCTTGTACGTGCAAATGGGATTTACCGCGTGATGGTCCAGCAGGGCTCTAAAAAGCTTGTCGCAACTTGGGCGAAGGTCAAATAAGTGCAAATTGTCATCCCCGCGTAGGCGGGGATCACTTTTCTTAATACGAAATGGAGATGCCCGATTGAATCGGGCATGACAATAAAGGAATTACTATGAATAAGTTTATAAAATTCTTTTTTGCCGCTGCTGTTTTTACTGGTGTCGCTGTGAGCGATTCCACGAGCTTTACGATTCATGTCGTGGGCGATTCTACGGTCTGTACTTACAAGGATAACGCTTATCCGCAAACGGGCTGGGGGCAGGTCATTGGGTATTTCTTCGATGGTGCCCGCGTCAAGGTGAACAATGCCGCCATTGGCGGGCGCAGTTCTAGAACGTTCCTTGAAGAAGGTCGCTTGGATGGCGTGATTGCTGCTGCTCAAAAAGGTGATTACCTCTTTGTGCAATTTGGCCACAACGATCGCGATTATAGCAAGGCGGCACGCTATGTGGAACCTTCGCAGTTTCCTGGATATATCCAGAAATATGTGGATGCAGGGCAAAAGAAGGGCATGAATGTTATCCTGATTTCGCCGATGAACTTGAATGGTAGCCGCAACGTGTTCTCGACGGGGAGCAACAACTACGATGCCCGAGGCATGATGCAGACGGTTGCCAAGAACAACAAGATTCCGTTTGTCGATTTGAACATGAAGTCGTACAATGCGTATAACACGACGTACAAGTCAATGCCGGATTACGTGACTCGTTACTTGTACAAGTCCTTGCAAAAAGGCGAATATCCGAATTACCCAGATGGCGTAAGCGATGGCACGACACACTTCCAGGAAATGGGCTCGATGGGTCATGCGCAAATGATTTGCGAAGAACTTGAAGAAAATCTCAAGTCCAATACGAATCTTTCTGCCGATGCAAAGGCTGCGCTTACGACGCTTGTCGCAAGCATCAAGAAGCGTTACACCATCAAGGTCAAGACGAACCTTTCGAATTACAACGGTCTCATTACGCAGACGCAGTATTTCCCGGCTGGCTCCCCGATGACGCTTCGCGTGACTCCGAACGGCCAGACGTTTGAAAAGTGGGTCGATGACGATTGCAATGAAATTTCAAAGGATATGATTTATTACGGCTTCAAGACGAAGGCTCGCGATATCACCTACACGGCGATGTTCAAGGGCGGTGCCGCCTGCACGAAGACAGCTCACGGTTCCGAAGATGAATATAGCGACGATCCGGGCAGTTCTAGCAGCTCTGGCGGAGACGTTGAAGTCGTTGAACTTGGCGATGAGCTTTGTTCGCTTGATGCTGGCACGGATGCTTGGCCGTCTGTGATTGAAACGTATCAGCCTGAGATTGCGGATGGTTTTTCGGAAGATAATCATGAGAACTTTACGGGCAAGGGATTTTTCAATTTCGATAATTCAGCATATAGCAAGGCAACGTATTTAGTGACATCAGACCAGTCGGCAGAAAAAGCTCGAGTGATGATCCGTTATTCCTTTGCAGGGAACGCAAACCGCAACATGAAAGTTACGATTGATAACGGTACGTATGATGTCGTATTCAAACCGACCGCGTCTTGGGATGTTTGGGATACGGTCTATATTGACGATGTTTGGGTGGATGCCTTGGATTTCAAGGTGATATTCCAATCTGCTACGTCTGATGGAGGCCCGAATATTGACATGTTTGCGTTTGACATGGCCAATGTTTACCGCACAGGTTGCAAGGCAGCACGTGAAAAACAGCAGGGCTCTGTTTCAATTGCAACGAAAAAAATTGAGACAAAGCCGCGTACAAATGGCATCACAGTTAATGCGCTTGGTCAAAGAGTGCAGAATGTGAACAATCAAGCCGATATGCGAAAGCTCCCCAAAGGCAATTACTTCCGCTATTAAAAATGGCAATATTGATTTATGGCTAAAAATGTCGTGCCGACCTCCGGGGCGGCATTGCCATTTTATAGCGTAATGTGGACTTTAAATTTGCAAAACTGTGGACAATAATGTATATTAAGTCTACAGCTCCTTTCAGCTTCCGACTGTCTACTGCCTACTAAATCATGATCAATATCTTT
>Ga0265298_10006464_pt1 | contig 14459 bp, 14 predicted proteins | sample AusTroGonzalo_MG_3_FD_193486 | JGI IMG/M metagenome (GOLD analysis project Ga0265298, IMG submission 193486) | Bovine rumen microbial communities from tropical cattle in Woodstock, Queensland, Australia - Gonzalo_01 | ecosystem: Host-associated > Mammals > Digestive system > Stomach > Rumen ... | reverse complement strand
AACCTTTGGCACAGGCGCGGTTCTTCCAGCAGTCAATGTGGTAACTCCCAAACAGTTCAAAGTGGAAATGCCCAGCGTTTCCATCAAGGTAGATCCTAAGCAGGCTGACCTGCTTGAAACAAGGGTCATTGATGGCCGGAGCTATTTGCTGATACCGATTGACGGCGATATTGCCGTTAACGGGCAGCCTGTGTTCGCAACCAAGTGAACAGGAAAATGTCGGCAGAATCGGGCGGTAGACCGTCAAAAGGCAACTATTTTAAGGAAAGAGCAGAAAAAGGCTCTTTCCTCTTTAATTTCAAGGTCTCTAAGGATCTACGCAAGCAAGACGGTCTAAAGACTAATTAGATTTTGACGGTCAACAGACTTTTTAAATTGAATTTTATTGTCAGCACTCTACCCAGAGATATAGTTCGCTGCAGAGGAAGAGATTCCTGTCAACAGGATCTGCATACGAAAAAGCGCCTGCCGATCCGGTTTTGAATCAGCAGGCAAGTTGGGACGATATATAGCCTGAAGTCAGGCTAATGATTTCTCTTCTTTTCTGATGTTGGCGAATACCCTGGCAAGCAGGACAATGCCTATAAGCAGCACGATCAGATCAGTAAACATCTGGGCGTAGAATACTCCCTGTACTGGAACTGCAAACACTGTAGGCAGCAATACAACCAGGGGCAGGAACAAAAGCACCTGCCGCAGCAACGCCATCGCAGAAGCTGCTCCTGCTTTGCCAATCGCCTGGAAGAAAGTGATCGCCAGAATCAGGATGCCGTAAGTGATGTAGGTTGAAAACAATACCCGCAGCATCGGAGCACCCTGAATACAGATCTCCTTGTCTGTAATAAACATACTTAACATACCCTTGGGAGAAAGCATAATCGGCAAATAAAATACCATTGCCAGCACTGTGGCTGCAACCATAAAGACCTTTGTAAAGGATCTGACTCTGTCATACTGCTTGGCACCGTAATTGGTGCCGACAGCTGGCTGGAACCCCTGACTGATTCCCCACAGCGGGATAAAGGCAAAGGACTGAAGGCTCAGGCACGCGCCGAGGATCGTCTGCCAACTGCCGCCGCCCCATCTTTCCACTGTGTTGTACATGACGGTCTGTTGTACCATGGTCATCACCTGCATCAGCATGGCTGAAACGCCGACACTGAGCACCGGCCCGACCAGATTGCTGTGAATTTTGATTCTGTTGATCCTGACATTATCACTTTTTTTCCTGAAATACCACAGTGTAAAAACTGCTTGCAGTACCTGAGAAATAACTGTTGCCCAGGCTGCACCGAGAATACCGTTTTCTTTCCCCATAACTGTAATAAGCAGCGGATCCAGCGCGATGTTCAACAGGGCGCCGGCTGCCATGATACCCATGGCAATCTTCAGTTTGCCCTCACCGCGCATCACCATGTTGGCGGATTGGGCAAAGTTAACAAACAGGGAACCGATGAAAACCACCTTCAGATATCTTTCGGCCTGGGCCAAAATATTGCCTTTCGCACCGGACAGGCTCAGTAATCCTGTGGTGAAGCACTCACCTGCAGCCGTAATGATCAGAGACAGCAGGACGATCAACGCGATCAGATTACCCATAATCTGGTTGATCGTACCTTGATCCTTTCGCCCTACAGCCCGGGACAGAACTGAAGCTGACCCGGTACCTATCAGAGTAGCGATTCCGCTGTTCATCAGCGTGAAGGGATAAGAGACTTTGACTGCTGTCATCGCTTCCGGTCCGACCATCCGGCCGACAAAAACCGCATCCATAAAGTTATACAGGCCGATTACCACCATGCCGAGAATCGCCGGGACGCTCAGCGACAGCATGGTTTTAAATACGTTTCCGTTCAGAAGGTTTGACCTGGCGTCCTGTTTTTCTGCCATATCACATCATTCCCTTTCGATTCATTCTGAACCAGTCAGGCTACGTCGCCTTCAGCAGGAGCTTCTTCCTCAAACTGATCTCCGCTCTCATACATCGTAATCGTTTCACCGATTTCATTTTTCAGCGGTTCACCATCTAGCGTGACATTGGTTTCACAGCTTTCAATTACAGAATTGACTGCACGGCCGGCTACAGCACCGGGCGTTATGGCACCGATGATCTCCGCGCTGACTGTGCAATTCGATACCTTAAAGGCGGTCTCTTCGCCGTAGTAATAAAGCCCCGTTCCGACCAGCCCACCAACATGCGTCGCGCCGGGAATGCTCATCTTTGCCGTCACATGGCAATTGTCAATGACGCCGGGATATACAGAAGACTGAATACCTTCGGTCGCAAGAGCAATGTCTCCAACGGAATGCGTACCGCTGTAGCCGCAAAGCCCACCGATCGCATGGCCGCCTTTTTCCGCAATGATTTCAACGTCAACTGTGCAGTTGGTTATACTGTCCATCATTTCCAGGCATCCCGCGATGCCGCCTAATCCAACCGGTTCATTTCCCTCCGCAATGACTGTTCCCTTGGCTGTGCAGTTATCGATTGTGCCGCCAAAGAATCCGCCTACCAGCAAACCGCCGCATTCAGCCACATCTTCCTGAATAATTCGTCCGGAGGAGAAGTCATTGTTCCCAAGCACGCGGATAGTCGTGCCATCTACATTGCAGTTCCAAATTGATTGCATTGAACCGCCTGCAATGCCTCCGGTAGCGTTGACACCGGCAATGCTGTTTTCGCCGGTCAGCGTTACATCATGGATTGAGCCCATGTTGTAACCCACAACACCGCCAATAGCCATGGAGTAGTTGTCTTCACAGCGAATATCCACATTCTTCACTGTCAGGTTTTTCACTTCACCCAAACTCATGCCGACCACCCCCACACCGCAGACCGGATAGTCAGAATGGAAATAAACGTTGGAAATCGTGTGCCCCTGACCATCCAGGGTGCCCATGAACATACAACTGTAGTTGCTCATATCCGTCAAGTCCATATGGCCGATAGGCTGCCACGGGATATCTTTCAGGTCAATATCAGCAGTCAGTACAAAGAAAGCTCCGGGATAGCCGCCGGCACTGCCGTCATTGACAGCAGCCGACAGTGCGAGCAGCTGTTCAGCGGTTGCAATCTGATAAGGGTCCTCTTCCGTGCCGCTTCCGCCGGCATAGGCCGACGATTCTGCAGATGCGGCAACACAGAGGCTGAACGCCATACACAGCGCCAGCAGGATCGAAAACAGTTTCTTCATGGGTAGTTCCTCCTTGATTTTTTGTATGCCATCGCTTTCGCGGGGACACCAATGTTAGTCTAATCTAACCTCCAGGTATAAGAAAAAGCTTTAATCCGGAGGCGTTTCAAGAATATCCGCCCAGCCGAGGAGAAAAAAGCGCCGCAACTGCCTGACATAAAGCACAGCGTCCTCTTTTTTCATCTCATGGCGGACGATTTCGAACACGCCGGAATAAAACGCGTTCCCGAGAATATGAACCATCATGGGAGACAAACGACCGTTTTTGACGGCGTCGTTACCCGTGGACTCCAGGAAACGATATGTATAATCCGTTTCGATTTCGATCATCCGGTGCAGCAGGTTCTCGTAACAGTCAATATCAGCACAGCGGACAAGCAGCCTGAACACATCCCAATGATCATAGATATAATCAACCAGCACTTCCCAAAGTTCAGGCTTATAAGTCAGGACATCCTCCTTTTTCTGATCGGCCGGTCTGTCGTTAAATTGTTCCTGCCCGTCCCGGAACCAGCGGATCAATCCTTCCACTGTATCGTCTACCAGCGCATGGAACAAACCTTCTTTGTCATGAAAACGGGTATAGATGGATCCTGTAGTGGTGTCAGCCCTTGCGGCAATGACTCGCAGGGAAGCTTCCTGAAAGCCCATCTCAAGGAACTCTTCCTTTGCGCATTCCAGCAGTTTGTCGGACCGTCCTTCTACACGTTTAGCCATTCCGATTCCTCCGTCCCATAACAATGTTACGTAACACTGTTATGATATAACCTGAAGCAGGCCATGTCAATAGTGTTTGTTGCCTGATATTGATGCTTTTCAAAACCGCTCATGAACCGGCAGAATATAAGTCAAAGCACATCATCCATCAAACCCATACCCATACCGGATATGTAACTCCAGCTGGCAGCGGCGGACCGATGCGCTGTTCCACCGGCCGGATCAGCCCATTCATACATAGCCTCTTGCTTTCTGTACAATCATGAATATAATATATCCGTTAAGGTTAGCTAATGCTAACATTCAGATCGGAGATGTTGTGATGTTCATCCATGAGTATGGCAGCCGGAATAATCCGACAATCATTCTGATGGCACCGATGATGGTTTCCGGTGCCGACCTGTATTCCCTCATGTCTCCTCATCTGACAGGTGAGTACCATATTATTGCTCCGGATCAGGGCGGACATGGGCAGGCCGGACAGTATCAATCTGCTGATCAGGAGTACAAGGAGCTGAAATCTTACCTCCTGGAAATCGGCTGCACGCAGATTCATCTGCTCTATGGAGCCTCTCTGGGTGTCGCTGTAGCTTATCGCCTGTTTTTTGATAGTGATTTCACAGTTTCCCATGCCTGGTTTGATGGTGTAGCACTCAGCAAAAGCGCAGGATTTGCTGAGTGGTTCATGAAAAAGCTCTTCAGAAACCGGAAAAAAAAGATGGAAAGGATGCATACGGAAGCGTCACCTTCTCTGGTAAAAATGTATGGCCATGATTTCGCAAAAATGATGACGAAAAACTTCAAGCAGATTACCATCCCAGACATCGACGCAATATGTCACGCCTGTTGCCACTACGACCTGAAAAAACTGACCGACGCCGAACAAAAGAAGCTCCATCTGGACTTTGGAGAAAAGGATTTTGACTGGACATACTCCAGGAAAACAATCCCCGTGTATATGCCGAATGCTGAAGTGACGATCAGGCCAGGATATCCGCACTGCGGATATATGGCAGCAGAAACAGCCGAATATGTAAAGCAGATTGAAGAATTTATGAAAGCATGAGAAAACACTAGAAACGGAGAAATACATGAAGAACTATATCAAAGAAGGACAAAAACTGCCTCTTTTTGGAGTCGGACCGTACATTGTGTACGGGATGGCAATGGTGACCATATTAGGAATTGTTCTGTTCAGTTATGTTTTAAAAGTCGGAATGCTGAATGCTCCATGGACCTATATTTTCCGGGTGACAGGGGGAATCTTTGTTGCACTGGGTGCGATCATTTGGTATATCGGTGCACTGCGTTCCGACATGGACAATAACATTGCAGAAAACAAACTGAAAACAGATGGCATCTATGCATGGGTCAGAAATCCCATGTACAGCGGATGGTGGATCCTGATTACCGGAATCAGCCTCATGTGGGCGAATGCATGGATACTGATTACACCCGTTATCAACTGGATGATCATGACGATTGCTTTGAAGAAAACCGAAGAAAAATGGCTGCTTGATCTCTATGGCGATCAATATGTAGCGTATCTGAAACAAGTTAACAGATGTATACCGTGGAAAAGGAAATAAGGAATTTATTCCTGCACATAATGTATCGAGGAGTGTAATGATGCTGATCACGTTCGTATGTTCCGTCATGATGATGGCAGGATTGTTTCTGATGTTATGGGGCGGCGTCGGTTTTATTCAGGACAAACGGTTCTTTTCCTCTGCTCCGAAAGAAGTACAGGATATTACGCCGGAACACGTACCGGAGCGGTTTAAGGGCCAGCATGCAGTCGGGTGGATCATGATCGTGCTTTCGTTCGTTCTGTTTGGAGGAGCGATCCTGTTTGGGGCATGGGACGGAATCAAAAACCATTTCAGTTTCTGGCAGTTCTTTGTGCGATTCGTACTGATGCTGCTTGGACTGAAGGCATTTGATATCATCTTTTTTGATTGGGTGCTGCTGTGTAACGCCGGGTTTAACTTTTTTCCGCATTATTACCCTGAAACCAAAGCTGTCCTTGGACGGCATCTGTTCGGCTATAACTGGAAAACCCATCTCGCTCATATCATCGCAGGTTTCCCTGTCTCGGCTTTGATTGCATGGATCTGTACACTCTTCGGGTAAAACAGAGTATGCAGCCGCCGATGCAGTGAACATGAACAGGAGATAATGCGATATGAGCCTGAAATATAAGATTCTCAAACGATTGGTTAAGGCCGCAAACATCAAGAAAATGTGGACCGGCATAAGCACGGAAGAATTGCTGGAAAGCAGACGTCAGGCAAATGCGAAGAACCGCATTCCAGACCTGCAGGATGGGGATTTTGCCATCAGCCGTATCGAAGTGATGGGCTTCACTGTGCTGAAACTAATTCACAAGGAGAAGATAGATAAAGCAAACCTGTTCCTGATTGGTGGTGGCATGGTCAGTGCACCAAGACCCGGTTCGGTGAAAAAAGCACTGCAATTTGCCAAAGAGACAGGACTGGATGTATTCGTGCCTTATTATCCGCTTTGTACAGACTATTCGCTGACGAAAGCGTACGAGATGATTCATGAAACATACCAGGTCATGCTAAAGGATTATTCTGCCGACAATATTTCAATCCTTGGAACCTCTTCAGGCGGCAATCTGGCACTTGGTATGGTTCCGTATATAAACGACGGACACGCTGACACGCCCATGCCCGGATATATCATGACTATTTCTCCTGGTACCTGCGCGGATACAGATGAGGAATGGCAGCGTATGCTGGAACTGGAGAAAAAGGATGTGGCAATTCCGGCACAGTACATGAAAACTGCAGTGGAGATCATGCGCCATGGCGATGACAGCGTTCCCGGTTATATGATCTGGCTGCAGCAGGGAGATTTTACGAATTGCCCAAAGACTACCTTCATCTATGGCAGTGACGAAACGCTCTATGCCTGTGCTCCATCTTTTGAGGCGGCGATGAAGAAGTATGGTGTCGATTATGAGATGATCGTCGGTGAAGGCATGTTCCATTGTTATCCTGTGTTTCCCATCTGCAAGGAAGCGAAAGACGGCTGGAATATGATGGTGCGCCTGATGAAAGAAAGGATGTTGGTGTAAGTGGTTCTGAAAATCATCATTGAAGGGCTGATCCTTGGGGCACTGCTGTGTCTCTATTGTGCAATCGGCATCCGTAATGGCGCTGTGGGGATGGTGTTTCTTTATCACAAGGACGTGCAGGAGAGAAGCATTCAACAGGGGCTGATTACGGAAAAGAAAAAAAAACATAACCAGATGATCTTCAAAATCCTCGGCATCTCGTCCTATTTGATTTACTTGCTTGTCTGCGTCTATGCCATCAACGGCGCGAGAGGATTCTGGCCTGGATTCTGGCAGATGTTCGGCATTCTCTCAATTGTCAATGTGATCGACAGATTGCTGATCGATGAATACTGGGTCGGGCACACGAAAGCCTGGGAGATTCCCGGGTCGGAAGACTTGAAACCATATATTGACCGCAAAGACAAGATCGGAAAATGGCTTGTTGGAACAGTTGGCTTCGCGATCCTGTGTGCGATTCTGGCTGGAATCATGTCATTCATCGTAAAATAAATATACATTTCCTTTACCTCGAGCCCTCCGTTTTCAATATTCTGACCCATCTGCGCTGCCGGTGTGCATAGAACGCATTTGCCCAGAACCAGACAAAGAATGTTTTCCATCCGGCTTGGATCTCCACGCGGTCCGTATACCTGGTATGGTCAGAGTCTGTTGTCTCAAGGCTGATATCATGATTCCACACGGGGACATGTTCATTTCCTTCCCGGCTGCTCACACCATCCGGGTCAAAACGGATGATCCGGATCGTATGTGTACCGAACGGAATAAAGCCAAACAGCCGAAACCGATAGGACGAGGTGCTGCCGACAGTCCAAACGTTGCTGACTTCACCAACAGGTTCAAAGGTTGCATACGGCTTCGCAATATACTGCAGGGTCTCCAGCTGCTGAAGCCTGCTGAAAACAGTCTCCTTGGGCGCAGGAAATACGGATGTTTTTTGAACGATCAATTCTGTTCCCCCTGTTCTTCACTGGCCCATGATCTTCCGACCCAGTCCAGCAGTTCCTTCTGTAATGCCGTGCGATCCTCTTCGCATTCCTTCGGGTGCTGTCTTTCAGATCGGAAACCAAGTTTCCAGAGCCAGGAGCCCTTGGTTGTCATGGCATGGCTGATATGCTCATATGCAACATGTTTATGAGGATACCGGAAACCGCTGTCAGCCAGTTTTTTCTCTATCCAGCAGGCGCTTTCGAAGGAAGGCCAGACTTCGTCATGCTTTGAGGAGAGCAGCAGAACCGGAGCCTGGATCCTTTCCACCGGGATCAGTGATTCAGGTGTTACCTCCTTATCCCGGTTGAAGGTAATGATATAAAACTCCTTCTCCTTCAGCAGCAGTTTTGGCAGATTGAACTGCTTGTTGCAGTAAGGCGCGTAGGGTAATTCCTTTCCCTGCCAGCTCCAGCAGGATGTGCCGGACGCTCTCTTGGATTTTCCGCTGCCGGCCAGACCTTCGCTGACAAAATAAGATGGCACTCGTGCAATCACACAGGAAATTCCGGGCAGGATCGATGCGGCGATCAGAGCCATTTCGCTGCCCTTTGACATTCCGTCAACCCCTACCTGCTGATATCCCTGCTTTTTCAGCCAGACGACCGCAGACTCCACATACTCCACAGGAATCCGCGACAGATCCTTCGGAGTCTGTTTTGTTTTGAACAGGGCCAGTGCCAGGGCAGGGATTCCGTTCTGATGGTAGAACTCCGCTTCCCGTTTCGTTAATCCCAGTCCTCCATTGGAGCCGGACATGACGATGATTGCTTTATCTTTTCGCCCATCTCCCGGGAAGAAAGCGCCTTCAAAACAATCCTCTTTCATTGTTGCCGTTTTCATTTTGTTCGGACTCCTTCTATTTGTGGTTAATCAAACGCTCAGATTCCTGATTTTTTTCACATTCCGGTTCATCATATGCCTTCCGTAATACCTGAATGCCAATTTCTTAACGGCAGATAACTCCTGATGGTGTTCCTTCAGCAATTCATCCGGTGAATCATATACACCAAAATCCTGATTGATTCCTTCGCTTTGGATATATGTATTATTCCTGTCGAAATCAATTACTGGATGTCTGAAATCAGACACAGCCACTCCATATCCGCAGAATGCCCCGGTACACTCTGTGTTGATCGCCTGCAGATTCTCCAGATACTGCTTGTCCAGAATAAATGCTTCCAGTTCATACCAATGCTCTTCGAAGTATACTTCCACCCAGCTGTGGAAGATGTTTTTCGGTGCATTTCTGTAGACAAATCCGGTCATTGCGCCTTTCTGAAGAACCTTGTCGATGGTGAAGCCGTGAACCCGGCACGGTATACCACAGGCGCGGAGCAGCGCCATAAACAAGGTCCCTTTTGTGTTGCACTGGCCATACCCATCCTTCAGCACCCTGGATGCCGGTATATCATCATCGATATTATAGCCAAAGAGGATATCGTCTCTGACATAGTTGTAGATCTGTTTGATCCGATCAAACTCCGGAAGAGAAAGCCATATTTTACGTTTGATCAGCATTTGGATTAACGGGTCATTATAATTCAGCATTCCTGTAGATACCAGATACTTTTTCGTGTCCATAGCAGCTCCCATATCATTGCCAGTCGATCCCTTTAGAGATAGATCCATTCTTTTATGGTTGATTGAATATGCTCATCAAGGTCGATACGGCTCCTGCGGCATTCTTTTACAAAGCCTTTCGTCTCCCTGAAAAAGCGCGGAAGAAGCAGATCAACCAGAAAACCCGGTAAAAGCAGTTTCATCATGGATTCCGGAAAAATGAAATGAGTGCAATGATCATAAATAAGAACTTTCAGGTTGCAATTGGAATCGGATTCTTCGATCTTTTTCTTCATTCTGGAGATGCCTCTGCAGGTGTTCCACATAACATCATCCTTTGCCCCGGCAAGAATCAAATAACCGTTGATCTTTTCAACAGGAATCCTTTCGGCTTCGGTCACGGGATGGTTTTCTTCAGCGAGGTCATGAAGGTTCAGCGAAGCCATCATATCTCCGCGCTGTTTCCCCTCTTTCCTGAACATGTTCCAGTAATCCGGATGTTTGTATGGAGAGGGGATGTATGGTAAAGGCTTTCCACGCCAGGTAAATGCAGATTCACCATCGGCAGGCCTTTCGAAAGTTCCGTCCAGCTTGTCATGAAATATCCCCCAGTATACCCAGTCATTCGGCGTCAAGGCAATGGTAAGAGTGATTTCCGGTATTCTGGCAGCCGCTGAAAGAGCCATGTTGCTGCCGAAGGAACTGCCGATCACACCGACCCTGTCATATCCCTGAGACCGAAGAAAACCAACTGCGTTTTCAATGTTCTCCAAAGGCCAGTTGTGAACACCTTTCAGACTTTTTTCAGGTCCGACACCCATAGCGGAAACACCGGACCGATTCAACCACTTCAACGCGGTCTTTACCAGATAACTGTCAGGAGGTCCGTCCTCCAGCATAATAACGGCAGCATTCCTGTTTTCTGCGATCGGCGAAAACAATCCGCAGAAACCATCCTTATCTACTGTATACTGTGTCATACGCATGTTATTCAGTCTACTGCATGTTGTAATTACTTGCCATGTATGCCTTAAGCATCCTGAACTCTTCTTCTATGATCTTTTTACTGATACACCCTGCGAAAGACAGGTTGGTAAGCCCCTGAAGCACAACGCAGATATGTTCGGATATCATGGTGCACAGTTTCTTATCTGCATATACATTCTTCAGAATATTTGTCATTTCAGAGACTACAGCGTCATGTGATTGTTTCATGACGATCATGCGTTCCGCTTCCGGCTTGCTGAAATAATACTCATACATAATGGCATTTACAGACGGCACTTCCCCCAGCAATTCCTTTTTCTCTGAATCAAAATAGGTATCCAGAGCGATCATAAGCTCATCGAAGCTTTTTACATCCGAAAAGCTGTCCCAGACATCACTGGTCTCACTGATGAGCAGATCCCTGAATATTTCTTCGATATCGTGATAATGATGATAGAGACCGCCTACAGATAAACCGACATATTCGCCTATATCCTTCATGGTGACATTGGCGTAGCCTTTCCCGATTGCCAGCACCTTAAGTGCATTCTGAAGTTCGCGCTTTTTTCTGTTGCCTTTTTCCATATCCCCCTCCGCTTTAAAACCGAGTGATAGCTCGGTTATTATATCTATGTGTTATATTTTTGTCAATAAAAGTATCCGGGGATTTCTCACCAATCATGGAATGAATAAGCAGTATTGCATTGATTATGTAAAAAAAGCAGCCTGACTTGTTTGTCAGACTGCAGACAAAATGTACAGGCAGGTTACAACTAAGCAATCTTCCAGGAAGCGGCTTCCTGTCTGCCTTCCACAAAAGTTTTGTAGATTCCGTCCTTCGCAACCAGCTCCTCATGGGTCCCCTGCTGGACGATGCGGCCGCTGTCCACCACAAAGATCTGATCGGCATGGCGGACCGTCTTCAGACGGTGAGCGATCATGATGATCGTCTTTTCTTTCGTCAGGGCTTCAATGGCTTCGGTCAGTTCCGTCTCGTTTTCCGGATCCACGTTGGCAGTAGCCTCATCCAGAATGATCACGGGCGCGTCCTTCATGATCGCGCGGGCAATGGAAATCCGCTGCTTTTCTCCGCCGGACAGGCTGGCGCCGCCTTCGCCAATCACCGTTTCATAGCCGTCCGGCAATGCCATGATGAAGTCATGGCAGTGGGCTTTTTTCGCCGCATCAATCACTTTCTCCATGGGTGCGTCCGGTTCACCGAACCGGATGTTATTGGCGATGGTATCCTCAAAGAGATATACGCTCTGGAACACAAAGCTGAAATTCCGCATCAGGGAATCGAAGCTGTAATCTTTCACATTCCGTCCGCCCAGCAGCACATGGCCTTCCTGCACGTCCCAGAACCTGGCCATCAGGTGGCAAAGGGTGGTCTTGCCGCCGCCCGAAGGACCGACAAACGCGGTGGTTGTCTTTTCGGGAATAGTCAGGGATACGCCGTCGATAATCTTCCGTGTGTCATAGGAAAAACCCACATCACGCAGCTCGATATCCCGCCTGTCAGGCGTCAGTTCCTCGCCGTCGATGTCCATAGGCGGCATATCCAGGATTTCTTTCGTTTTGGTGACGGCGATCCGGATGTTGCGCATCAGGGCGGTAAAGGAGCTCATGGAATCCAGGCTTTCATAGACCATGAAGGCCGAGATCATCATCATGATGCAGTACAGAAGCTCCATCGTGCCGGCAAAGTAGAATTTCAGCGACAGGATGGCCATGACGATCCCGGTAAGTTTGGTGACGATGTTCTGCATCGTGACCCACGGAATCACGGCGTATTCCAGGTATGTATCGCCCTTCTGCTTCTCCACAATGGCTGTTTCCAGTTTTTTCGCCGTATCGTCCGTCATGGAATAATTCTTAACTTCCGCGATGCCCTGGACGTATTCAATCACCTGGGTTACCAGGCCCTCGTCCGCTTTATGCTTGAACGGCGCAACTGGTTTTGTGGCATGTTGCATGATCGTGTTGAAGAGCACATAGAGGACGATACCCGCGATGAGCACGAGGCCGATGCGCCAGTCAAAAGCCAGCACGAAGCAGGCAATAACCGCTGTTGTCAGGATCCCCTGGGTGGTGATCATGACGATGCGGGTAGCGATATCCGCCAGGCTTTCCAGGGTGTTGGTGGTCACGTTGGTGATGGATCCCAGAGAGTTTTTGTTGAAAAAACCCATGGGCAGATAGCGCAGGTGCTCCGCGATCTCGATGCGCTTATTTGCGCAGGAGTGATAACCGGCCTCACACTGCAGCATGGTAGTTTTCAGGTTGATGCAGAACTGACCGAGCACCGAAACCGCCATGATAACCAGCGCCAGCCACAGGTGCTTTGAACTCATGTCATTGTTAACCAGGCCGCTGACCACTACGGCAATGGCTGTGATCCGCAATGCGGCAAAAATCGCTTTGATGACCCCCAGCACGATGGCCAGATACAGTTTGTTCCGATCCTCTTTGTTGCAGAAATCAAAGAACTGCTTCAGTGTCTTAAACATTCTCTTCGCCCTCCTTCGCCGCGATATGCGCCTGCCACATCCTGCGGTACAGATCGCTGTTCTGCAGCAGTTCCTTCTGGGTTCCGGCCGCTTCCACTCTGCCGTCATTGATCAGAATGATCTGATCGGCGGAAGCGATGGTGGACAGCCGGTGCGCGATCACCAGCAGCGTACGTCCCTGCACAAGCTTCGCCACACTGCGCTGCACCAGCGCTTCGTTTTCCGGATCGGTGTAAGCGGTCGCTTCGTCCAGAATGACAATGGGCGCGTTTTTCAGCATAGCCCGGGCGATGGAAATACGCTGGCGTTCGCCGCCAGACAGATGGCTTCCTGCGCCGCCGCAGATTGTCTGGTATCCGTTTTCCAGCCCCAAGATGAAATCATGGCAGCCGCAGGCTTTCGCAGCGTTCATCACCTGTTCATCCGTGGCTTTGGGGTTGCCGAGGCGAATGTTTTCCATCACGCTCATGTCAAACAGGTAATTGTCCTGGGATACATAAGCGATCTTCTTCTGGTAATCATCGAGCGGGATTTCCCGGATGTCCACGCCGCCGAAACTAATGCTTCCGCTGCCCACATCCCAGAAGGAAGCAATCAGCTTGGCGATGGTGGACTTGCCGGAGCCGGAAGGGCCTACCAGGGCGTTTACCGTGCCTTCCCGGATGGTCAGGCTGACGCCGTGGAGCACCTCTTCCTCCTTGTAGGCAAAATGGACGTCGCTTAGGGCAATCCCGCTGCCCTTGGGCTGCGTTTTCAGGGTATCCGGGCGAACCAGTTCCGGCTTCTCCAGGATGCCGGTCGCTTCGCCCACAATCGTGCCCATCTTGGACAGATCATCCATATAGCTGGTCGCGATGACAAACGGTGTGATGAGTCCCAGCGAAAGGATGATCAGCATCAGCAGGTCCGGTCCTGATACCGCGCCGTTCAGGAAATACGAGATGCCGAAAGGCAGCAGCGCCAGCAGAGTCGCGGGCATCAGCACCAGGGCGGCATTCTGGTCGACATTGCAGCGACGCATCCATTCAATGAAGCAATCCGCGCCTTCCTTCGCCGCGATTACGAACTTCTCATAGCTGGTTTTGGCTTTGCCGAAGGCCTTGATAACCTCGATGCCGTTGATATACTCCACGGCGGTATCGTTCAGCGCCTTGGTTTTGACGATGGTATTCTCATAACTCTCCTTGCTGCCCCGCATCATCAGGGCGAAGAAAAACAGGCCGACCGGGACCGTAACCAGCGACAGCAGCGCCAGCCGCCAGTCGATCTTTACCATATAGCCGAAGATCACGAACGGGATGATCAGGTTGGAGGTCACCTCCGGGATCATGTGCGCCAGCGTCGTCTCAATGGAATCCACCCGCTCCACGATGATGTTCTTGTAGGTGCCGGAAGATT
>Ga0265298_10006463_pt1 | contig 14462 bp, 13 predicted proteins | sample AusTroGonzalo_MG_3_FD_193486 | JGI IMG/M metagenome (GOLD analysis project Ga0265298, IMG submission 193486) | Bovine rumen microbial communities from tropical cattle in Woodstock, Queensland, Australia - Gonzalo_01 | ecosystem: Host-associated > Mammals > Digestive system > Stomach > Rumen ... | reverse complement strand
GAAAGGCGGCGCAGACGCCTTATGGACGGACAGCGACGAGCCGATTACCGATCCGGACTGGTGCGGTGAAACAAAACGGGACGAAGATGAGCGCATGCGGCTGCTGACAGAAGCTTCCGCGCTGCGTATGGATCCGGAAAGGATGAGCGACTACGGTGCGGTCCATCTGCGCGGATTATACGAACATTGGCGGAAGGATTATCCGGACCGGCGGCCGGTGCTTCTTTCCCGCAGCGGAGGACTTGATTCCGGTGCGCTGGGGTCAATTCTTTGGTCGGGAGATGTGGCAGCCCGCTGGGATGTGCTGCAAAAGCAGGTAACGGAGGCCGTCCGAACCGCGTGCAGCGGAATCTGCTGGTGGACGCTGGACATCGGTGCGTTTTTCGTCGGGCAGAAGGAACAGTGGTTCTGGCGCGGCGATTATCCGGACGGGGTAAAGGATCCGGCTTACCGGGAACTGTATATCCGATGGTTCCAGTTCGGCGCGATGCTGCCGGTATTCCGGTCCCACGGAACGGACACACCAAGGGAACCCTGGCAGTTCGGCGGGGAGGAAAGCCCGGAGTATGCCAGTATCCGGGATATGATTGAACTGCGCTACAGGCTGCTGCCCTATCTCTATTCCACAGCGGCGCAGACCTGCCGGGAAGGGCTGCCGATGATCCGGGCGATGCTGACGGCTTTCCCGGAAATGCCCGAACTGTATGCAACAGGCGACCAGTATATGCTGGGAGACGCGCTGCTGGTCAAACCCGTGACGCGCGCCTTGAAGGACGGCGGAGATGAAACGGAGATCATGCTTCCGCCGGGCGGCTGGTATGACCTGTTCACAAAGGAATATGCTGAAGGCGGACAGAAGATCCGCGTATCCACGCCGCTGAACCGCTTCCCGGTTTTTATCCGGGCGGGCAGTATCCTGCCGATCGCAGAAGGTGCACAGTGCGCGGCGGAGGTACCGGTTCCGGCGAGGGAACTGGTTGTCTTCGGCGGGGCGGACGGAGCCATTGATCTTTATGACGATGCGGGGGACGGATACGAACCGGGGATCCTGATTCCCATCCGGTATGAAGACCATGATTCCACGCTGTATCTGGACCGCATGACGGGGGAACTGACTGAACCGATCGAAATGACCGTACGGCTGGAACAGCCGGATGGCGGACACTTTGAACAGAAGATTCATTATAGCGGCACGGAAGCAAGCATAATAAACTTTCAAAGGCGGTTTCACTGCGCCGATGAACGCTGAACGATCTGGCACGGTATTCAAACACAATAATGATTGCAGTTGCGACTTTCAGAAATATGTACGATGAACAAGAAGCGGCAGCATTTGCTGAAGGCAATAGATACAGTTCCGATATGATCGAATGGGATTGCGTTAAATGAAAAACGTAAGAAGTCGGGAGTAAAAAATTTTTTTGAGAAGAAGCTGGATCAGCCAGATGTGCTGGCTTTTTTCTTTCTGGACAAAAAAGACGGCGCCCTGGCCGGCACCATCTTAAAGGGGGGAAGATGGATGAGAAAACCTGTTTACCGGAACATCTCTGCCGGAGGAAAGGAGATAAACCGGCGGAGACGGGGGATCTCTTACACCGATCTCAGTGTCAGGATGCCCGTCGGTCGTGACCGCCGAATTCCACGGAATGAGTGCGGCGTTTTACCACGTACAGAGCTTTGTCCGCGTTGGAGATCAGGTCAAACAGCTCGTCATAGCTGGCGGGGCCGGCCTGGGCGCTGCCGATGGACAGGGAGGCGTGTACACCGAACTTTGAATCGGTAAAATCATAGGTGCTGTCGCCGTAATTATCGCAGGCGGGTTTATGGGTGAGTACCAGGAATTCATCCCCGCCGTAGCGGTAGTAATAGGCTCCGGGGAAAATCTTTTGCAGCCGTTCTGTGGTTTCACGCAGAAGCTCATCCCCGGCAATATGGCCGTATTGGTCGTTGATTTCCTTGAAATAGTTGATATCGATCATATAGGCGGTCATGGGCCGGCCATCCATCTTCTGCGCGTCCCGCTCCAGGGCCAGGCGGTTCCAAATGCCGGTCAGAGCATCGGTGCGATTTTCTTCCTTCAGGGCGCGATTCCGGTCATACAGAGCATCCTGCCTGGTAAACAGATAGATCTGGTTATGAAACAGGACAGCATTGGCCAGCATAGAAACCACAGCCAGCACCAGGAAATTCAGCGGTTCCAGATTGGCAGCTCCGTCATAGCCGGCTATGGCCAGATAGAGTACCAGGTGGGCTCCGCCGATCAGCAAGCCGCCGATCCACGGCCGGAAATGCACAAAGCAGATCATCATCAGGCTGACGGTGAAAAAGGTCAGCATCTGGCTGTCATGCCGGTAGTGGCGAAAGTCCACATCGATGGCCCACGCGGTAAAGACGATAAAAAAGAAAACCCTCATAGCTACAAAGGCTTTGTGGCCGATTTCCTTTTTCCGCAGGATCCAGGCGGAAAGCTTCGAGGCAACGATGCACATCACAACGCAAAAGCTTATGCAGACCAGGCTGATAATCTCATTCCGGCCCATGGACTTCAGGTTGGCCAGAAACACATAGAGCAACAGCAGCGCTTCCACCACAGTAACAGCGATGGAGACATAACGGATATTTCGCATGGAGTAACGGTCCATATGATGCTGTACATCCGGATCAACCTTCGGGTTCATATATCGAAAAAAACGTTGAAACATTTTCAAAAACTCCTCACAGGGCTTACTGACATTCTGTGCAGACGCACAGAAACGCATTATATACGATTATGAAAATGAGTGCAAGTTTTGCGAAATACCATTGCGGATTAGGCGGAAACCACGCCTGGAAACATCATGTCCGGAAGTAATACGAAACGGTCACGGTGATGAACGTTTCATGGATTATAATTCATATGCGCTTGTTGCGGCTTCAGCAAATATCGTGACAAGCCGGAGCTGCTGATTGCCGGATATATTGCGAAAGGATGAATGAAAGATAGTCCGTGACATTATTCATGACCCTGACTTTTTATGTCAGAAGTCGACAGAAGCTACAGAAGCAGATCTGACGATCGCGGAAGATTTGCTGGACACGCTGAAAGCCAATTGGGATCATTGTCCCTTTTTGGCAGCAAATATGATAGGCAAAAGAAAACGAATCATTGCCTTTTGCAACGGTCCTCTTTTTGTTGTCATGCTGAATCCGCAGATCATTTCTCAAACTGGCGAATATGAATCTGAGGAAGAGTGCCCTTCGCTTGAAGGAAAACGAAAAGGAAAACGATATGCTTCCATTGTTGTTACCTGGCAGGATACTGAAATGAAGCAGCGGACAGGAACGCTGGACGGTTTTCCGGCTCAACTTGTTCAGCATGCGATAGACCACTGCGACGGCATTCTGGTTTAAAAACAGATTGCAGGAGCAATGAACGATCAATAAAGGAGCAGCATATTTGGTGTTTCCATAACATATAAAATCTCCAGCCGAAAACTCGGGAGATCAATTTTCGGAACAAAATGGGCCGTCCTATTGTTCCACTGTTTCCTGAAAAAATGCGGAAATCCGCAAAAATTTCAGATATAGGACTTGAGATAGGGGGAGACCTCATAGACATAGCCGTCGTGCTTCGGAACCAAGTGCATCTGCGGCGTATAAACGAAATACCAGAATCGGATCCGACGATCGCTTTTAATCGCCTCACGGATTTTCTGAATCGTATAGAGCGTTTTTTCATTTTCGGCCTTCATCTGCTGCTCGACCCGGATACTCGGCGCAAGATCCTTACGTTCCCCCGGGCCAGCCAGACGGACCAGCCGATCGATCAGAACCCGGCTTTTTTCCTGCGAGATGAAGAGAGAAGAGGCCACGGCGTCTATCAGAATTTGAATCTCGGAGGCTGACCATTCCCGGTCTACATATCGACTGCATCAGAAGGCACTGGAAGAAGTTATGCAAATACTGACCGATGGGACGAAATGGGATAAAATGGAACAGGACGGGACAAAGGACGTTGTGATATGATAAGCTCGTAAGAAGAAAGGTAAAGGACAGGATCCCGGGGCTTTGGAAAGAGCTCCGGGATTTCTTGTGTGCCGGGAGGCGAAAGAGAATTCAGAATTCAGAGTTCAGAATTATAGGTGGAGGTAAGAGTGTGGACGACAGGATGGACAGTTTGAATGAGATTCGGGGGTTGGCGCCGGAAGTGGTTAATCAGATGGAGCGTATGCTGCACGACGACAGGACGCCGGCGATGGTTAAAGTTCGAATTATGGAGATCATTTTGGAGCGGACCTACGGGAGACCGGAAGCCTCGATCAAGCTGACTACGGCGCAGCAGAATGTGGAAGCGGCGCAGGCCAGGCTGGAGGCAATCTTCGGTCACGTAAAGATTGAATAGGGGACTTTCCGATTACTTATCCGGGTACTGAATCCCCTCATGCAATTTGGAAACGCTGCCCAGGAATTTCACAATGTAATCCTCACGCTCGTGATACATATTAAGGATATTGATGCTGTTTTGTTCAACCTCATAGAAAACGAGATTTGGTGAAATGTACAGATAGTAATAATCACAATCGATTCCATACATATCACGCAGTGAAATACCGAGGAAATTGTGTGTTTTCAGAAGGTGGATATGATGGTTTATCTGTGCAAAGACCTTTTTCCTGACAGCTTGTCCATACTTCAGGTCCAGATCTTTTTTCAGGCGTATAATTTTCTCCTGATAATCCGGAGAGTAGACCAGCTTTTTCATGATCAGCTCTCCATGATTTTCTGCATTTCATCGTCGCTGATCCAGCCTTCGCGATCAGCTCTTGCCTTTGCCCGGTGAAGATCGGAAACGATCATGCTTGCGGCTTTGATCCGATCCAGTTCGTCCAATTCCTCAATGGACATGATGGCATAAGCCCCCTGACCGTTACGGGTCAGGTATACACGGCTAGCAGAATCAACTTCCTTCAGGACCTGGGTGTAGTTGCGCAAATCTGAAATAGGTTTGATGGCAGGCATAAGAAACTCCTTTCTTTAGGGGGCTTTCCGATCGCCCCTAAGACCCTTTCGGACATCAAGAAGCCAGGGTTTTCAGTGAGGACATTAATACTGGAATGATTATACCAAACAACATGCGAATTCACAAGCGAAAACAGCAGCATGGAAAAGAAAGAAATGGAATTATCTCCCCGGGATAAGGTGATGGCGCAGATTTTGCAGGCGCCGGAAAAATTGGGGCAGCAGGTCGGGTTCAAGGACCTGACAGCCGAGCTGCACGGGAAATGGATCCGGAAGATGATCGATGGGGAAGGGGATTATACCTTACAGGCTCATCGAGGGAGCTACAAATCCTCTTGCCTGGCAGTGGCAATCGCGATTCTGATGATCCTGAAACCGAAACGGAACATTATCTTTCTCCGGAAGACGGACAGCGACGTGGCGGAAATGCTGGGGATGGTCTCGAAGATCCTGCGGACCCAGGTAATCCAGGATATTGTTCTGCGCTACTGGCACAAAGCACTTGTGATTACCGGTGAATCGATGAACCATCTGTCCACTAACCTGTGGCATTCGCCTATGGGTGCTCCACAGCTGTTGGGACTGGGTATCAGGAGTTCCATGCCCTGCATGACATGATGACCGATCCGAACATCAACCCGATCGCGAGAGTACAGGCGATCGGGTTGATTCTTGACAGGGGACTCGGGAAACCGGAGGAGAGCATCCGGATCCAGAACGACCAGGAGAGTTTCGACGCCGCGCAGGAAAGGCTGGACGAGCTTTTTTTGCTGGCGAGGGAACAGGATTCCGCGCGTTATGATGAGTGACGTGCGAAAAAGTTCCTCTCAAAAAAAGTTCCTCTCAAATATGCGCAAAAGGACAGGAGGTTAGGCGGATGCTGACACAGAATCCGGTAAAGATACCGGAAATACCAAAGAAGATCCGTTTCAAGGAAAAGGATGGAACGCAATATGTTCAATATCTGGAAGGGCGAAAATATGATTCTGACAAGAAGCACAACGTTCCGAATTGGGTCAATATCGGAAAAAAGATCGAATCCATGCCGAGCATGATGTATCCGAACGATAACTATGAACGAATCTTTTGCGAGGAGGAGCGGGAAGTTATGGAAGAAAGCAAGACCCCGGAGGAGGAGCAGTTTACCAGGGACAGCAGCACCTATACGCTGTACAACAGCTTCTTCGAGGGGCTGTATCACGAATTCAAACAGCAGACGCGGAAAAACGGCGATTATTTCATCAATGCATACAAGGCTGACAGCATCAATAAGGTGCTGCTTCCTTTAAAGGAAATGATGCAGGGAGAACCTTACGCGGAACTGCTTGGCCTGATCACCAGCATAGAAAATGAAGAAGACGGTATGACGTTCAGCGACGCGATGATCCTGCTGACACAATATAAAAGCGCTCTCGCGAAATATCGCAGAGAGCGCTTTTAGCAGTTGAATGTATGTTGTCGCCTCAGTCTGCTTCTCTTCCGAATACAATCATGTTGATGCCGGATTCAATGAAGTAGATGCCGATCAGGATACCCAGCGCGATTGCCATCATTCCGGGATGCAGGATGGAGTAGATACCGATGATCAGCTCCAGCACACCCAGCACGATGCAAAGCACCACGGAGCCGGTATCGTCACCTTTACTTCTGCTTCCAATGGCAGCGGCGATGGACATAATCCCATGAACAATGAACCAGCCGGCGGCGAGATAAAGCAACATGTGATCATTGACTAAGGCCGCGGCGTTGGGGATGATCAAACCGATAATACCGAGAATCAGACTGAGAATCGCAAAGAAAAAGTCCCCGCCGTAGTGCTTCTGTCTGACTCCCCGGACGATGCCGTAAATGCCCCACAGGAAAAACAGAATGATGATGAAATAACCAGCGCTCATAAAGGTAATGAGCGGCGTGGCCATCAGGGCGACACCTGCGATAATCAACAGGACTCCGAAGATCATGAACAAGGCAGTCATTTAGGTTCCTCCCATAAAAAATATTGTACAGCATATAAAATGCCTGTTACAGAATCAAAATTATCTCTTTTTTATGTAGCTGTCAAGAGCATGTTCCAGAATGTCAACACATTTTTATCCGGGAGACGCAAAAAAGATTGAAAACTGATGTTGACAATCCGGAACATCCCCTTGCGTCGCCTTTGCAAAGTATGTTAGAATCCTTTTTATCAAGCAAGAAAAAACTGCCGGATATGAAACGGCCAGAAAGGAATTGAATATCATTATGAAAGCAGCCGAAAGGGAACAGCTGGCAAAGGTTCAGAAACGCCTTGCCAGCGGCGAAATGGCGGATCAGAAATGCTGGTCCTTTATAAAAGAAATGAATTCCTACAGTGCGGAACGCCTGGACAGCGTGGCTGTGCGTGACGGCTACCGGACATATACCTACCGCCAGATGTTCCGGTATTGGGAAAAGTATGCGGAAGCTTTCTCCGCTGTGAATATTACCGAGAAGAATCATTCCCGCGTGGGCCTGATCGGTGTACAGCAGACGGAAACGATTTTCGCCTTCTATGCCCTGAACATGACCGGCGCCTCCGTTTCCCTCATCTATCATCTTGACCTGTATGATGAAAAGCGCATCCGGACCATGATCGAAAGGGAAAAGATCACCGATCTGGTGATTTCCGAAGTGTATGCTTTCCCGAAGGTTATGAAAGGCCTCCTGCGCGACCGGGATCTTCTCGGCCTGCGGAACATTATTGTGCTGGAAAGCCCGATGGGCGGCGAGTATGCCATCCCTCCGCTGGAGATGGTCCGCAAGCTGAACACATCGATGTTCCGGGAGCTTGACGGCGGGCTTGTGATGGAAGACCTGATGAAGGAATATGAGGCGACGCCCATCGCTTACGGAAGCGAAAAATCCTCCGACGGATCCATCATCCTGCACACGACGGGAACGGTCAGCGGCATCCACAAACCGGTTCCCATGTCCGACAAGGCGCTGAACTCTTTCGTGATTACCGCCGTGGAAGCGAAGGACACGTATGAAGATTTCAAACACGTGCCGGATCATCTGGTCAGCTTCCTGGCGCTGCCCCTGAGCTGGGTATACGCGATGGTGGATATGCTTCATACCGCCTTCGGCCTGGGCATGGAGGTGGTCTGCCTGCCCTTCGGCGCCACCAACCCCCGCTATGCGGACGCGATCGAGAATTACGGCATCAGCATCCTCTTTACCAGCATGGGTATTCTGGACACCTGGAACAAGATGATGCCCGACGTCGATCTGTCCAAGGTGAAGGTTGTGTTTATGGGAGGCACATATGTTTCTCCCGAATTCAAGAAGAGTTTCAACGAATATCTGCGGTCCCACGGTTCCGGCGCCCGGATTATCAACGGCTACGGAATGTCCGAACTGGGCGGGGCCTGTATCATCGCTCCCTCGGACCGGGATGATGACGCCATCGGTTTCCCGCTGCCGGGGTTCAAGGTCAAAATTTTCTCGGAAGACGAAAAGAAGTTCTATAATATTTCAGACGGGCCGCGCACCGGCGTCCTGTATCTTTCCTCTCCCACGATGAGCAGCGGACGGCTGGACGATACCGTATTTTTCAAGCTGGAGAAGATCGGCGGGGACGAATATTTCAATTCCAACGATCTTGTGCGGGTCAATGAGGACGGAAGCCTGACCTGTATCGGGCGGTCCAACCAGTTCTTTGTCAACAATGCCGGTATCCGTTTTGATGCGGGCCTGATTGAGAATGCGATTACCGCGCAGCCCGGCATCGCGGCCTGCGGCATTGTGCCGGAGTTCCACAAGATGATCCATGACAACGTCCCCATCCTGTATGTGGAGACCACCGGCGGGTCGGACGGACTGGGCGTTGTGCGGGACGCGCTGATCCAGGTGTTTATCAAAGACGGAAAGCTGGCGGACACGAATCTGCCCAGCCAGGTTGTGCTGACGGAAAAAATCCCGAAGAATGCCGGCGGAAAGGTGGACACGAAGAGACTGGCGTCCGGCGGCGTGGACGGAAAACGGTACAACGTCAGCGGAGTCAAACTGAACGACAAGATCGTGGATATCCTTGTGCTGCCCGCACCGAAGGGAGAAGCCGCTACGGTAGGCGGCGGTGTTCCGGACGAGCTGGAGAACGATCCCTACAACATTCTGAGCGAGATTTTCGCCGCCATTCCGGAAATCAAAGAGGGCGGACTCACCAGGATCATGAATATTCCGGGCCTCCGGGACCTGGTGATGAAGCTTACGGATTTTGACGTCAGCAATATTCCGGGGAGCATCGGCAAATTCGTTCCGAAACTGATGAAGATGTCCGTGGATGAGCTGCCCCCCATGCCGAAGATGAAGGGAGACGGCAAGAAAGGCGACACAAAGAACCGAATGAAGAATTTCCTGTCCATGTTCGAGGCGATGGAAGCTTCCGAGCTCCCGATGCCTGTGCCGATTATTCCTCCCGTACCGCTTATGCCGCCCCTGCCGCTCATGCCCTGGGGAATGAGCGGGAAAAAGAACAGCAAAAAGAAAGATCCCAAGGACCAGTGGGATCATCTGAAGGACGGCGTGGAGACGCAGCGGGAGCAGCTGCGGAACGTGCAGAAGGTATCCCTGGATGCCTGCAGGGAACAATGGGACAAGAGTTTCCCCAGGTACATGGAGATGATGGAAACGATCGCCGCCACCCTGCCTGACGAGGCGCCTTTCCTGCCCGGGATGCCGAGCCCGAGGGCTTTCATGGAAAGAATGAATGAATTCCAGAAAGCAGCCAACGAAAACGCAAGGAAGCAGGCTGATGCCTTCTGTGAATTTTTCATGGAAGGGCAGCAGCAGGCCAGGTCAGTGATTACGGATACGGTGGAAAACATCGAAAACGATGTGAAGAAAACCTCTGACGACGCGGCGGAAAAAGCCGATCAGGATTGAGGGGCAAACGGCGTCTGATTGGCAGCGACGACGATGCCGCTGGCATTCAAACAATATATCTTATCCAAGTTTGAAAGGAGAACCAAAAAATGGGTAACAAGAAGAACAAGGCGAAGAATGCTTTCCCGGCCATGCCCGCCTGGGATTGGGACGCGGACGAGCAGAAGGAAAAGTGGGAGGATTTTAAAGCCAACGCGGAGAAGCTCTGGGATCAGTACCAGGACATGCAGAAGGCTGCCAGGAAAGCATGGAAAGCGCAGTGGGAAACCTTCTTCGGCCAGCTCATGGGGATGGAGCAGACCGTTGCGGACGCTCTGCCCGATGAGAAGGTCTCTGTGCCCGGAATGCCTGTCGCTCCCGTGTCCCCGAAGGAAGTTGTAGAAAAGGCGAAGGAATTCCAGGAGAAGGCCAATGCCGCGGCTGTGGAGCAGGCGGACAACATGTTTGAACGCCGGATGCAGCGGCAGCAGCAGGTAAAAGAGATGGTTACGGACGCCGTAGCGAATGTCGAAGCTACCGTGGAGGCGGCTCAATCCGCAAAGGAAGAGAAAGCGGAATAATTACAGGAGTCTGATTCAGATCAGAGGACCGGCATATGAATCCGTTGTTTCAATCAGCCATCAGGAAAATGGACAACAAATGCAGAGCCAGGGAAGCCGGCTCTGAAACAGGACACCAAATCCCTGATAGGGTTCAGGAATATCTGGATATGCCGTTTCAGGGGGCAGAAGGCGTTCCACTGGCAGTGGACATATTCCGGGCAAAAACCCCGGACCTTTGCCCCCTTCCTGTCGTTGTGATGATCCATGGCGGAGGCCTGGTGGTCGGCACCAGGAAAATGTCGCGGACCTTCTGTGAAAACATGGCCGCACACGGCTTTCTTGTCTTTGCTCCGGAATACCGACGGATGACGGAGACGGATGTATTTCAGGAGATCGGCGATGTGACCGCAGCCCTGTCCGCCGTTTCCGGCATGCTTGCCGAATACGGGGGCGATCCGGATCGGGTTGTCGTCGTATCCGAAAGCGCAGGCTCCTTTTTGTCCCTCTACGCTGTTGCCGCGGCAAGCTCTCCGGCACTGCGGGAAGCCTTCGGGCTGCCGGCTGTGCCGCTGCATATCCGTGCGCTTGCCTGCTTTAGCGGGATGTTTTATACCACGCGCAAGGATCCGGTGGGGCTGGTTTATCCCCGGTATCTGTTCGGAGAAAAGAGAAAAGACGCTTCCTTCATGCGGTACATGAATCCGGAATGCCCCGAGGTGATGGAACAGCTTCCTCCCGTTTTTCTGGCCGGGAGCGATGCGGATTTTCTGAAAGGATATACGAAGCGCTATGCAGAGGCGCTGCGCAGGGCGGGGCATCCCTGCAAGCTGGTTTACTATGAGGATAACAAGGAGCTGACCCATGCTTTTCCCGCGCTGAAGCCCGATCTTCCGGAGAGCAGAAACGTTCTGGATCAGCTGGTGGAATGGAGCGCCGCCTTCCTTTGATTGGGAAAAAAGCAGATCAGAATTCCCGGATGAAACATCTGCCGGTCCGGCCGGCATTTTTCATTTTTGTGACAGTCCGGACCCCCTTGTATTAAGCATGCGGAAACGATACAATACAGTATATTGAGATAACCCGGATGATCCGGAAACAATGCCGAAAAAACACCGGATATTGAGAAGAAGAGAACATGAAAAAACTGTTTACGATTGATGATTTCGCGGTAGCGTTTGTCGGGGCGCTGGGCTACGGTTACGGTGAGACCATTTCGAGGCTTCTGGGATGGCCGCCGCTTGCCTGCGGGCTGGCAAGCCTTGTTCTCGGTATGGCGCTCGAATTCATCATTAACAGGATCGCCTTCAGTGAAGCGGTCCAGAAAAGCCCGAAAAACAAGGTGCTGACTTACCTTCTGTTCTGTCTGGTTTTTCTGGTTGCCCATACGATTTCCTTTCTGTCAACGGGTGTATCCATGGTTGATTACCTGACGGAGAATATTGTGTATGTTGCCGGATTTCCCATTCTCGGCTCTGTGATCAATCTGCTCATCCGCGCGTATCAGATCAGAAAGATCCGCAGGCTTTACGGGGACGGGAGCGAAGGCTATGTATTTGATGTAAAAAAAGAGGACATTGAGGAAATCAACAGGCAGAATCAGCCGATTTCCGGAGAATACGATGCCGATTGCGCGATCAGGACGAAAACCGGTCTCTTTGTCGGGGAACAAACCGGGAAAACCGTTTCATATTTGGGAATTCCCTACGCAAAACCGCCGGTGGGTGAACGCAGATGGAAGGCGCCGGAACCGCTCCCCGCATCAGAGGCCGTATTTGAGGCAAAACATTTGGGCGCTTCGGCCGTCCAGGTCGATCACAGGGGTTCCATTGTCAGGCAGCACCGGCAGAGCGAGGATTGCCTTACCCTGAATATCTGCATCGGCCGTCAGGAGACGGAAACGGGGAAACCGATTCTCGTGCTGTTTCACAACGGCGATTTTACCTGCGGAGGGACTGCCGATCCCCTGCTGTACGGCGATGAACTGATCAAAAAGCATCCGGACATTGTATTCGTCAGTTTTAATTTCCGCCTTGGTATTTTCGGGTTTATTGATTTTTCGGAGATTCCCGGCGGAGCGGCTTATCCTGACGCGATCAACCTCGGACTGCTTGACCAGATCGCGGCACTGAAATGGATCAGGGAAAATATCGCTGCCTTCGGAGGCGATCCGGACCGGATCACGCTGCTCGGCTTTGATGCCGGCGCGACCTCCGTCTGTCTGCTTGCCGCCAGCGGGCAGGCGAAGGGCCTGTTCCGGAAAGCATTCGTTTTTAACGGCAGCCCGGCATCAGCCTATGACACGCCGGAGAGCGCCAGAGCCCTGGCAAAGGATCTGTTAAAAGAAACACAGACTTCGACGATGGAGGAACTGCTGCAGCTGAATACGGATTCTCTGAAGGATGCGGCGCAAAAGCTTTGGCGGAACATGTGCGCGCCGACCTGTGACGGAACGCTGATTCCTGCCGACGTGTATCAGGCCTTCCGGGACGGGGCTGCTTCAGACATCGGATTTATCATCGGCATTCCGGGGAATGAGATGCAGGTATACCGGTCCTTTGTCGGCAATCAGAACTATGAGGAACTGATCCTTGCGGCAACGGCCGACATACAGAACGATACGGATGCTTCCGCGGCCGATGCGCTGCAGGCGCATACGGAGGCTCAGACGGACTCATCCTCCGCACTTGAAGCGAAATCGAAGCTGGTTGAGCAATGCCTCGTACGATCGATTTATCGCAGCGCGGAAAAGCTGTCAGAGGGCGGAAATCAGGTCCAGCTGATGTACTGGGATGAAAAACCGCTGATTGAAAACCTGGGCTCTGGCACGGTCGACGTCGCGGCAACACTGCTCGGAAACGGGGACGCGCTGCAGATGTACGGCAATGTGATGAACGCGGATCTGTCCGAAACGCTTCAGACCCTGCTGCTGAAATTTATCCGCGGGGAGGACCTGCAGTTGTACCCGAATGAAATCAAGGGGACAGATGCCGTCCACTGGAGGGCTTTCCCCCTGGCACTCATTGTTTCGGACGGGAAAGTTGTGTGCGATACGATCGAAGGCAGACTGACAGGATTCTGAGATAATCTTTCGCTTTGGAATTCAGTATTGCGGCTTTCTGTGGTATAATCAAACAAAAGGAAACGGAACAAGGGGGAATCTGCTCCGTGAAGCGCTACAGTGAATTCAGCCTTGGGGATATGCTGCTGTCCTATTTTCTGGATGAGAAGAATTGCATGAGCATGACGCTGATTCCGGAAGGGATGAAGGACAGAATCCGGGAAAAGGAATACCATCCCGAGCCGCTGGTCCAGATCCATGCCCGGGGAGATCATTTCGCAAACGGGTACGGCAACGGGCATACCCTGGCCGTGACCTCGGCGACGGACGCGCTGAAGTTTGTCTCCCAGCAGCGGGAAGGGGACACGATCATCACAACCGCGGCGGATGAAACCGGCCGAACCGTCCATCACCGCGTCCGCTGGGAGGAAGGCCTACAGGCGGCGGCTGTTTCCTGCGTGTTTGAAAACACCGGGAATCAATTGGTGACGCTGAACCTTCTGTCCAGCGTGAACCTGAGCGGCATCACGCCTTTTACGGAAGGAGACGCCCACGGCGCACTCTTCCTGCACCGGATCCGCAGCATGTGGAGCGCGGAGGGACGGGTGCAGACCGAAAGCATTGAGGAAGCAATGCTGGAGCGGTCCTGGACGGGGCATGCGATGCGGATCTGCAAGTTCGGGCAGCTCGGCTCCATGCCGGTAAGGGACTATTTCCCCTTCGCGGCGCTGGAGGACCGGCGGGCCGGGGTCACCTGGGCGGTGCAGCTGGCATGCCCTTCCTCCTGGATGATAGAGATCCGGCGGAAGGACGACTGCCTGAACCTGATGGCGGGCCTGCCGGATGAAGACTTCGGACACTGGGCGAAGACGATCCGCCCCGGCGAGCGCTTTGAGACGCCGGAGGCTTATCTGACCGCGGGCAAAGGCGGAGCGGACGAGGTGAGCCAGCGGCTGCTGACG
>Ga0265298_10006462_pt1 | contig 14465 bp, 19 predicted proteins | sample AusTroGonzalo_MG_3_FD_193486 | JGI IMG/M metagenome (GOLD analysis project Ga0265298, IMG submission 193486) | Bovine rumen microbial communities from tropical cattle in Woodstock, Queensland, Australia - Gonzalo_01 | ecosystem: Host-associated > Mammals > Digestive system > Stomach > Rumen ... | reverse complement strand
CTGTTATGGTCAGCGCCTATCTTTATGAGCTTATCAATAGTAGATCTTAATCTCTCTACCTACAGGCGGCACAACTGTATTATAGACTGAAAATGTCGTACCTCCTGACTGTACCTTTGCGCCTCTGTATGCTTTGACACCGGATGAGAAAAGGGCATAGACAGCATCAAGGGAAGTAAGACCGATTTCAAAGTTGCAAAATGCAAAGCTTGTCCCGGCTATAGCCTGGCAGTTCATGACGTTCTGTCCGATAACAAGGATGCTGTTAGGGTTAATCTTGGTAAAATCAATAAGAGCATAGAGATCATTAAGAAGATCCGAATATGCTTTTATTCCGTCAGCAGTGACTCCAACAGATCCTTTGAACACCTCAGGAATAATAGCATCAAGCTCATCAGCAACCGAGTCATTGAGATTATACTGTACGTTTGTTGCGGGTATTGATGCAATACCGCTGGTGAGCAGTGTAACTCTGGTGCCTGTCATAAGGCAAAGCACCTCAGAGTTAATGATGTAGGTGCCGGTCTGGGGAGCGGTACCGTCTGAGAGATATACGCTAACAGGGGTAGCATCAACGATCATGGTGTCGTTAAAGTTCCAATTACTGGTAGCAGTGAACCTAAAATAGTTACTGTCTGCATTAAGTCTGGTGATCGTGTGAACGGTTCCGGCTGTTACCTCGGTTGCGGTTCCGATTACGGCCTGTTTGTTTGCAAACATTGCAGCATCAATAGCTGTGTAGTTGGGGTTGTCCTGCACAAGCGGGTTAACAAGATCTGTGCCCTCGGGCAAATTAAGGTTAAAATGTGTCGTGTACTGCATATTATCCTCCTTATATTAAACATAGAGTGTGTTACCATGCATTGCGAGATTAGTATAACTAATCGCAAGAGCTGCAAGCTGGGTATATGTCTTGGCTCTGTATGCCATGGTATCATAATCAATAGAGTCAGACAGATGCAACATAGAGAGATAGTTAAACATGTCCTGGATAGACACTCTCTCACCTGTAAAGTAGTTGAGCACCTTTACATTAGCAAGGTAGGTCTCCATCTGTCCAAGCAAATACTCATTGTTCTGAGATATTAAGAGAGTCATCTGTAAACGGTCAGCGGTCAGCTGATCATCAACATATAACCTCAATGCATTGATCTCTGCAGTAAAATTTGCAGTGAACGTGTCAACGGTTGATGAGAGATCAGTAAACTGATCCTTGAGCAGTGTAAAATTATTCTGCAGGTTGGTAAAGTCAGTCTCTATCTGGGTGAGTTCCTGGTCGATATACTCCCGGGCTGCCTCAGTTGCTGCATCTATTGCCTCCTGTTTTACTGCATCAAGTGCATCATTGAGTTCCTTAACTTTATTAATTATCCAGTCAAGGTTGAGCTCATGAAAGTCTGTATATGGGTATTTATTCCAGCTCATATATTAACCTCCTTAATAAACTGGTAAAACAAACTCAGTCAAAAACAGATCCGTGATCTTCTCGTATATGTTCCAATAGCCGAGATCAAGCTCTGCAGTTAACATCTGCTGACTGGTAGTGACACCAATATTACCATGCACTCTGCCCTCATGATGAGCGGTGAGATCGTCAGTGCGCTCCTGGGTGAGATCATCTGTGCGCTCACTTGTTAAATCATCTGTGCGCTCAGCAGTCAGGTCATCCGTGCGCTCCTGTGTGAGGTCATCTGTGCGCTCCTGCGTGAGATCATCAGTGCGCTCCTGCGTGAGATCATCTGTGCGCTCTGCAGTCAGATCATCCGTGCGCTCAGAGGTTATATCATTTAGGGTGTGCGTGTCGGTAACATCAGTGTAAGTATGAGTGTTGCTCTGGTCTGTGTCATATATCTGCTTATCATGAGCGCTATAATCTGCTGCATCATATGCTGATACCTGATTTTCAGTAGTATTACCTCCGTCAGCCTGATCAGTCTCTGATCCTGATCTAACATTGGTCTCATTGCCAGAGCCTACACTTGTCTGTGTTCCGGTATTAGTTGTGGTCTCGGTGCCGGTGTTAGTTGTGGTCTCAGTACCGGTATTAGTTGTGGTCTCAGTTCCGGTATTAGTTGTAGTCTGGGTGCCGGTATTGGTTGTGGTCTGTGTACCGGTATTGGTTGTGGTCTCAGTTCCGGTATTGGTTGTGGTCTGGGTTCCTGTGTTGGTGTCCTCCCATTCCTCGTTGCGGTCATAGTTCTCAAGAGGATCATAGGGAATTGATAAAGCATTAACCCATCTATTAAATGTAGGTGTCCATTTACGACTCCATGCGCCTATGGAGTACTGCATAAACTCATAATCAGAATATAAGACCTCAAACTCACCGCCCCTCAATAATATAGTGTCAATGAGTGTAGACTTATCAACCGCATCCGGGACAGTCAGAAATTTAAAGAGCTCATTGTCATAATTATAGAGCCCTATCAGGGACATTGTTGAGCTGCTCATTTTCCTCCTCCTTCTCCGGATTATATCTGAGTTTAAAGTCGAGCTTTATCTCAGGGTAAAGCTCCTTGATTTTCTTAGTGCTGGACTGCAGGCACTCTATCCAAATGGTAGATCTTGACTGTGCATCAAGCTGTCTGCTTGTAGCCTCTGCCTGCACCATTCTCTCTTTTTTCTCATATGGAATGGTAGGGATACCGACCTCACAGTCAAAATTATTCAAAATGGTCTGAAAATCTTTGAGCTGATCAGTTGTAAGATATGACTCCTTTAGTGAGTTTTTGCGCTCCCATACCTGGAATGGTTCGACCTTATCAGTAGGATCATTGAGCAGTTTCATGTCATAAATGACAGCGGGCTCACCCTTATTTATTTTATCAAGCATCTTTTTAAGTGCCTGACCTGCTACCTTATTTCGAGCTCCCAAAATAAAAGCAAATTTATTATTGATGAGGCTCATATTAATAGCATTATCAAGAGTGCTGAGCTTTTCTGCATAATAACTGATAATATCCCAAACTCCCATAAAATCCGGGGTCAGTTTTAACAGTTCCCCATCTTTGCCTATTTTGAGTTCCAATGACTGAGGCAACGCAGGATTTGCAATGATGACATCAGTAGGCTGATAATACCAGTCATACCCCTTAAGAGTGCAAGGCTGGAAAGTCTCCCCATACACAACATCATTAAAAACAAAAGTAAAACCAAATTTAAAGAGGCAATACAAAAGAAAATCTTTAGTAGTTCCCTCCCATTCATCCGGGACAGTTGCCTCAATTACTGATGTTGCGCGCTGAAAAAGAGCCCGCTCCCAGAATGCATACGTTTTATTATTGTATGACTTAACTGATGACGGGTTATAGGTTCCGGCTGCAATGTTGATTTGTTCATAATTTAGTGGTGTGTAAGGCATGCATATTACCTCTTATTTGAGGGATGAGCATAAACCCATCCCTCATTTATAGGAGTTATTAGGACATGTAGAAAAGTACTGCATTCTCAGTAGGATCCGAGATAGCATTTTTAGCAAATGTGTTCCAAGTGTTCCTGTAGTGCTTACGAGCCTCAACAGGTGTGCTGTCAACTCTGTCAAGCTGCATCTCTGCAAGTACTGCATCAGAGTCAAACAGGAAACCTACTACATAGTCGAGAGATACTGCAGCGCCCTTGATCTGAGTGCCATATGCAGGATCAGTTGAGTCAGTTTCGATAATAGCAGGAGTTACATTGATGCGGGGTCTGTTGAGATCATCAAGATCTGAGTAGTCACTCTGCCAGAAAGAAACTGCCTCATAGTTCTCAATGCTGAGATACTGAGGGTTAAAGATCTCAGGGAGCACAAGAGCCTCAGCCTTACGGAACAGAGGACTATAGAGCACGAGTTTCTGTCTATCCTTGGGAGTGTGTCTGAGAATATGATAAGTCTCACCGCCTACGGTCTTGGGTACGCTCCAATGGTACTTGTTAGTGCGCTCCTCCATGTAGTCAGATACCTCTTTGATAGTAGCGGTCATGAATGCAAGAAACTCCTTAAGGTAGGTAGATCTGAGCTGTGCTCCGGTATATGACGTATTGTAGAATGCATTAAATGCTGCAGTGAGGTCAATAGCTGCACCGGGCATATCTGCAGACATATCGTAAGTCATAGCCATACGATTGAGGAGAGTCATGCGGTAAAAACCTTCCATGCTCTGCTCGATATCGTTTGCGTGCTCCTGGAGATAACCGGATACGAAACGTGCAAATTCTGCATCATCTCTGAGAGCAAGCTTGATCTGATCCTCATAATTGGTGATGCAGTACTGCCATACATTGGTGCCTCCGAAATTCATCTCAAGAGGCATAGGCTGATGCTGTTCCCACTGTGACTTGGTTGATGCACCGCCATTATCACCGGATGTGTAACCCTGTGCCAAGTTGGTATACAGATCAGTGTTATGAGATCCATCAGGGAGAGCAAACTGAGAATAAAATGAGATTTTACGAGCTCTGTTAGAGTATGCTCCGACCTCATTGGATGATACAATGCGCAATTTAGCATTGTATGCTCTGGATGCTACAACAAGACGGTTGAGCACAATGTTGAGTGAGTTAAAAACGTTCTCCATGCCGGTAGCCAGAACAAGCTCCCCGGCAGATGCAAATGAGGATGAGTCTACAACAGAAACCGCACTCTGGCCGGTTGCCTGCTTTAAAAGTAAATTCATTACCTGGTGTGCATCTTTAGGTGTAAATGTCTTTGCCATAAATTCCTCCTTAATATGATGCAAAAATGTTTAGTAGATCCCTCTCAGGGTCTGACTGCTGATTAACTGAGGCATCAGTTTTCCTGTTTGCCTCCTGTGCTTTCTTAAGATCTTCCTGTGATCTCTCGTAAAGCTCTTTATAATTAATCCCTGTCTCCTCGGTCTCCTGAGGCTGTGCTTTCTTAAGATCTTCCTGTGATCTCTCGTAAAGCTCTTTATAATTAATCCCTGTCTCCTCGGTCTCCTGAGGCTGTGCTGACTTCTCAGATGCCCCTAAGGGCTCCGGGCTTGCCGTTGTTGCCTCTTGTATTGGCGCGGTAGCTCCCGGCTGTTCCTCGTGTGTTGTCTCCGGTTCCCTCTCAGACAGAGTTATTAACTCCTTGACCTGCCCCGGGGTGTAACCCGCTTTGGCAAGTGCGATAAGATCTGTGATAGTTATGCCCATGCTTTCTACCTCCAAATGTTTATGATTTGTTTTCTAATTTATCTATGAGCTTTGTTAAAGCTATAGTGTTATTATTAATCGCCTCTGTGACTTTGCCCATCTCAGCCTTATGATCCTCATCCTGTTTATTCATTTTCCAAAACATTGCACATGCTACAACTATTGGAAAACCAACAGTAGAGATAGCGGTTAAAATTATATTTGAAATATCCATATATTCCTCCAGGTAGGCGGGTGATGTTCCGGCTGATCGAGCCAGCACCTGGGATGTAGTCATCCCTGATCATGGGCATATCATCACCCGCAAATTAAATATATCATAACAATAGTTATAATATCAATAGTTATTCATAATAGAAACCGGAATTGAGATAGTTATTTACAACATCCTGCTCAGCTCCGTCTCCCGAAATTGGAACAGATGCATTATTACATTTTATATATCCGGATAATGAACTGATAGTATAATTTTTATACGTTGCTCTACCACTTGTAGCTGTAGGATATGCAGTAGATCCTAAACGAGTTACAGTCATCTGTATATTTCTATCAGCCAGGCAGTATCTATTACCTGATGCACCAATAGATGCCTGAGGCGGACTTAAAAAATCAGTAAAAGCATCAGTAATTCCACTTGCAGCTGCTAAAGGTTGTCCGGTAGCTACAGCATTTTTAAATCCCTGAGCTAATGATGATAATAAATTCGCACCGGTAAGTCCTCCAATAGGAACATTACAGCCGAGCTGACAAGCCATTGATAATACTTCGCTATTATCAGCAAAAACCGTAACCTCTCCTGCTCCGGTTGCTGAGTCTACCCAGTATGTAAAAGCCAATGTTTTATTAAGTAGTTTAGGATCTATCTGATGCACACCGGCTCCGGGCAGATATAAGGTTGCGGATGTAAATCTTGAGTCAAAATCTCTATAATCATTATAATATCGTGAGGGTAAAGTAATATTACCACCGGGAGCATCACCTTTAGTTGCAAGATTTACAGTAGCATTACCTGGTACAAAACCAAAATACGGAGTTTCACTTGATCCACTTGTTAGATCAAAAGGAAACCATGTAACAGATTTTATATATTGTGAGGGATTGCATATAGCAATAAATACAGCCTGTATAGCTTCATCAAGTGTGCCGAACTGATTATTTGTATCAAGATAATTAGAGAGTACAGGATCAAAGAAAGTGTTAAATAGTGTCTGTACCTGACCCTCTGATAACATATACTGCTTTAATCCGTTTTTACCTACGCAAGTAACAACATAGTTACCACTTGCATTATAATTAGGTAATATATCACCCTGAGTTTGTTCTGACTGAACAATCTCTCCGGTTGGATAGATTAAAGGATCAAATACCTCAGGCGTATAGCCTGCAGCAGATCTTTCTACATAACAAGTATATGCACCTATGTCACTCTTAAATGTTGCAAGATGATCCAGCGTACACTTTATCTCTGATCTATGCCCATCAAGGTTGATAACCTGAGCAAAATAATAATTACCGAATGCCTGCACATAGTTGATATTAAAATCAAGAGTATTAAGGATAAAAGACGGAGCAAGCACATCACATTGCTCTTTCAATAATACATCAACAGTTGTGCCTCCTGTAGGCTGTTTAGTTGAGTTTACTCTCTTGGAGAAATTACTCCATATTTTAATCTGCATTTAATACCTCCCTTAGTTTCTGCCTCGTGAGCCTGTCATATGCTTTACCTCTGCAGTCGTGCTCTGTTTGAAACCTGAGCAGATAACTATATGTATCAAGTCCGCAATATGCAGGCTCTATGCTCTCAAGTTTTTTCTTACCTTTGAGCTTATAAATTGCATCCAAACAAGCCTGCAGTCTGCTGACATTTAACCCTCTGTCACCTTTACTAATTGGATAATCAGGCAGCACAAGCTCTATTTTCTTTTTCATAAATGACCTCCGGGCAAACCTAAATTTGCGTTGACTGCCCAGACGATATTAGGCAGGCACTGCATGATGAAGTTGCCGGGGCAGCTCTTAGAGGCGAACCAGCGATGAACAACAACATTTTGAAGATTAGCATAGCCCACAAGCTTTTTATCATTGCTCCAAATGAGGTACGGAATATTATTTCTTTTGCAAATGTCGGTGCACAGATTAATTATAGAAGTCATAGCCTCAGCGCTGACAAAATACCAGGGAGCCAATGACGTATTACTTACCTCAATGGTAACTGATCTGTGATCATACTCTGAGCCTGTCCAGCCGTTGCACTTCTTATCTCCTCCGGTTGTCCATGCTCTGTACTGCTCCGGTACATATTGCCATATCTCCCCATTGCTTGAGATGCCATAATGTGAGCTTGCCTGTCTCTTTGGATCAGCGAACAGCTCACCGCAACGCTTAGCATCATAGGTGCCCGCCATGCAATGGATGATTATAGTATCAATTTTATATTTTCTTTTAGCGGTATAATTCGGTGACCAGTTGACATGGTTAGGATCCACAAGCAGTGAGTCAGGTAACATTTTTGCACCTCCATCATAAATAGTTAAATTGTATTTTGCTATGACTTTCATGCAGTTATCAACATAATTAATTGATGTAGCATAGCCACCGGCTTTAAGGATATTTAAATATGTAAGAGGATCTTTAGCATCTTTGATCTTTGCATACCTGGGGATATTAACAAATTGCATATAGCCCTCAACTCCGGTGTGCATATCAGTAAAGTTAAACCACTCAGTGGTTATTGTGTAATAGGTGCCGTCCGGTCTTTGCTCTGCACTTGTTGCCGTAAAATAGCCATCATTACAATTACATCTGCCCGGTTTATACTTCAAACCAAAATAATTAAAATGTTTAACTGCTTTGTCGCTGGTGCCGTATGCAGACTCTAAACATGCCTGTGCAATGATCGCACTGGGTACACCATAGCCCATATAATCACACCATGCCACAACATGAGCGCTGATCTCTTTTATAAAATCATCTTGATAACTCATATAATAACCTCTGTTATTACAATAACAGAAAACCCCGCTCATTACAAGCGGGGTGATCTGTGGCAGGATATTTATTGAGGTGTACTATGTCCAGAGATCATTATAGCACAATTAGAGCAACGCCTCAATCTGTTTGGAGATATTATCTACATCAGCCTCTGAGAGCTTAACCCATGCATGGTTGTAGTACTCTCCATTGTCAGCCTTACGAGCAGGAAAACTGACCATTGAATAGTCGCTCTTGTCCTTTTTCTTGCCCTCACGATACCAGCAGTTATAGATGGTCACACCATTAACTACCATGTCAAATGCAATAGCGGTGTTGTCATCCTTGCTAAAATCCTTAGCACGTTTAACCTCTATGCTGAGAGTAGCAGTATTTTCGGTCTCTGCTTTGACCTTTTTGCTTATAGCCATAATAGCCTCCTATATTAATCGCGGACTGTTCCGCAAAATTCCCCGGGAGGAGTCGAACCTCCCGCCCATCCTACAAAGCCCCTAATGGAGTTGCACCATCACTCGCTGGGGTGAATGAGCCCAGCGCGCCACTGGGTCTAAGCGGGTGAAAATCAGATGAGAGCGCCTTACGCTGGGAGCTAATATACTATGCGCAATAGTATTATATGAATTGAGAGATAAATGATGCAGGAATGGTAAAACCGGAATATAACTCAAGCTTATATTTATCTCTTGTGGGAATATATCGGACTCGTACTATTGCATCACCGGCATCATTGCTCACCTGGCACTCATGGATTTTATTATCCCAGATATATGACGTTAATGCTCTCCATGTGATGAAATGCTGTGTTTTCATTTTCTTATCTATTGGATCCTCATAAACCAGATGCAGCATATTTTTCATAGTCCGTGCTCCCTCTTATAATCATCCAAGAGCTCCGGCATGTTGTCAGTCAGATCTATGAGATCCTTAATAGTTGCGTTGGTGCTTACTTTGTGCTTGAATTTGCAAGCGCCTGCAGGATCGGTTACAAAGATCATGTTGCTCTCCATGTGGCCTTTGTAGCCATTGTCTGAGGTGTACTCAATGCATCTGCCTGAGCCCTCAAACGTACAAATTAATTTTGCCATAGTATAACCTCCTATTAATATCATATACCCACCTAATCAAAACATGCTGTTTTTGGTGCCGAAAAATATAAATCGTCTATCTGCCTATAGTTGAGAGCCCATTTATGATAATGCCCCGCACGGAAATAATAAATTGACTTTGGCAGGATCTCATTATCTGATCCCCACCATATAAGAGCTGAATATACTGCAGTGTAACATTCATGCGTTGGTGCTCCGTTGTCATGCGTGCTAAATTGATTTTGAGCATGCACTACATCATATACTCTGTTTGGATAGTCAGGACTTGCCACCCTGTTTAATATCACTGTAGCAACTGCCTCTTTACACTCCAGTGACTGATCACCTGCCTCACTCATTACTACCCGAGCCATTAAATCTATGTCATCCTTTGCCATATAGCTATATGACTCACTCCCTGTTATTACCATCTCTGCGGGTTCCTCTTTAACCGGTACAACCTCAGGAGTATTGATGCATAAATATGCTGCAAATAACAAACTAAACATCATATTTTCTCCTATACTCTGCCTCTATCATATCCAGATAAGTCCTCACAATTTGGTTAGCTCTCGCACTCCCCGGATCTATGTCCATCTCAGATAAAATAAAGTCTATCCAGTGGGTGTTACATTCTAACATCATGTCGATTATAATCGAAACGCTCCCCAACTCCTGACCTTTTGCATTGCTCATTAGCCACCTCCGACTGTTTCAAAACCTTTACTGCACGATATGCATAGTTATGAGCCTCTACACATGCTGCACCATAGTAAATGCAGTCTCTGCATCTGGTATCTATCTCATGCCTTATCATGCAAGTGCTCAATACATCAAGTGTCTTATCTTTGCTCCTGTCTGCCATTAGTTCCTCCTTTCAGTGTGTATATTACTATATAGTTAATATATAAGTAAATATACAAGTTAACTAAACATTAATTAACGTAATTGGAAAATTTTATGATAGTTAATTATTGTCTCATACATGGTATAGGACTCAAATAGCATGTTGCCGTTAATGCATTCCTGTCTCAGATCGAATGCAAAATCATAGTAAAACCGCTTTTGGTCGTTCTCAGTATCCAGGTTATACTCAGGTTTCTTTGCATTAAATGCTGAGTATGTGATGTAGTATTTTTCATCTTTTTGATAAATATAGTAGTGCTTATATTTATAAATATAACTGCACAACGGTCTATATCCCTTGATCTGAGGTCTGCCAACATTGGTAAAATCATTAAAAGCAAATTTATTCTTGAGTGCCATCTGTCCCCATGCAGTGCCACCCATTGCCTTATAAATAGTAGACTGCTCCTCTTGTGCCTCAAATTCCTCATTTGGTTTTAATATCCTGATGAAAATGCCCCGGTCTTTTATGTAGTTGGTCTCTATGTTGTATAGCTGCATGTCAGCTATCACATCCGTGATCTCTAATATATTATTAGTGGGATTTGAGATATTAACGGCATTGGCAAGACATATTAACTTTAGTGGCTCCCTGCCTCTGTGCTCTCGGTCTCTGCTGACAGTCTTATATAAGTCCATCAGCTGCTCTCCCTCTTTTCTATTTACTTTTTCCCATGGTGCCGGGATAAACTCATCAAAAATCAAGTAGTCATTTTCTGCCATGTCAAAACCTTTAAATTTACTGACAGAGTTTAAACTGATCAGCGTGCCTACCGGTGCCCCGCTGGGAGTCTCCTCTCCCTGCTCACCTGCAGTGCATTCCCAGAAACCACCCAAGCCCTCATGGATCTTGAATGCTTTTACATTAGAGCCTGTGTCCCTGTTGATGCTCTTAAAGGGTGAGAGATCCAGTCCGTATTGGTTCTTTTTAGTTCCAATAGTTCCGGATCCGGCACATAATAGGTCAATATCCTTATTAGTGCGCTTTATGAATATAAACGGCTTGTGCCTCTCATATGATCCCTTTAGTGCTCCATATGTTTTACCGGTATTTCTACCGCCTACAATGACATAGCACCAGCAGTCAGGATATTTAGTCAGATCATCAAAAACGTTATAATAATAGCTCATTGTCATACTCCAATATTTTACCAATATAATATCTCTTTGCGTTGTAGCGTTCTTTTCTATCTCCCCAGTCAAACTCAATCCATTTACCAAGCCAATAAATATATCTTATATGTTTTACTCCCTTCTTGATACAAGTAGCATAAGCAGGAGCCTCTTTGTCATATAAAGTAACCTCATATATTTTCATTACTCAAATTCCTCCGTTAATTCAGGTAAATATAACTCAATATCAGTTGGTATATCATATGGACTGTCCAGAGTATAATCACAGGGCTCAAGATCTATGCTGTCACCGGTCAAATTGCCGTTTTCATCTATGTAAGGCTCCTGCCCCGGTTCCAACATATAATATGTGTGCTGTTTTTTCCCGCTGGTTATACCATCAAACACCATGCCCGGTTTAAAGTTTCGTATCTCATTATTTAAAGATTTTGAACCGGATTTTGGCACTCCTGAGACTGTTATGTGTATCTCATGATCCTCTGATGATCTGCCACAGTATCTTTTAGCGCCTAATCCTATCCATTCCTCATAGCTGCCATCAAATGTAGCTACACCCAAACAAAACTCTTTACCGTTTATCTCAAATGGCGGGTAGCCTCTCTCTATCATCTTTGCCCTGATGTTGTCATTGTATGCCTTAAGTTTTTCCTTATTCCATTTAGTGGCATAAACTGAGTCAGTGTCTGAGTATAACCATATACCGCCATTCTCATAGTCAATGCAGGTAGTAGCAAGGTCAAACAGCCTAAACATGCTCTCTGATGTGCACCAAACACCCCATTGATAAGGCAGTATATTATTAAAGTTTTTCACAAAATCATTATATTTATGCTCAAGCTGATCTCCCTGGGTCTCATAATATGTGCCTGTCTCATAATCTTCCTTTATATCTATGCGTACCGGTTTTTGTACCGTGAGACCATAGCAGCTATTTAATTTTGCTTTTTGTATTGCGTACAAAATAGGATCTACTCCGCGCAATGCGCTCTTGTCCTTGAATAACTGGTAAACATAGTCAGTAAACCACCGAGGGAGATAGTCCTTAGCTGAATAATACAAGTCAGTTATGCGCAACTCACGGAATTTATACATACTCAAAAATAACTGCAGATCATACTCATTAAAGACTATTGATGCAAATTTAGCTTTTAAGATCCTGCCGTTATCCTCAATTTTTCCATCATAGTGCAATAGCTTTGAGGTCTGCAGCATTGGCATTGGATAAAATGGATCTTTAAGCTCTACATCAGTTACACTGAGCACAAACATATAAGCATAATCATCACATGTTCTGAGTATGTCCTCAGGGCTCATCTCAACATCAGCTTTTCTGAATTTATCCATAGGAAATTTATTGAGCAGAAAAGATGTAGGATATGAGCTCGTAAAGTCCTCACACTCTGCCCATGACTGGATCCATCCGGCTATATTCCTATTACAATGAGTAAAGCCACCATGGAAAAGTAGCTCCAACATCATCTGCACAGACCATGAGCCTACACACTTATTAAAAGTCTGTTTTGCTTTATTCTTGCGACCTATTGCCCTGGTCTCATCTCTGGGCACACCGGTAGCAGTAAATGGCATAGAGTATACATGCTTATTCAAATTAGTACATAAAGCATCTAAGCACTCTACACCGGCCAAAACATCATTTTGAATATATAAAAGCTCTTGTTTTGAAAATCTGCCGGTTTGGTTCCTGATCTTGTCATAGTCCCAGGAGCCTATAGCTTTTTGATGCTCAACATTGAGATCCTTTGCCCATTTTTCCAGCTTGCATTGAGATAATATTAGAGAGTCCCTAAGCTCTAATTTATTTTTAAATCTAATAGATATTGGATAATATGGCTTGGTGTTTAACTGTGATGCAGGAGTCCCAAACTCCGCAAATAAAAATTTTCTTAAGAAAACATAGTCATAACTCAAATTATGAAAATATATAATTGTATGATCACCCGGCATATACTTAAGTATATTATTGAGAGAATAAATAAACTCATCCGGACGGGATCCATATAAACAAACTACATTCCTATGATATGCGCGTATGGCAAGAGACCATGCACACACATGGTTAGCGCCTCTTGCGTTCTTTTTCTTTTTGCTGGTCTCTGTATCTGCCATGATAAAGCAGTCATTGTAGACCTGCTTGCCATGCTTTTTAGATCCTGCCCTTGTCACCTTGTTGATATACTTAAGTATAGTATAATCAAATTCTGCCCATTTGCAGAGCTTATACGGTATAGCTGCCAACTGATCGCATGCCCAGCGATAGTTTTTAGTATGTCCCATTCTACCTTACCTGCCTACTAATAGCCTATAAATGTCCTCAATGTCCTTGCGTTTTCTGAATATGTCGTGAATTGCTTTATCAACCAATTTATCATAACCGCCATCAGTTCCATCTACTTTTACATAGTTAAACTGATAACCGCCATTTTTACGCATTAAAGCGAGGTGATGCAGTTTTTCAGCGCTCATATCCGGATCTGCCTGGGCCATTGACTGCACAGTTTTAATAACTCTATTCATGACAACTGAGCCATAGTCTTCATAAAGTTTGGCACCGTATCTGTCAAGATATGTTGCCCAGTCCTCCCAGTTGATCGCAATGCCTTTACCTTTACCGGCTCCCTGACTTTTGTTAAATTGCGCTGCTTTTTTCTTATAACCTGCTGTGATGCCTGACTTTGTACTTGTTGGAGCCTGCAAAAATTCCTGCATATCATTTATTTTAGCTTTCAATGCATTTTTATCTGCAGGCGGTTTTGTATTAAATCGCGGTTTGCTTGCGTCACCGCCCCATTTTTGAGTTATATCATATGATGCCCTTGCATATGCCCAGCTCTTAGCGCCCTTATAATTTGCATCATATTTATCACTCTTTGGATCCGTAAGCTGCTCAAGCCTCACCATTCTCTGATCAGCCATTTTAGCTAATCTCCGGTAGTAGTGCTCGAGCGTTTCATCAAAACGCATGTTAATATTAGTCTCAGCCATGATAGTTACCTCCAGGACTTAATCATATCATTATTAACAATTAAATAAAATACTTGACAAATTGAATTTATATGACTTCTCAAATTTTGCTCAATGTTTCACGTTATGTTTCACGGCCATGATGATCGGAGCGATCGCTGGCCAGAGTTGACTGCTCGTTGACCGATGGGGAGATCCGGGAGCACTGACCAATATGATAAATAC
>Ga0265298_10006461_pt1 | contig 14467 bp, 19 predicted proteins | sample AusTroGonzalo_MG_3_FD_193486 | JGI IMG/M metagenome (GOLD analysis project Ga0265298, IMG submission 193486) | Bovine rumen microbial communities from tropical cattle in Woodstock, Queensland, Australia - Gonzalo_01 | ecosystem: Host-associated > Mammals > Digestive system > Stomach > Rumen ... | reverse complement strand
GATAAGCAGGAATATACTGTGGTGAAAGAAACTGTAGAGATTAATGGTCACTATAATGATCAATATGAATATATATACGATCATAAACCTGTAGCCATAATGACTAGAAATCTTGCTGTTGGCTGTAACGGTTCAGGTTCTACCTATGGCGATACCGCTACTGGCGCGGCTTTGAATTATGCCACCTCTAATCTAGATAAGAATTGGTCTACACCGACTTCTGCTCTCCAAAATGACATCGACCCACATATGGAATGTGATACCACATATGGTGCTTGGTACAACTATTATGCAGCGTCAGCCGAGAGTATGGTGGAAGAAGATTTTGCTGGCTACTTTACTAGATTAGTGACCGATTATGATATTTGTCCGAGAGGTTGGAATTTATTGGATAGTGACTCTGTGAGTGCGGTTAATATGCACAAAGAAAACTTTCTTACGCAAGCAGGCGGCTTATATTATTATAATGATGATGGTCATGAAACGTTTTATCCAGATCATAAGGTATGGTGGACCGACCATAAGGGCGGGGGGACGCATATGCAATATGTTAACATATATAGTAGATTTGCTAATGATATACAGGGGCTTGGAGAAATATGGTTTACCGGGCCAAACGATGCCTCGGGTATGCATGTACGCTGTGCAAGTGCGGATAAATAAAGGAGAAAAATGAAAGCTACAAGAGACATCATTATCGCCGCCCTCACCACCCTAGCTTTAGCAGCTATCGGCTCTGCTCCTACTTTTGCAGAAACCGCTAAATATCACACTGAAGTCGCCCCAGCTCTTAAGATTACTATTCCAAATACAGAAATTAATGTAGCAGTAGATCTATCATCAAGCCCATTTGATTCCCTCCTTTAAACAAGCACTGAGTTTGGTTCCTTCCGGTGATTTTTATGACTATAATGATGGTCCTGATTTTCTGGGCGTACGTGGTAATTTTTGGACATCTACTTGGTATGGGACTAGATATATATACTATGCAAATGTATGGAGATTCTTGGCCACATGCAACTATCACTGACGTTCGTGATCGCGGTATTTCCATTCGTTGTATTCTCGACAAATAAACTCTTGCATAACCCCTATGTTATGATATAATAGTATCAGGTAAGGTCATATGATTTTAAAACGAAAAAACAAAACACTCATTCTTACGCTTTTTAGCGTAGCATTACTATCAATTTTTGCATTCGTGGGAGATTCCACGCACGCTGAAAGTGCCAGATATACTACTGACGTTTCACCGGCGCTTAGATTAACGGTTCCTTCGGGAAATATTAATATTACCGTAGATCCATCGTCTAAACCGTTTGATTCTAAAGATTTTACCGTGACTGTAGATACAAATAACCTTACCGGATATAGTTTGTCGATGAATTCGGATTCTACCGATCTTGTTAAAACTAATGACAGTAGTAAAACCATGTCGACTTTGTCGGCGCTAGATGGCGGTTACACCCAAGATACCTTTGAAACAAATAAATGGGGTTATAAAATTGGCAATACGAATTATATCCCATTTGTTTCTGGTGTGAATATTGCAAGTAGCAATGCTCCAGTAAATAATGACAGCACTACGCTTAATTTTGCTGCAAAAGTAGATTATGCCCAGCCTGCTGGTGAGTATAAAACTACTTTGAATTTTACCGCAGTGGCCAATCCGGGTTATTTGACGATTCAGAATTTGGATGCGGCTTATTGTACTTCCGATCCAGCTATCGCGATTGACGCTCGTGATGGTGAAGAATATTGGATTCAGAGGCTTCCGGATGGGAACTGTTGGATGCTAGATAATCTTCGTTTAGATCCAGTAAGTACCCCATTGATGGTATTAAAAGACAATACTAATGCTTCGAATGAAACGCTTGCCTATCTTAAAAATGGTGGGGGCAGCGGTAGATATGCAAGAGAGGCTGTGATCTCTGAACAGGAGAACAATTTCGGTAGCGTTGTGTATGATAAGCCATATGTTGCAGTAAGCAAAAAAAATGAAGTATCCGAAGTGGCCTATGGTGTTGGTTCGGGTAAAAAAGGTGTATACTATAATTTCTGTGCTGCTTCGGCGGGATCGTATTGCTATACTTCCGATGACGGGGTCGGTAATGCTACTGAAGATATCTGCCCAGCTGGTTGGAGGCTTCCTACTGGTACTGGCGCTGAAGACTGGTGGAAGACCGTTGGAGAAATATATAATTATGATAAGGAAACTATGGCCAGAGACTTTAGCCTTAACATAGTTGCGGGAACCTACTCGTTCCCTAACAATAGCTATAACACCTCATCCTCGTTTCAACTCTGGTGGGCTTCGACTATTGCCCAGTCTAATAGTATGACACAGTTGGAATTTACTGATAGTGTTTACGACAATAATCATATTTTTGGCGTAAACACGGTCGGTGGGGTTCGTTACAATGGACAACTAACGCGTTGTGTTTTGAAAGATAGAGATAATGAAACGATTTTAGATTATGAATACATGCAAGATATTAAAAATCCAGGGGTTATAGAAAGAACCGAAATTGGGGCTGTAACTACTCTTAAAGACAGAACTGACGGCGAAGAATATGTAGTAGGGAAACTTGCTGATGGTAATCTTTGGATGTTGGATAATTATCGTTTAGATTTGAGCACGGCTTCGGTTGATTCATTGACGAAATATACTAACACATCGAATGCAGACTGGCTTAAAAACGGTCGTGAAGAATCGGAATGGTGGCCAACTCCTCTGTATCCACTAGTCGCAAAGACTGCCGATGGCGGATCTTGGGAAAATTCCTACAATGTTCCATATATAAATACCGCATATAAAGACACCGTGATCTCTGGTACTCCGGGTGCTGGTTCTGGTAAGATTGGTGTGTATTATAACTTCTGTGCAGCCACAGGTAATAGTTATTATTGTGATAGAAATAGTACTGGAAATACTACTTATAACATTTGTCCAAAGGGCTGGAGAATGCCTACTGGTGGCAATGATGGTGAGTACAAGAACCTATATGATGCATATAACAATGATTACAATGCTTTCAGAACAGCCTTAAGCGCGCCTCTCTCCGGGCGGTATACAGGGTATGACAGCGATGCTAATCGAGGTTCGATAGGGTATTTCTGGACTGGAACTCAGGACACTGATGTAGGCATGTCTGGTCTCCGTGTTACTAGTGCAATGATTGTCCCAACTTCAAACGAAGATCGTCCTTACGGCATTTCGATCCGTTGTCTCTATAACAAATAACCCTGTGGTATAATTAGACCATGCAGGAACTTGAAAAAAGGCTGTCAGATTTAGAAGCGGAGTTTTTGAGCGTTTATAAAAAGCTCCTGATTGATGAGAAATTAAAAGAAATCCAAGCGTTAGAAAAAGAGGTGGCGGAGCCGGAAATTTGGCGGGATGTAAAAGAGGCCACTGAAAAAAATCAGAAACTAGCGCAGCTTACCGACGAGACCAGACCGTTCTTGCTACTCAAGACTCAAATTAGTGATATTAAAGAGCTAATTAAGATTTCAGACGAAGAGTTAAAGCCCGAAATCGAGGGCCAAATTTCCGCCATGGAGCAAAATTTAGCGGAAAACAAAAAGGCGCTTAGATTCACTGGTCCATATGACGCGAAGAACGCCATTATTCGTATTACCTCTGGTGCGGGCGGGACTGAGGCGATGGATTGGGCGGGGATGCTCGAGCGGATGTATTTGAGATTCTTCGAGAAAAACAATTTTAAACCTGCGCTTTTAGATAGAACTGAAGGTGAAGAGGCTGGTATCAAAACCGCAGTTTACGAAGTAAATGGCACGAATGCCTATGGCACACTTAAATCCGAACATGGCGTGCATAGATTAGTGCGGCTTTCGCCATTTAATGCCAATAATCTTCGTCAAACTTCATTTGCATTAGTAGAAATTCTTCCAGTGATCGACACTGATACCGATATTCAAATTGATGAAAAAGACTTACGCGTGGATACTTATCATGCCGGTGGGCATGGTGGTCAGGGTGTAAATACCACTAATTCGGCCGTGCGCATTACGCATCTTCCTACCGGAATTGCTGTAGCGATCCAAAATGAGCGAAATTTCCATCAAAATAAGGAAAAAGCCATGGAAATTCTTCGTGGTAAGCTCGCACAAATGCAAATGGAACAAAATGCCGCTACGATCGGCGAACTTAGAGCTGGCGAGTCCGCAAGTTGGGGCCAACAGATTAGAAACTATGTTTTACAGCCTTATAGATTGGTAAAAGACACCCGCACTGGCCAGGAAACTGCTGACACGGATGGCGTTTTAGACGGCAAGATCAATGAATTTATTGACGCATACCTAGAAAATCTCTAAAAAACCTCTTTACAAAAGATAAAAACTGTGCTAAAATTGGCTGTAATAACTAGATATGGGGACAGGTCCTAGTTTACTAAACACTCTACTAGGAAACCGGCTCGTAAATCTAGTTTTAAGAGTGTTATAAAATTAAAGGAAAGGTAAAGATGCAAGTCATTATCGGCACCAAAATTGGTATGACCCAGATTATCGGCGACGATGGTATTGTTACTCCTGTAACTATCCTTCAAGCCGGTCCGTGCGCAGTGACTCAGATAAAAACCACCGAAACTGATGGTTATAATGCTGTGCAAGTGGGCTATGGTCAGGGTAAGAATCTGAGCAAGTCGGTGGCTGGCCACGTAAAAAAGGCCGGTGAAAATATCAGCCCTAAAGTCCTTAAGGAATTTAGAGTAAATGAAATCCCAGAGGGGATGAAGCTTGGCGACAATCTTACTGTCGAAAGCTTTAACCTTGGTGACAAGGTAGCCGTTACTGGTATCTCAAAGGGTAAAGGCTATGCTGGTACTGTGAAGCGTTGGAACTTCAACGAATCCAGAAATACCCATGGCTTTAAGGGGAACATCAGAAGAGTTGGTTCTATCGGCTCGATGTACCCACAAAAAGTATTTAAAGGCAAGAAAATGCCAGGTAGAATGGGTCACGAACAAGTGACCGTCAAGAATTTGGAAGTTGCATACATTGATGCAGCCAACAACTTGATCGGCCTTAAGGGCGCTGTGCCAGGTCCAAAGAAATCAATCGTAACTGTGGAGGGAAAGGAGTAATATGGCTACATTAGATAAAGACATCTTTGGTCTAAAAGTAGAAAACTTTGAACTCGTGAAACTCGCTTACGATGCATATCTTGCAAATTCGAGAAGTTCTCACGCTAAGACTTTGAAGCGTGGCGAAGTTCGCGGTGGTGGTAAAAAACCATGGAAGCAAAAAGGTACTGGTAGAGCACGTTTTGGTTCTACTCGTAACCCAATCTGGCGCCATGGTGGTGTAGCCTTTGGCCGCACCGGCGAAGAAAACTTCACTAAGAAGATTTCTAAGCAAGCAAAACGTCAGGCAGTCTGCCAAGCTCTTTCAATTAAGAACAAAGACAAAGCTGTAATCGTATTAGAAACCCCAGTAAAACTTACCGGTAAGACTAAAGATGCAGTAAAGGTACTTAAAGATCTTAAACTTGAGAAGAAAAATGTTCTTGCTGTAGCAGCAGAGAAAACTCCAGAAGTACTCCGCTCTACCAACAATATCGCAAATCTCAAATTAGTTAGAGCTAGTTACCTCAATGTATTTGATATTATGAATGCTGATGCTATCGTATTTTCCGAAGCAGGGCTTAAAGCTACCAACGAATGGTTGAAAGGAGATAAGTAATGGCTGACACTAAGAAAACCACTGCTAAAGTCGCTTTGAACCTCTTGGAGCCACGTGCTACCGAAAAGACCTATGCAGAATCATTTAAGAGAACCTATGTCTTCCCAGTAAAGAAGAGCATGGGCAAGCAAGAAATTGCCAAACTCGTTGAAAAAGAGTTCAACGTAACTGTTACCAGCGTACGTACTTTGATTCGCGATGGCAAGAAGACTAAATATTCCAAAGGTAAACATCAATATCCTGGAATCACTCACCGTCAAGATAAAAAGTTTGCTTACGTTACTTTGAAAGAGGGCGACTCTATCAAGGTCTTTGAAGAGCAAGACGGGAAGGAGAAGAAGTAATGAGTATTAAAGCATATCGCCCAATGACTCCGGCACAACGCCAGAAGACCACTGAGGATTATGATCAAATTACGACCAAAAAACCTCTCAAGTCTTTGACTAAGGCCAAAAAGCAACAAGCCGGTAAAAACAACCAAGGTCGCATCACCGTGCGTCACCGTGGTGGTGGTGTAAAGAGACACTATCGTATTATGACTTACAATCTGCCAAAGGATCTTACCTTTACTGTAGAAGAAATCGAATACGATCCAAACCGCTCGGCTCGCATCGCCCGCGTAAAAGACCAAAATGGTGTATATTATTATGTACTTGCAGATACCAAAATGACTAAAGGTTCTACCTTTAAAACCGGTAGCGAAGTGGAAATCGAAGATTCCAACCGTACTGCACTTGAAAATATCCCAGTAGGTACCTTTGTATATGCAATCGAACTTACTCCAGGTAAAGGTGCGCAAATCGTACGTGCTGCTGGTACTCAAGCTCAACTTATGGCAAAGGAAAATGGCTATGCCACTCTTAAAATGCCATCAGGTGAAGTTCGCAAAGTTCTAGTAAAATGCGAAGCTTCAATTGGTACAGTTTCTAACCTTCAACACCAAAACGTAAAGATTGGTGCTGCAGGTCGCAGACGTCGCAAGGGGATTCGCCCGACAGTGAGAGGTGTAGTGATGAACGCTACCGACCACCCACACGGTGGTGGTGACGGCGGTCGTCACGGTACTGGTAAAGCACCACGTACCCCATGGGGTCAATTGACACTTGGTTATCGCACCCGTCACAACAAGAAAACTAATAAAATGATCGTGCGCAGTCGCCACGAAGGAAAGAGGAAATAATGTCTAGGAGTATGAAGAAGGGTCCATTCGTGGACTACAAACTAGCCAAGAAAATCGCCGCACTTTCCAGCGAAGACCGCACCGTGATCAAAACCTGGGCTAGACAGTCTACAATCTCTCCAGAGATGGTAGGCCGGACTATCGCCGTACATAACGGCAAGGTTCACGTACCAGTATTTATCTCGGAAAATATGGTTGGTCATAAGCTTGGTGAATTTGCGCCGACCCGTAAATTTAAACGCCATGGTGGTAAGAAAGCAGCTGAAGCTGCAGCGGCGAAAGGAAAGGCATAAACTATGGCTGAAACACATTTCGCACATGCATATGAGAAAGGGATTGATATCCAACCACGCAAGACTAACATCGTGGCATCGCTCGTTCGTGATCGCTATGTATCGGACGCTATCGTGATTTTGGAAAACACCCCAAGAAAGGCTGCTACTGCTGTTCGTAAAGCTGTAGAATCAGCCAACGCTAATTTACTCAACAATTCTAAGGTATCGATTGATCCAAAATCAATCCGCATTGCTAGAATCGTTGTAACTAGCGGCACCCGGATGCGTCGCTACATGCCAGCATCTCGTGGTCGTGCCCTTCCATTTGAGAAGATTTCAAGCAATATATTCGTCGAGGTCGCAGGCGAAGAGAAAGTAAAGAAGCCGGAAGCTAAGAAGCCAGAGGCTAAAAAGGAGAATAAGTAATATGGGTCAGAAGGTTAATCCCATCTCTTACCGTCTCCAGGTCAGCAAAGACTGGTCATCCAAATGGTTTACCCGGAAGGCCGACTTCCGTCGCTGGCTCGTGGAAGACGACAAAATCCGCAAGACGATCGAGGAGAGATTTAAAACTCGTCCTACCATCGCGCGGGTAAATATTGAACGCTCCGCTAATCTTACTACTATCACCATCCTTACTGCAAAAGCAGGTGCTGTGATTGGTAAGCAAGGCGCAGGTATCAACGAACTCAAGAAAGTCTTGGAGAAAATCGTTGAAGGTCCAATTAGAATCAACGTAGAAGAAGTGAAGAAACCAGAACTTTCCGCTAAACTCGTAGCAGAAAACATTGGTTTCCAACTCGGCAAGCGTATGAATTTCCGCCGCGCCGTGAAGATGGCACTTTCTTCCACTATGAATGCTGGTGCTAAAGGCGTAAGAATTGAGGTTGCAGGCCGTCTTAACGGCGCTGAAATGAGCCGTCGTGAAAAATTTATCGAAGGTTCGGTGCCTCTACATACCCTTAGAGCTGACATTGATTTCCATTGTCATCATGCACCAACCATTGCAGGTATCGTGGGCGTAAAGGTCTGGATTTATAAGGGGGAGAAATAATCATGGCTATTTTACTACCAAGAAAAACTGCACACCGCAAGGTGAAAAAAGGCAAGAATGAAGGTATCGCTACTCGTTGTAACACTGTAGCATTTGGCGATTTTGGCCTTATGTCTCTAGACAACGAACGTGTAACTTCCCGCCAAATCGAGGCAGCTCGTCAGGCGATCAACCGTTACATTAAGCGTGGTGGTAAAATCTGGATTCGGATTTTCCCACATACACCTGTTACCAAGAAACCATTGGATGTAAAGATGGGTTCCGGTAAAGGTGAACCACAATTCTTCGTGGCAAAGGTTAAAGCCGGTACTGTGATGTTTGAAATTGCTGATGTCACCGAAGAGCAAGCTCGTGAAGCTTTAAGATTGGCTTCACACAAGTTGCCTGTGAAATGTAAAATAATTAAGAAAGAGGAGTTTTAAGATGGCACACACTTTAGTTGGAACCGTAACTTCTGATAAGCGCGATAAGACCATTACCGTCTCCATCATTTCTCGTGAAACTCATCCACTTTATCGTAAGCAATACACGAAAACTCGTAAGTACACCGCTCACGATGAAAAGAATGAGGCCAAGAAAGGCGACAGAGTAGAAATCGCATCTTGCCGCCCAATTTCAGCTACCAAGGCTTACACTTTGGTAAAGGTGATTGAGAAGGCACGTGGTACCGTTGAACTTAAAGAGAACGTTACTGCAATAAAAGAAGAAAAGAAAGTCGGAGCAGACGAAATTGCTCGCGAAAAGAAAGCTAAAGAAGCTGAGAAAGCCGCCGTTAAGGCCGCTAAAGAAGCTGAAAAAGCTGAAGAAAAGGGGGATAAGTAAATGATACAACAAGAAACTAGACTCAAAGTAGCCGACAACAGTGGCGCTAAGGAACTCGGTGTAATCCGCGTACTTGGCGGTACTCGCGCCCGCTATGCCCATGTAGGTGATATTGTGACCTGTTCTGTAAAGGAAGCTTCTCCTACTGGTAACGTCAAGAAGAAAGCTGTAGTAAAGGCTGTGATCGTTAGAACCGTAGCCCCAATCCGTCGTCCAGATGGTTCTACCATCCGTTTTGATGAAAATGCAGCTGTTCTTGTGAATGATGATAAAACCCCACGTGGTACTCGTGTATTCGGGCCAATCCCACGCGAACTTCGTGACCTTGGGTTTTCTAAGATTATTAGCCTTGCGCCGGAGGTACTATAATGAAAAGTCTTAAAGTAAATGACAAAGTTTTAGTAATTGCCGGTTCTCACAAAGGCACTGAAGCAAAAATCGTTAAGATTGACCGCGAAAACAAGAAAGCCTGCCTCGAAGGCATCGGTGTTGTAGAACGCCACATGAAGCGTACTCAATACAATCCAAAAGGCGGCAAGAAAATCATCCATCTTGGAATCGATCTTTCAAACTTGAAACTCGTGGAAGCTTCTAAGTTTGCTGCAGCTAAGAAAGCTGACAAGAAGACTGATAAAAAAGATGCTAAGAAAGCTAAGAAAGGAGCTAAGTAATGGCGGAAAAGAAAACGGCTGCTGTAAAAAATACAGCACAACCACGCCTCAAAGCTCTCTATAATTCAGAGCTCAAGGCAAAGCTCCAAAAGGAATTGGGGCTAGAAAACATCAACCAAGTTCCAGAACTTTCCAAAGTTGTGGTATCTTGTGGTGTTGGTAAAAAGCGTGAAGATAAGAAATTCACCGAGACCGTAGAACTTACACTTGCTAAGATCACCGGTCAGGCAGCAACTTCTAGACTCGCAAAGAAGTCTATTGCTACCTTTAAAATCAGAAAAGGTATGGGTGCTCCAGTTGGCTATCTCACCACTCTTAGAAACGACAAAATGTATGAATTCGTGGACCGCTTGATTAATATCGCACTTCCACACGTACGTGATTTCCATGGCGTATCTAAGACTGCATTTGATAAGCAAGGTAACTACAACCTTGGACTCAAAGAACAAACTGTATTCCCAGAGATTACTTTCGAAGATGCATCTGTTCTTCATGGTCTAGAAATTACATTTATTATTAAAAATGGTTCAAAGGAAGGAAGCTATAAATTGCTAGAATCTTTCGGAATGCCGTTTGAGAAAGGAGAGAAGTAATGGCTAAGAAATCTGCAGTACTTCGCGACGAAAAACGGCGCAAAATGAATGAGAAATACAAAGCAAAACGTGCAGAATTAAAGGCTGCTGGTGATCTTGAGGGTCTTCAAAAACTCCCTAGAAACGCTTCACCAACTCGTCTTAAAAACCGCGATATGTTGGATGGTCGTCCACGTGGTTATATGCGCCGCTTTGGTTTATCAAGAATTAACTTCCGGGAAAAAGCATCTAAGGGCGAAATTCCTGGTGTAACTAAGAGTAGCTGGTAGGAGAAAGGAGAAAATATGTCATTACAATCTACAGACCAAATTGCTGACTTCATTACCCGTATCCGTAATGCTGTTCAGGTAAACAAGACTGAAATTCTCGTTCCTACTTCTAAGCTCAAAGTTGCAGTAGCCGAGATTTTGGTTAAAAATGGATATCTTGCTTCTTATGATGTTGTTGAGGGTACTCCTCGTGGGATGCTACATGTAGTAATCAACGAGCCAGGTACCGTCGCAAGTCTTAGCGAGATTACTAAAGTTTCTAAACCAGGCCGTAGAGTTTACTCTGCCGCTGCCGATCTTCCAACCGTGAAGTCTGGCCGTGGTATGATTATCGTTTCTACATCTAAAGGTCTTATGACCGGTAAAGATGCTAAGAAAAACCACCTTGGTGGTGAGATTCTCGTCCGCGTTTGGTAATAAACTTAACAAAAATAGTCCTAGAAATAGGGCTATTTTTGTGCTATAGTTAAATTAATACAGAGTGTGCTTAAAATAAAATTAAAAGCGTGGGCAAAGACACGAGTATTTTCCATTTGTTTAATTTAAAGGAGGTAAAATGGGAAAACAATACTTAAAAAGATTTGCCTATGGCTTTTTAGCGCTAGTGCTAGGCTTTTCTGGCGCTTTTTTCTGGCCAGCCGCGGGCGTGTATGCGATTGATGATACGCCTACCTGCGATACTATCGAAAACGATATAATTTTCTATCAACCAGAGAACGATAGTAGCACTCTTACCTATACTAGAGGAGAATATAACACCTTATATTTCTATGGCTGTTATGCGGGCCAGTTGGAAATAACTATTAATGGGAATCCTTTGTCGAGTTATGATGATGGCTGGGAACTAGAAGGTGGCGATGATACGCGTGGTGATTTTGGGCTAACTTTGGGCCCTTCTTTGCTTCAAGAAGATGAATCATATCAAGTCCAAATTTCGATTGCAGAGCACCCAGATTCCGGAAAAGTATTCCATATTAATGTTGTTCACGATTTGAGAATACAAAAATATGCAAAGGTATTAAATACTGGCGAATCTGTAGTAATTGACGGCCCAGCAGGAGCCGAAGCTGATGATATTAAGATTTATAATCTTAATACCGCCGCTGAACCAGCTCAGCAGCATCAATGTAGTTTGGATCTTACTGGAACCTGTGAGATTATTACAAACAACGAGGTTATTGTTTCCGAAACTTCCACTGGAAAATATACAGTAACCGCAAACGAAGGTGGCCATTTCTGTATTGCTATCAAAAAAGATGAAGATGATTATGTCACTTTGGCGACGACTTTAAATTTAACCGTTACTAAGGCGGTAGATGATGGGGCTATGACCGTTCCAACTGCGATGAACGAGGAGGCTAGTGCTGGCCAAGAGTTTGCTAATGCTGATGAGAATAAAAACATGGTAGATACCAATCCGGAATCGACTGCCGAAGATAAACAAAGAGCTCAAAATGAGCTTGATGCCGCCCAAAGGATTGCTAATGCAGCGGCTACCAAGATAAGTAACGCTATGTATAATGGCGCTAATGGCGTTGATAATACTAAACTAGATGCAGCAATTAGAAATAAAAAAGATCTTACCACTAGAGTTGATGTACAAGAGTTGGACGAAGCTAATGTCCCAGATACTGTTAAAAATGCTTTACTGGATAAATTAGACAGCACCTTCTCTGATGATATAAAATATTTCGATATAAATGTCAAATTATATGGTGGCGACTCCGAAGAGGATTATCTTGGCAATCTAAGCGAATTAACGAAAAAGCAATATATTATGATTGATATGGGCGAGAACTTTGTTGGTCCAGCGGCTGGATTTAAGCGCGTATTTAAGATACTAGCCTATCATGAATACATAGATGAAAACGAAGAGCGTCATCGTGAGGTGATCGAGATCGATAATTTCGTTTATAATTCATTAACTCATAGCTTGGAGCTTTATTCAGACAAGTTTTCTACTTATATGGTAGCCTATAAAGATGTGCTAGCTGCTTCGGTAGATACTGGCACGTTTACTGGCGAAGGAGCTTCGGCTACTACTTCTATGTTTGTATCCGTATTGATGTCCACTATATTTATTGGCTTCATCTGTGTAACGAAATTTGCTAAGACGCACAAACAAAATCTGATCCACGCAGGAACACCTCTTATCATTTGGGCGTTTTTGTGGTATAATATGTTCCATGGACAGATACGAACCGCTAAAAATTGAACAAAAATGGCAAAAGATTTGGGAAGAGACTGAAGCTTTTAAAGCTGAAGAAGTTAAAGGCATGCCAAAAATGATGCTTGCCGAAATGTTCCCGTATCCATCTGGGGCTGGGCTTCATGTGGGGCATGTACGTAACTTCACTATCGTAGATGTGCTTACGCGGTTCTGTCAGCAGCAAAGGCTTAACGTACTCCGTCCATTTGGTTATGATACTTTTGGGCTTCCAGCCGAGAACTATGCTATTAAGACTGGTACTGCACCGCAAGATATTACTAAGACCAATATTGATAACTTTAGAACTCAGGCTAAGAAATTGGGCTATGCTATCGATTGGTCGCGCGAAATCAACACTTCCGATCCAGAATATTATAGATGGACTCAGTGGTGCTTCTTGCAACTTTACAAGAAAGGCTTAGCTTATCAAAAAGAGTCATATCAATGGTGGTGTCCGGTAGATCAAACCGTGCTTGCTAACGAACAAGTAGAAAACGGCAAATGTTGGCGCTGTGGTCACGAAGTTGAGAAAAAGAAGATGAAACAGTGGTTCTTTAAGATCACTGAGTATGCTGATGAACTTTTGGATGAAATTGATAACCTAGAATGGCCAGAAAAGATTAAAACTATGCAGAAAAACTGGATTGGTCGTTCGGTAGGTGCAGAGATTGATTTCAAGACTGATACTGGTAAGAATATTACCGTATTCACCACTCGTCCAGATACGATTATGGGTGCGACTTTCTTAGTACTTGCTCCAGAGTATGCTGGGCTTGATTACATTGTTTCCGATGACGCTAAAGATGCTGTGGCTGAATACAAAGCAAGCGCCCTTAAAAAATCCGAAATTGAACGCCAAGAGAATAAGGAAAAAACCGGTGTATTTACTGGTGCTTACGCCACTAATCCAGCTACTAAAGAGAAAATCCCAATTTGGGTAGCAGATTATGTATTAGCTGGTTATGGTACTGGTGCGATTATGGCAGTACCGGCAATGGACGAAAGAGACCACGAATTTGCTGAGAAATTTAAGCTTCCGATTGCCGAGACCGAGCTTGTGGATAGAGATTTATATGGTACACCTAAAGTAACTTATAGAATGCGTGACTGGCTAATTTCACGTCAGCGCTATTGGGGCTGTCCAATTCCAATCGCCTATGATAAAGAAGGCAATCCACATCCAATTCCAGAAGATCAGCTTCCAGTGATGATTCCAGAAGTAAAAGACTATCAACCAGATAATTCAGGCCGTTCAGCTCTCGCTAAGGCTAAAGATTGGCTTAAAGTTACAATTGATGGCGAAGAAATGACTCGTGAAACCGATACTTTGGATGGCTATGCCTGTTCTTCTTGGTATCTCTGGCGCTATGCTTCACCACATGATAAAAAACACGCTTGGGATCCAGAAGCAATTAAATATTGGGAACCGCTAGATTTCTATGTTGGTGGTGACCACGCCGTGGCGCATCTTCTTTACATCAGATTTTGGTGTAAATTCTTTGCCGACCAGGGATATTTACCATTTAGAGAACCAATCAAGAGACTCCTCTACAATGGTTATATCAATGCTCCAGACGGCAAAAAAATGAGCAAATCTAAAGGTAACGTAGTAGATCCTCTCGATGTGATTAACGATGGTTATGGTGCGGATACACTTAGAACTTACGAAATGTTTATCGGCCCATACG
>Ga0265298_10006460_pt1 | contig 14467 bp, 15 predicted proteins | sample AusTroGonzalo_MG_3_FD_193486 | JGI IMG/M metagenome (GOLD analysis project Ga0265298, IMG submission 193486) | Bovine rumen microbial communities from tropical cattle in Woodstock, Queensland, Australia - Gonzalo_01 | ecosystem: Host-associated > Mammals > Digestive system > Stomach > Rumen ... | reverse complement strand
ACGCACCTCCTCGCCATGAGGGGTGCCAGAAGGGTAAGATGGCGCCGAGAGAGAGATTCGAACTCCCGAGGGCGAGGCCCAGCGGTTTTCGAGACCGCCGCCATACCGGGCTTGGCTATCTCGGCTTAATGCACCCCAATAATTAGTGTATTAAATATCTTCGTCTATGGGCGTAATAATGACTGACATAACCGATCAGATCAAGGCGGCCAAAACGGCCACGGTCAGCATGTCCGTACTGTCCACGGGGGCAAAGGACAAGGCGCTTGCCGAAATGGCGAATGCGCTGGAATCCAACCGTGCGTTCATCATATCCGAGAACAAGAAGGATCTCGATGATGTGAGGGACATCATCCCCAAGCCAATGTACAAGCGCATGGTGGTGGACGATGCCAAGGTCGACGAGATGATAAAGGGCGTGAGAAGCGTCATGTCATTGGCGGATCCGGTCGGAGAGACGATGTCAGCTCTGGAGATGGATGACGGTCTCATCCTGTATCAGATAAGGTGTCCCGTCGGGATGCTGGGCGTGGTATTCGAGTCCCGTCCGGACGTTGTCCCGCAGATAATGTCGTTATGTCTCAAGTCGGGGAACTGCGTCGCCTTCAAGGGCGGCAGCGAGGCACACCGCACGATCAAGGCCCTATTCGATGTCCTAAGGAACGCGGCATCCGCCGCAGGCATACCGAAGGATGCATTCGTCCTACTGGAATCAAGGGAGGACTTCAAGGAGATCCTCGAGCTGGACGATTATATCGATCTGCTGATCCCGAGGGGCTCCAACCAGTTCGTCAGATACGTTCAGGAGAATACGAGAATCCCTGTGCTGGGTCATGCCGCAGGCATATGCCACGTCTACATAGATTCTGAATGCGACCGGGAGATGGCCCTGTAGGTCGCGATGGATTCCAAGATCCAGTATCCCGCTGTATGCAACGCAGTCGAGAACATCCTGGTAAACTCAGATATCGCCGAGGATTTCCTGCCCAAACTAATCGGGTCGATGAAGGACAACGGCGTGGAGGTCAGGGGGGACGACCGCGTGCTGAAGATCGTTCCGGATGTGAACAAGGCCTCCGAGGACGACTGGTATACGGAATACGATGACCTGATCATCGCCATCAAGGTGGTGGACTCCCTGGAGGGCGCCATAGATTTCATCAATTCGCACAGCTCGCATCATACGGATGCTATCATCACCAGCAACATGCAGAAGGCATCCGTGTTCGCCAAGATGGTGGATTCGGCGGATGTCTTCGTCAACGCATCCACACGTTTCGCCGACGGATACAGGTTCGGCAAGGGCGCGGAGGTCGGGATAAGCACCAACAAGATACATGCCCGCGGACCGATGGGAATGGAGGGCCTGATGATCTACAAGTATGTGCTCATCGGGAACGGCCAGGTAGTGAAGGATTACGTCGGCAGAGACGCCAAGCAGTTCACCCACAGGAAGGTGGACGGGCAATGCCCGCTGAGGTGATCCCATGGCAAGGAAAGATACATTGGGCAACGTCGGCCGCGTGGTGATCAAGATCGGTACCACATCCCTCATGCAGGGCAGGAAGACCATCTCGATAGATTTCATGGATTCGGTAGCCGAGCAGGTGAGGGCGCTGAAGGATGAAGGCAAAGAGGTCCTGATCGTGACCTCCGGAGCCATAGGCGTGGGCCTCAAGGCCATGAACGTCCAGGCGAATCCTAACGACATCCCCATCAGACAGGCCGCGGCATCGGTGGGCCAGAGCATCCTCATGCAGAGATGGGCCGACAGTTTCCAGAGGCAGGGCATGATCGTAGGTCAGATCCTGATGTCGCTCGATACCTACTCGGACAGGGACAGCGCGATAAACCTCAACAACACCATAGATTCCCTTCTGGACAACGGTGTGATCCCCATCTTCAACGAGAACGATGCCGTGTGCATCACGGAGATAAAGTTCGGGGACAACGATACGCTCTCGGCCATCGTGGCCAGCAGGACGGATGCGGATCTGTTGGTTATCCTGTCCGATGTGGAGGGCCTGTACGATTCGGACCCTACCAAGAATCCCGATGCCAAGCTGGTGCCCGAGGTCCGCAATATCGATCAGAGCGTCCGCTCCATGGCAGGGGACAGCAGCACCGGCCTGGGTACCGGAGGCATGAGGACCAAGCTCGACGCGGCCGCGATCTGCAAGGATGCGGGATGCAGCATGATCATCGCTTCTAGCAAAGTGCCAGATGCCATCTACAAAGCGGTCTCGGGAGAGGAGATCGGAACGATCTTCGTATCGGACAACGAGATCTCCAAGAAGCGCAGATGGATCAAATCGGCCCATGCATCCGGAAGATTGAACATCGATTCCGGAGCGGAGAGGGCGGTATTGGACCACAAGTCTCTCCTGCCGGTGGGCATCCGTTCGGTCGAGGGCACATTCGACAAAGGGGAGGTGGTCGACGTCGTGTGCGAGGGCCGCAGGATAGCCAAAGGTATCGCCAACTTCGGTTCGAAGGATATGTCGGCCATCGCCGGGAAGCACAGCGCCGATCTGGAGGCCGCTTTGGGCCGTAAGGACCACAAGGAAGCCGTCGTTTCGGAGAATCTCGTGATCCTCTGAGGTCCTCCTCTTTTTACCTCTATCTGTGCCAGATGTCTCGTTGAAGCCGTGCTTTCAATACGACATTTAAATACTTCTTATAGAATAGGCGCCGCAGACAAATCGTGTCGATTTGACACGATTATACCTTACGAGTGATTCGTATGAGTGCATTAAGTGATTTTAAAGAATGGATAAGTGAAGTCACTGGGCCGATAGACGATTGGATCAACAATGTACCTGACGTCTATCTGTGGTACGTGGCTTTCGTCTTCATCATAGTAGCTGGCGGATTCTTCCTCTGGAAATTCAGGGCATTGCAGATCGTTACCCTGCCAGAGCAGATCAGGCTGCTGAAGCCTACCAGCATTAAAGTGGATAAGAAGGAAGGCGAGAAGAGGGACATGGTGTCCTCGTTCCAGGCCTTCTGTGTCGGAATGGGCGCCCGTGTCGGTGTAGGAAACATCACCGGAGTAACATCCGCGCTCATCATGGGAGGAGCTGGTGCGGTGTTCTGGATGTGGATCTTTGCACTTCTGGGTGCATGTACATCCTTCGTGGAGTGTACGCTCGGTCAGATGTTCAAGGAGAAGATGTCCGATGGTAACTACCACGGAGGTCCAGCTTATTACATCAGCAAGGGAATGAAGAACCATAAATTCGCTCTTTTCATCGCTTTCTGGATCATAGTCACTTACGGAGTCGGATTCATAGCCAATCAGGCAGCCAACTCTGCGACCGCCTTCACAAGGATGGGTGCTCTGTCAAGTATCGACGGTATCACCGTCTTCCTCGCCATCATATTCGCTGGACTGACAGCCGTCCTCATCTTCGGAGGGATCAAGCGTATCGCCAAGACGTCTGAGGTCCTGGTGCCTATCATGGTCATAATCTGGCTCGTGATCGGAATCGTGGCCGTCATCATCAACGTGGACAAGCTCGGATGGGCCATCGGACAGATCTTCGGCAACGCATTCAATTTCCAGCAGATATTCGCAGGTTTCGCGGGAAGCTGTATCATGTGGGGACTCAAGAGAGGTGTGTTCTCCAACGAGGCCGGTATCGGTTCCGTTCCCAATGTCGCATCCCAGTCCCATGTATCGCACCCTGTACGCCAGGGACTCGTCCAGTCCATCGGTGTGCTGATCGATACGATAGTGGTCTGTTCTATCACCGCATTCATGGTTCTGACATGTCTCCCCGCCATCTCCAGTCACGGAGGATGGGACATCATATGGTCTGACGCGGGCCGTAAGACGGGATGGGCGATGGATGTCGTCCAGGATTCCATGTCCAGCGCCTTCGGCGGAGACTGGATCCTTTGGATCCTTGCGATCTTCATGTTCGTATTCGCGTTCAGCTCGCTGATCGCATACTACTCGATGTCCGAGGCCAACCTGAGGTTCATCAAGGATGATGACAGATATGTCCTCGCCCTCCGTATCCTGGTCGTCGCGATCGTGTTCATGGCGTGTGTCGTGCCTGTCGGACTCGTATGGGATCTGATGGATGTCTTCATGGCCATCATGGGAGTTCTGAACATCATCGCGCTGTTCTATCTCTACAAGTACGCTGTATCCGCTTTCAAGGATTACAAGAAGCAGAGGGCGGCCGGTGTCGAAGAACCCGTGTTCAATGTGAACAATTGGGACTCCGAAGGTCTGGACAAGAGCGGTATCACCTCTTGGGATCAAAAGTGAGACAAACGAGGGGGAAACCCCTCTTCTTTCCATCTTAGTTTTTTCCAGCAAATTGCTTTTAGCCAGACTGCGCTCATTCCATCGATAACATGGTGAATGCATGCCCGCCACAGTCAGATCCGCGCCCGAATGTAGCCGATTTCGTCTCTAACAGCGATTCCAAGGCCATCGCAGGTCTGGTGGTTGAAGGACTGGACGCCCTCCTTGAAGTGGTCATCGAGGAGATCAGAAGACAAGAACCGGATTCCAACATAGTTCTGGTGGACCGCGATCTGTTATCAGACAAGAACATAACCTTCGCAAGGGAGCTGGGCGATTATATCGAGCAGGAACTTTCCAAGGGGAAGAAGCTCAATCTGATCATCAACGGGGACATCCCGGTTATCGGATGGAACACCATGATCGAGAGGTTCAAGGGAAGGGACATCCAGGTATACTACGGGGCGCCTGCGTGCAGACAGGTGCCGTTGTGCAGTAAGATCGAGTTGTGATGAGAAGATGGTGGACCCGGCCGGATTTGAACCGGCGACCTCCGCAATGTCAATGCGACGTCATAACCCCTAGACCACGGGTCCGATGTTTGGACGATAGACTTGCAGTACATAAACTTTTTTAGTCGCTTCCAGATTGCTGAATGATGATTACTTTAGGCATCGAAGGCACCGCCCATACGCTAGGAGTAGGAATAGTGGATTCGGACCACAATGTCCTGGCGAACGAGCTTGATATGTTCAGGCCGAAGAGCGGTGGCCTCCATCCGAGAGAGGCCGCCAATCATCACGTGGATATGGTCCCGAAGATGATGCAGCAAGCCTTCGAAGTCTCGGGTCTGAGTCCTAAGGACATCGATGTTATCTCATTCTCGATGGGGCCCGGGTTGGGTCCCTGCCTCCGTGTAGCGGCCACTGCCGCGAGGGCCTTCGCGTGCAACATGGAGATACCCATCGTCGGTGTGAACCATTGTGTGGCACATGTGGAGATAGGCCGCGCATTGTGCGGTTGCGAGGATCCCGCCCTGCTCTACGCTTCCGGAGGGAACACCCAGGTGATCGCATTCGCCGAAGGGCGTTACAGGATATTCGGTGAGACACAGGATATCGGTATCGGCAACATGCTGGACAAGCTCGGGAGGGATCTCGGTATGGGATTCCCCGCGGGACCTATTTTTGAAAAGCTTGCCAAAGAAGGCAAGGAGTATCATGAGCTGCCTTATTCCGTCAAGGGGATGGACGTGGCATTCTCGGGACTCATGACTGCTGCGCTGGCACTTCAGAAGAAGGGCGTTCCTTTGGAGGACATAGCCCTGTCGGTACAGGAGACGGCCTACGCCATGCTGACGGAGGTCACAGAGAGGGCGATGGCCCACATAGGGAAGGACGAGGTACTTCTCGGGGGCGGAGTCGCCCAGAACATGCGTCTTCGCGAGATGGTGAAGGAGATGGCCGAGGAGCGCGGAGCGGAGATGTTCGTTCCGGACCGCAGGTTCTGTATGGACAACGGTGCTATGATCGCGTGGCTGGGATCCGAGATGTACGAATCGGGCGTCCGCATGAGGATAGAGGATACCGTAGTAAATCAGAGATTCAGGACCGATGAGGTCGAGGTCACTTGGCGTGATTGAGCTGCTGCTCGAGTATTTCGTCAAGGTTCTGTAAGAAGGATTCCACCATTTCGGACGGTATCGAACCGCCTGCCGCGATCTTGTGTCCGCCGCCTTCTCCGCCAACGGATGCACAGGCCTCTCTCATGGCGACAGCCAGATCTATGCCCTTGTCGAGCTGGATCCACATCCCCCTGGAGGAGATGTTCACGGGTTCCTTGGACTGATTCATGCCTATGGTTGGCTTGTTCGGATCGCCTATGCACTGCATTGCGATGCCGCACAGCATGCCTGTGAATCCGGAATCGGTGCTGTCGAACCATTGGAAGTGCTTCCTCTGATTCAATCCCTTCTTGTCCAGTTCCACGACGTTCACCACGACTTCCCTGTTGGATTCGTTCATCAGGTCAGCGCCCATCTGGATGGATTTGGGATCTCCCATTCCTGCCGATATGCCGACGCCTCCGAATCCGGAGCGGCCGCATGCGTTCAGGACCGATGACAGATATTCGGCATCCATCTTCATTCCCTTGAGGAAGTATCTCTTGCGGGCGATCTCGTTCAAGGAGCTCTCCAGCATTCCCTGTTCGGTCAGCTTGATCGCTATGAGGGACGATAATCTCCTCTCCTCTTCCTCGGTGAGGTCCATGAACGTCTTTCCCTGGGCGATACCAGCGTCATCCAGGAGCTTCTTCACTCCCTCCATGTCCCCGCTGACCCCGCGGATGTAGGGGTCGGTGACAAGGTACAGCTGTGTCATCAGATCTCCGGCTGGAATGAGCGATCCAGGCCTCTCTTCGATGAATCCTCTTTTCACCCCTTCTTCAAGGAGATATGTGTTCAATCCGGACAGTCCGTTGATGTGCTGCCTGTCGCCGGCGATACCGGCGAATGCGATCTGAACCAGATCCCAATTGCTCTCGTTCATGGTGACCGAGAAGAGCAGGGCCATAGTGGCACCGCAACCGGACGTCATCCCATCGATGCCGTACAGATGTGGATTGGCGTAGCAGACGCGCTCGGCATCCTTGATTATCGTGTGGTGATCCAGGACGACTATGTCATTCCTCATCGCGTCTAGCTGGTCGATGTAGGATGCTCCCAGATCGGTTATGATGATGCATTCCGCCTTGGTGGTGCGGATGATGTCCATGTTGTAGTCGTTCAGTGTGGTGAACAGCGTGACACGGAACTCCTTTCCTTCGCGGAGAAGGGTCTTGGCGATTATCGATGCGGCGGAGACCCCGTCAGCATCGTAGTGAGAATAGACTTGTATGAAATCATGTCCGCGGACGATGTCCGCGGCATGAGATAGAGTTGTAAGTAGTTTTGAGGGGACCTCAGTCTCCATATAACTCACTTAAGCATGAGTTCCGCATTGCTGAGAGAATACTTCCAGTCTGCGGGGAGGACTCCGTTCCTCTTGTAGTAGCGCTCCAGTCTCCTGATCTTAGCCTCAATCATCTGGAGACCCCTCCTGTTGGAGATGTCTCCCTTGTTGGACTTGAGGTGTACGTTCAGTGAGATTGCGCGCCTCATGAGGTTTGAAAGGTCCTCGGGAAGAGCGGGTGCAACTCCTTTCTCATCCATGATCTGGGTGATGGTCTTGCCGGTTGCGAGCTTGACATCAGGTACTCCATACTGGTCCCTGAGTGTGAGTCCGATCTGTGCAGAGATCATTCCGTCCCTTGCGAGTTTCACGATGAGGTCCTCGATTTCGGTGGCGTTGAGGGGTACCCATGCGGGATTCTCGGAAACCATTGGGTGTTTTGAACAGGATTTTCCCTTTCTTCTTGTGTGCATTCTAGCCATAGTGTGATCCTCCGAATCATTCTAGGCGGCGAGGCTACGCATGCGATTATAGAAGAAGTATATAAAGAAGACTTCAGAACCCAAGGTGTCTGCGGGTTCTATGGTCAGACCCATGAACTACCGATTTATAACGACACCGTATTTCCTGCAACATGGAGAGGGAATCGCGCATCGTCCGCACGAGCATCGTCGGAATAGTTGTCAACGCCATGCTGGCCGCCCTCAAGGCCGCGATTGGTATTCTGACGGGATCCATAGCAATCACCATGGATGCCGTGAACAATCTAAGCGATGCGCTGTCATCCATAATCACCATTATCGGCACCAAGCTGTCCATGAAGAAGCCGGACAAGGAGCATCCGTACGGTTACGGAAGGATAGAGTACCTGAGTGCGATGATCATCTCCGTAATTGTCCTCTATGCCGGTATAACGGCATTCATGGAATCGGTCGGAAAGATAATAGAGCCAGTCATACCGGATTATACGACTGTGGCCCTTGTGATCATCGCCATAGCGGTGGGGGTGAAGATAGCATTGGGACTGTACTTCAAGAAAGTCGGTAACGAGGTCAATTCCAAGTCATTGGTAGCATCCGGAGAGGATGCGCTGATGGATTCCATAGTGTCCGCGTCGACTCTTGTCGCCGCTCTGATTTTCATCTATCTCGATATCAGCCTAGAGGCGTGGATAGGAACGGTGATAGCTCTGCTCGTCATCCGCACCGGCGTCGAGCTGCTGAGGGATACGCTGTCCGACATCCTGGGCAGGAGGGTATCTTCAGAAGAGTCCCTGGCGATAAAGGAGACCGTGAACTCGGTAGAGGGAGTCCTGGGCTCGTACGATCTGGTCCTTCACAGCTACGGGCCGGAGAATATGATGGGTTCCATACACATCGAGGTCTCAGAGGACATGGATGCCAAGCAGATAGACATCCTTGAGCGTGTCATCGCCGAGCGCGTCTACCGCGAGCATAAGGTATTGCTCACCGGAATCGGGATCTACTCCACCACCGACAGGGACGAAGTCTCCAAAGAGATCAGCCAGACTGTAAGGGACATAGTAGGGCAGCACCCCTATGTTCTCCAGATGCATGGCCTTCTGGTGAACCGTTCCAACAAGACGCTGATGTTCGATATCATCATCTCCTTCGACTGCGAGGATATGGGATTGGAATGCGAAAGGATCAAGCAGGAGATCGCCGAGAAGTATCCTGACTACAACATCCTCATCACCCTGGATACCGATGTGAGCGACTGACCGCGGTCCGGAGCCATTATTATATCATTCCATTCCATCGTCGGGTCGGTTACGATGACTGACGAGATCTTCAGACACGACGGATATATCTTCGATTTCGAGGCCCACGTCGTCTCCGTGAAAGGTGACGACGTCATACTCGATTGTACGGCGTTCTACCCCGGAGGCGGAGGACAGGTCTGCGATACGGGAATGATCCGCAACTGCAGGGTGACCGAGGTCTCGTACAACAAGGAAGGGGACATAGTCCATAAAGTGCCAGGCAACGATCTCGAGGAGGGAGATCTGGTGTGGTGCGCCGTCGATTGGGACAGGCGCTACGACCTTATGCAGGGACATACCGGAGAGCATCTGCTGTTCGGATCGCTTCAGAGGCAGTGCGCCGATCTGAACATCGTGAAGATCTTCATCTCGCCCGAAACGAAGTACGTCATCGTCGATCAGGATCTGACCTGGGATCAGATCAGGGCCGCGGAGGAGTTCGCCAACAAGGCGATAGCCGACAATCTCTCGGTTACTCACAGCATCATGGACCGCGACGATCCTGAGCTGGAGAAGGTCAGGATCAAACTGGACAAGATCGGAGAGGATGAGGAGATCACCGTCGTGGCCATAGGCGACATAGACTACTCGGCGTGCAGCGGGGTCCATGTTCTGGAGACCTCCGAGCTGGGGATGCTTATAGTCGACCGCAAGGTGAAGGCCGGCAAGGACGGTTACGAGATCCATTTCAAGATAGGGGAGGCCGCCAAGAGGTCCGCCATCGAGCTTTCCAACATAGCGCTGGAGACCATCGATATCATCGGGTGCAAGAACGAGGATACGGCCAAGGCCGTCGGAAACATGAAGCAGGAGCTCGAGGTCAAGAACAGGCTCCTCAAAGAATCCACGAAGATGATTGTAAAAGGCATAGTGCCAGAAGTGGTGAACGGGGTCGAGATATACTCGGCCGTGGTGCCCGGAGCGGACAGGAACGTGATGAACGATACCATGGAATCGATCAGGTCCAAAGGAGGCGTGGGAGCTTTCGTATCTTCATCGGAAACATTGTCTGTCATGCTCGCTTCTGGAACCGACAAGGTGGACTGCAAAGCGATCCTGTCCAAGGTCCTGGCAGAGTTCGGCGGACGCGGAGGAGGCAAGCCAGACTTCGCCCAGGGCGGAGTCCAGGACGCTTCCAAGGCAGATGCCGTATTGGAATCCCTCAGGAAAGAGGTGGCTTCCTCCCTATAATTATAAAAAAGGGAATCTGTGTGGGGGATATCATGGGTGGAATGAAGATCAACCAGCGCCAGATGCAGAAGGCCATGAAACAGATGGGCATCAAGCAGACTGAGGTCGAGGGTGTCGTCGAGGTCGTAATCAGGACCAAGAAGAACGAGATAGTCCTCAAGGGGCCCGAAGTGGTCTGCGTGGAGATGGGTGGTCAGAAAAGCTACCAGGTCACAGGACCGGAGACCATCAGGGAGCTGGGTGTATCAGCAGAATCCGAACCTGAAGTTACCTTCGATGCCTCTGATGTGGAACTGGTGATGAGCCAGACAGGATGCGACAGGGAGAAGGCCGTTGCTGCGTTGACCGCTACGGACGGACAGCCTGCGGAAGCTATCCTCAAGATAATGACGGAGTGATAACATGTGTCTAGCTATTCCGGGAAAGATTGTAAAGATCGAAGGCGATATGGCCGATGTCGATTTCGGCGGAGTGACCAGGAAGGCCAACATGTCCATGGTAGATGCCGAGGTTGGCATGTGGGCCGTCATTCACGCAGGTTTCGCTATCCAGATCATGGACGAGGAGGACGCTCAGGAGACCATCAGGCTCTGGAACGAGGTCCTCGAGAGCGATAAGACCACATACTGCTGAAAGAGCCCGATATTCCAATCCAGGTAAGCTTATATACATGTCCGATATCCCCTGTATTGGCATGACGGCCATAGCGGCGGAGTCACACCCGGTCCCATTCCGAACCCGGCAGTAAAGCCCGCCCGCGTACCTGTCTGTACTGTATTGCGCAAGTGTACGGGAACTCAGGCACGCTGTCAGCCACTTTTCCATTCTACTTCGTTGGACGGGAGTCTTTTGTTTTTCGACGATAGCGACCATCCCCTTTATTATAAAAAGAGTAAATGACCACAAACGATGATACTGATCAAGCTTGGCGGAAGCGTCATCACGGACAAGTCCAAGTATAAGGCGTTCAACCAGGAGCAGACTTCCAGATTGTGCAGGGAGATCGCCGCTTCCGGCAAGGGAACGCTCATCGTCCACGGCGCCGGTTCCTACGGCCACATGCTTGCCAAGCAGTATTCCATTCAATACGGTCTGCAGGATTTCAGACAGATACCGGCAGTCGCCCAGGTCCAGCACGACGTGAGGGAACTGAGCCTCTTGGTCGTGGAGGAGCTCATCAAAGTGGGCATCCCGGCGGTATCGGTTCCTCCTGGATCATGTTTCGTCATGGACAAGGGCAGGCTGATCGTCGAGAACGACGAGACGATCAGGGGACTGATGCACATAGGCGTTATGCCCATCCTCTTCGGGGATGTGGTCGTGGACCGCACCAACAGTTTCGGCATCTGTTCCGGAGATCAGTGCATGTCATATCTGGCATCGATGTACAAACCCGACAGGATAGTCTTCGTATCCGACGTGGACGGTCTGTACTCAGCGGATCCCAAGGCGGATCCGGACGCCAAGTTCATCAAGGAAGTCAAAGGACATTCCGTCAAATACGATTCAGAATCGTCCGTCACCGATGTGACCGGAGGCATCCGCGGGAAGATCGATGAGATGCTGGCCATGTGCGAATACACCAACGAGTGCGTTCTGGTGAACGGAACGGTCCCGGGCAGGCTCGAGGCTCTGCTCAAAGGCGAGGAAGTCGTCTGTACAAGGGTAAAGAAGTGAGACAATGACGATCAAGGACAGGAAAGCGGATCACATCAGGATATGCAAGAGCGAGCGTGTCGCTCCCGGGTACTGTTACTGGGACGACATCAGATTCGTCCATAACGCGCTGCCGGAACTGAATGCCGACGATATCGACATGTCCTGCACTCTCTTCGGGAAGAAGCTGAGCGCACCGATAATCGTCACCGCCATCACCGGAGGTTTCGCTGGTGCCAAGAAGATCAACAAGAACATCGCCGAGGCGTGTTCCGAATTGGGATTGGGAATGGGTGTCGGAAGCGAGCGCGCAGGCGTCCTGGGATCATGCCCGGAGAGCTATAGCATCGTGAAGGATTACGACGTCCCGCTGATGATAGGCAACATCGGGGCCGTCCAGCTCATCGACCAGAAGAGCGGTAAGAGATACACCGACGAGATGGTGGATGAGGCGGTGGAGCTTGTGGATGCCGATGTCATGGCAGTCCATCTGAACCCTCTGCAGGAAATGGTGCAGCCCGAGGGAGACACCAATTTCGAGGGATGCTACGAGGCCATTCGCAGTCTCGCCAGCAAAGGACCGGTCATCGTGAAGGAGACCGGTGCGGGAATATCCAAGCAGGTCGCTGAGAGACTCAGAGGGATAGGGGTGCAGGGTCTGGACGTATCCGGTATGGGAGGCACGAGCTTCTCGGCCGTGGAGTTCTACCGCGCCTTCGAGAGCGATGACAAGGTCATGACCGCGGTCGGCGACACGTTCTTCGACTGGGGCATACCGGCACCCGTGTCCGTCATGCAATGCAAGGAATGCAACCTTCCGCTGATCGCATCGGGAGGAGTGTTGGACGGTATACACGTCGCCTCCTCTATAGCCCTGGGGGCCACGGCAGCAGGTGTTGCCAACATCATACTCAAGGAGGCTACCGAATCCGCGGATGCGGTGAAGGAGAAACTCAAGATAATCATACAGGAGCTGAGGACAGCGATGCTCCTGACAGGATCTAAGGATCTGAAACAGCTTTCCGAAGCCCGCTATGTCGTACTGGGCGAGACAAAAGAATGGATGGATCAGTTATGATTGATGCAAAAGAATACCTCAAGAAGATGTCCGCTGAGCTGGATGCTCCCATCAAGAGCTACATCGGAGATGAAGAGCCAAAGGTCCTGATGGACGCCTCCAAGCAGTATCCCTACGCCGGCGGTAAGAGGATGCGCCCGGCTATGGCAGTCGCATGCTGCAGAGCAGTCGGAGGGGACGCCTCCAAGGCAGTGCCCCTGGCGGTCGCTATCGAATACATACACAATTTCACATTGATCCACGACGACCTGATGGACGGGGACGAGAAGCGCAGAGGGATGACCACCATCCATGTGGGATACGGAATGTCCACCGCAGTTCTTGCAGGGGATGCACTCTTCGCCAAGGCCTTCCAGATCATCTCGAATCTGGATGTGCCAGCAGACAGGATGAGGGACGCTCTCCAATACGTCAGCAAGGCGGTATGGGACCTTGCACGCGGTCAGCAGATGGACATCAACAACGAGGGACAGATCGTTTCCGAAGAGGTATACCTCGAGACGATCAAGCTCAAGACCAGCGTCCTGTTCGCCGCAGCCGCGGCGGGAGGGGCCATCCTGGGCGGAGCGACTCCTGAGCAGGTGAAGGCCATCAACGAGTACGCGATCGATCTGGGATTGGGATTCCAGATGTTCGATGATTATCTGGGCGTCGCCGGCGATTCGTCCAAGACCGGCAAGTCCGTCGGTAACGACATCCGTAAGGGCAAATGCACATGCATGGTCACGCACACCATAGCCAATCTGAAGGACGAGAAACTCCTGAAGGAGTTCAAAGAGATCCTCGGGAACATGGATGCTACCGACGAGCAGTGTGCTTACGCCAAGAGCATCATGGAGAAAGCCGGATCCATCGAATACAATCTGGCACTTGCCAGGAAGAAGGTCGACGACGCCATCTCGAAGATACAGTTCCTGCCCGAGAGCGAGGACAAAGAATTCATGATCGCTCTCGCAAGATACGCTGTCGACAGGGACGTCTGATCAGATATCGGAGATGCCGGTCTCGGTTATGCGGTACAGCGCGGTCCTTCCCTCAGGAAGGCTCCTGTGCTTCATGATCACGGCCGCGCGTCTCCCTTCCGTCCTCTTATCCAGACGGATTATTGTTTTCGCATTGTGGTGGAGGGCGTGCCCGCCCAGGAATTCCACCCCGCCGGTCGTCAGGTTAGAATAAACCTGGGATGTCAGCATCACAGCTATCTCGTACTCCCTGGCCATGTTGAGCAGGGTCTCTGTCTGCCGGATGAAATCGTTCCTCGCGTAGCTGTCCTCGTAGTTGAGGCGGTAGAACATCGTTAGAGAATCTATGATGACCAGAGATATCGTGCCTGTGGCTGCGAGTTTCTCCACCTTGTCTATACGGTCGGACTGTTCGCTGAAGCTGTGGACCTCGAATACCAGAAGATTCTTTATGGCCTCCTAATGGCCGGTGAAAACCTGGCTCAGGCGCTCCGATGACAGGCCCTCCGAGTCTATGTAGGCCACCTTGTCCCCGTTTATGGCCACGTTGCGCGCCAGCTGTAGACATACATTGGTCTTGCCTGCGCC
>Ga0265298_10006459_pt1 | contig 14468 bp, 13 predicted proteins | sample AusTroGonzalo_MG_3_FD_193486 | JGI IMG/M metagenome (GOLD analysis project Ga0265298, IMG submission 193486) | Bovine rumen microbial communities from tropical cattle in Woodstock, Queensland, Australia - Gonzalo_01 | ecosystem: Host-associated > Mammals > Digestive system > Stomach > Rumen ... | reverse complement strand
GAATCAGCAGAGAAGAGAAATCGAACAGAGAAGCCAGCAGATGGAGACCGACAGGAGAAACTCGTATTCCGTTACCACGAATACGGAGCGCACCCTCAGCAAAAAGGAAACCGAGGATATTGAAGCACTGGTTAACCGGGGCGTCCGGTCCCAGATGAATGCGATATCCGATCAGGTACTTCAGAAACTGGAGAAGAAACTTAAGAACGAGAAGATCAGACGGGGCATCTGAGCCGTGCTTATTATGAGCATTATGTGTTTTATGATCAGAGGTGACAAAGAATGGAAATAGGAAAGGCGCTTCAAAATTTCACAGGAAGTATGACCGGGAAGAATACCAAGGCCATACTGTGCATCCGGAAGGTCGAGCAGAATATCGATCAGAATGATAACAATAATGTGGATGCGCTCGGGGGCGTGAAGGCTAAGGTGGCGCAGAATTACGATCAACTGAACCAACAACTTCTGGAAAAGGCGGAACAGTCCCTTAAGGGAAAGAAAGTCCAAACCTTTGATACCATCAGCGAAATGGCTCTGAATAAGAATTATATTGCTCTTGAAGTACAGTATAATCCGACCACGCTCCGTCTGGATACCCTGGCCGGAAAGCAGATGGACTTTAAAGGGAGTGCGGCCAATCAGGAACTGTCCCTTTATAATTCATCGGCAGAGACCACTCTTTCCATGGATCTCCTCTTCGATGACACGAATAACATGGATGCCTTTATGCTGGGGGATAATCCCCTTCTGGGATTCACCCCGTCGAATGCGGCAAATGTGGTGACTTCATCCATCAGGGGAGACGAATACAGCGTAATGCGCCAGATGCAGGGCTTACTTGCGCTTCTTACGATCCAGGAGGCACAGAAGGTTATCTTCTTTTGGGGGAATATGAGTTTTCACGGGATACTTACCGATGTGGATATGCAGTACACCATGTTTAACAAAAAAGGAAATCCCATCCGGGGGATGATCTCCCTTTCCATCCGGCAGGATGACAAGCGGCAGAGAAACCAGGCACGAGACAGGCTCTATACCTATGATGAAGATTACTGGAATAATGCGTTTGATGACACATTTACGGAGCCGGGAACAGGGATGGGAACACTGGATAAGATCAACCAGTTCACCAATAACAGTTTTCTGAATCTTAAACTTTAGGAGAAGAACTATGGGGATTACCGATACACTTGCAACGGTTGGAAATGCAGCCGTGGAGAATACCGGGAATATAGAAAAGGCCATCATTGAGATCCTGGATCTCAGGGACCGTGAAGCAGTCCTCCGGGATGCCGTAAGGATCTCCGAAGGCGGAGGCCTTGCCAATGTCGCGGGAAATCTGAATATCGGGCTTGTGGGGGACTATCTCAATAAAATGCAGAATGCCATGGACGTGAATAATGATGTGGCGGATGCGTATTTCCAGAAACTGGCATCCAAGAAGAAGATATTCACCGTTCAGTTCAATCCCTCAACGCTCAGGCTGTCCGGTCATTCAGGAGGACCGGCCTCCACAACGAATTTTTCGACGGAAAATGCAAAAGAAGTAAAGAGAAAACCCGTGGATGCTTCCATCAGTATGTCCGTGGAACTGCTTTTTGATTCCATGGATCCGAAGGATGCATTCATGAATGATAAGATCGATGTATCCCCTACCGGTTTCCTGACGGGTATGGCGGATATGGGTCTGACCATGGGGCAGAAAAAGAAAAAGACCGTGCAGCGGCAGGTGGAAGGCTTTATCGGCGCACTGAGAAATGAGAATACCCGTCTCATCACCTTTAACTGGGGTAAACTCTGTTATTCCGGAGTTCTCCGGAGAGTGGGCGCGGAATATACCATGTTCAATGTCACCGGAGAGCCGGTGAGGGCAAAGGTGGGTCTCACCATCATGTGCGCGGATGTTAAGGAGTGGCCGAACTCCGTGGCCGTATGGCAGGAACGCTATAAGAATTCCTACCTGGGCGGAAGCGAAAGCGGCGTAAAGGCCTCACAGAAGCTGGGAAGTCTGTTGAATTTCTGACAGATACCGGTTTTTCAATAATACGAATGGATATCGGAATCGGGTGTTATGGCAGAATTTGAATTCGCAAATTTAAAACAAACCTACGAAAACTTCCGCGAGCCTAAGGTTACGGTGTTTATCGACGGCCAGGAAATGAATGCCGAGCAGCTTCTTACCGTGCGGGATGTGGAAGTGGAACTGACCTCGGGGTATGAGGCTTCCATAGCCACGGTAACCCTGGGCGGAGTTTACAATGATGAAAGCCATAGTTTTGAGATCAAGAAAACCAAGAAGTTTCTCTATCTCGGATCGACCATCGTCATTTATATGGGCTATGCCACGGCACTTCGTGAGGTGTTCCGCGGATTTATCGCAAAGGTGCATTTCATCGTTCCCTCTTCGGACAGCGGGGAGATGCCCTCGGCGGAGCTTACCTGCATGGATGTGAAGGGACTTATGATGGCCAACCGGCATTCGAAGAAGCTGAAAGCCCTTTATTTCGGGGACGCGGTGAAGGAGATCCTGGAAGCCTATCCGATCTTTCAGGAGACCGATCAGAACGGCTCTCTCTTTATGGAAATGGTCATCAACTCCACGCCGGATAAGCCACCCGGAATGCAGGGTGGAAACGGAGGAGCCACAGACCGCCGGGTGGAGATGGTCGAGGAAAGTGATTATGATTTTATCGTAAAGGCGGCCAAGCGGTATAATTTCGACTTTTTTATCGTCGGTAAGACTCTTTACTTTATCGAGGCGAAGAAGAACCAGACACCGCTTATTTCCTTAAATCCCGGTTCGGGCCTTTCCACCATTGATGTGGGATATGACATGACCGGTCTCGTGAAAGAGGTTGTGGTCCGGAATATCGATATGGCCCAGGGCAAGTATATCGGCGATAAGAAGCAGAATAAGAACACGATCTCCCTGGGAAACAAGGCAAAGTCTTTTGTGAGCAATCAGTCTTTGGTCTATATCGATCCCACCACGGACAGCAAGGAAGAAGCCGGTTACCGGGCATCCTATCTGATGGAAACCGTGGGATACCGCCTGGGAAGTGTCACGGGAGAAATTCTCGGGATACCGGAGATCGTTCCGGGCAGATTCATCACCTTACAGGATTTCGGAACGCCGTTAAACAATGATTTTTATCTGACAAATGTAAAGCATTCCTATACCGACGGCCGCTACCGTACCACATTTGAGGGCTGCGCCAACAAGATCGGCAGCTGACAGCGCCTCGCGAAAACTACTGAAGAGTAAGAGGAAAGATAACCATGGCAATCTTTGACATCATAGAGGATGTATCCAAAAAAAGAATGGAAAAGACCGACACCGGTGATTCCCGGATCATGGGGATCATGCTGGGAAAGGTCGTAAAAAACTATGATGAGAACATGCCCGGCCGCGTCAGCGTGATCCTTCTTTCCCGGGAACAGGGAGAGGGAGACGGGGATGAGGCGGATAATACCCGGCTGCTCTGGGCAAGGGTGGTCATGCCGTCTTCCGGCGGTTCCTGGGGACATTATTTCATCCCCGAAGTGGGGGATCTGGTCCTGGTTGCTTTTGAGGAAGGAAATATCGAGAGAGCCTATGTGATCGGATGTATTCCGAAGACCAACGACAAGATCCTGACGGGCTCAAGGGATGAGAAGAATAAATATAAAAAGATCGTTACCAAGAACGGAAGCTCCATCATTTTCGAGGATATTACCGAGGATGAAGGACAGGGTGGCGGCGGTGACGAGGCAGGATCCAAGGATGTGATCACCATCCAGTCGGCAAATAAATCCCACCGGATCGTGCTGAACAACGATAAAAAGATGATCGAGCTTTCCGACAAGGAAGGGAAGAATCAGATCCGGATCAATACCGATCCGGAAAAAGGACTCATCGAAATGAAGTCGGAGAAAAAACTGACAGTAAAAGTGGGGGATAATATCACCCTTACGATGAACGGCGAAACCGGCGCAGTCACGCTGAAAGCCAAGAAGGTTTCCGTGGAAGCGGATGATTCCATCGGCTTCGAAAGTCAGAGCAGAGCAAAGTTCAAGGGATCAAATGTAACCCTTGAAGCGGGCGGAAGCATGAAGATGTCCAGCGGAGGACTGGTAGAAGTATCCGGAACTCCCATCAAACTGGGCTAATGAGTAGTAATAACGCAGGATTAATGGTATAATATTATTTTTCAAGTGTTTATTTTGCAGGAGTAATTATGGCAGATGATAAATTCCTGGGAACAGGGGCAAAATTTCCATTACAGGTGGATCCGGCTACCGGACGGATCATGACCGTGTCCGGTAACCGGACGGTCAAGGAAGCCATCTATCTCATCCTGATGACGCAGGTGACAGAGCGGCTGGTCAGACCGGATTTCGGAAGTGATATCATGAGCTATGCCTTCATGGATACCACCACCACCATGATGTCGATCCTCCGGCGGGATATCACACAGACGCTGCTTTCGCAGGAGCCGAGGATCTCCGATATCAGCGTGGAGACAGTTTACAGATCGGATATGGGTGCTGTGATCATTAGTATCAATTATCTGGTGGCGTCAACAAATCAGAGAGATAATCTGGTGTTCCCCTTCTATCTTGACCGCGGAGGAAATGATACGGATCAGGAAGAGGCGGAACCGCTGGAAAGAAGATACTATGAAGATTCGCAGATGATGGAGGATGATGAGGATTGGACATAGATCGCCGCAGTGTTAAAGATATTGAAAACAGAATAGAGACACTTGCCAGAAGTTATGTCCCGGAATGGCATTATGATCCCGAGCATGCGGATATCGGTGCGGCTATCGCAAAGATCTATGCCTATTCGATGAAGGAAAACATCGATCTGATGAACATCACCATGGATCATTATCATGTGGAGTTTGTGAACATGCTGGATATCTCCTTAAAGGCAGCGAAGCCTGCGGCCAGCATGGTACAGTTTTCACTGGTGGAGGATACGATCCCCGGTACGCAGATCCGGAAAGGAACCAGACTTGTGGCGTCTTCCGGAAGTACGGAAAGCGGACAGGTGATCTTTGAGACGGACAGGGATATCTATGTGACCAATTCACGGATCGTGGATGCCTTTATGACCGACCGGGAGGAGGGTTCCTTCGTACCCCTTCTGGGAGACTTTGCTCCGGTTTCTTTGCTGGAGGGAGAAGTCGACCTGGCAAGGGAGGATGAATACGGATCCGCCGAAGAGGAGGAAGAAACCTTTTCATCGGAAAGCAGGTATTCCGGGAATTCGGGAAAGCTGCGTCCCTTTGTACTGTTCTCGGAGACAGGGAATATCTCCAGGAGCGCGCTTGTCCTCTATCATGAGTCGCTTTTCGATATAGAGGATGAACCGATCTATATCCGTCTTGCGGGAAGCGGGGATATTATCGAGAAGATCAAGACCGGTGAGTATATTCTCCGGTATTATGCAAAATCCGGTTTCCGTGAGTTTGACAGCCTGGTGATCCATGAGGACGGGATCACGGTTGAGGTGACCAAGCATGAAAAATGCAGGCATATGCTGATCGGAGGAAGAAGCTATGCTGTAGTTACCATTGAGGCGGTGGAACAGATCAGCTCATCCGAGGAGCTTTCCTCCATCGGCCTTTCCTCCTCAGGAAAGGAAAGAAGTGCGGATTTTGTAACCGACGGCAACAGTGATCTTATGCCGGAAGCCTTTGCTCCCTTTACCGATACATTGTCCCTCTATAACGAGTGTTATATCGGACATGACCTTTATTTCTCCAAAGGCGGATCCCGTGTGACTCTGCGTTTCAATGTAGGGCACAGAGAAAGAAAGCTGTTTCTCACCCGTCAGGAGGAGGAAGCAGAGCTTAAGGTCATCAAGAGAAAGCCGAAGATGGTGCTTGCGGATATCCCTGCAGAGGCCTATGCCGATGAGATCTGCATGGAATACTACAACGGCCTTGGGTGGAAAAAACTCCCCACGGACGATGATGTTACCGGGCTTCTTTCCGGAGCAGGGACGGGAAATATCGAGATCAACTTCATCTGTCCCACGGATTGGGCGAAGATCCAGGCGGGTGCTTACTACGGAAGAGCAATAAGGCTCAGGCTTTTACAGTCGGATAACTGTTATCTCAGGCCGGGTATACATTATTACCCCGTGATCGAACATTTCCGGGCAGAGTTTACCTATGAGGGACACTTCGTGGATCCGGACAGGCTGTACCGGGTGACAGGTACCGAGAAGGAAGAGATCACGGAGGAAACGAAAAAGGGACGTCCTTTTACCGCCATGTCGGGCGGTGTCTATCAGGACGACGCCCTGTACCTTGGGTTTAACCACAAGTTTGAGAGCGGTCCCATCAGTATCTATTTTGAACTGGAAGACCAGCTCAACATGAATCCCATGAAATGCCGGTATGAGTACAGTACCCAGGGGACCTTCCGTCCGCTGAAGATCATAGATAATACCAGAGATTTCTCCCGTTCCGGAGTTGTGGTCTTTATGCCGCCGCCGGATATGCAGAGTATTGAACTGGAGGAAAAGAACAGGTTCTGGATCCGGATCCGCAGAGCAGATCTGCAGGATGAGAGGGAAAGCCGGCTGTTCCTCCCGAGGATCAGGAAGATCCTTACCAATGTGGTCTTTGTATCGAATACGGTAACGGAAAAAGAAACGGATTTTTATCTTGAGGATACGACCCCGTATCAGCAGTTTTCCCTCGGAAAGCAGAATATACTGGATGCGGAGGTCTGGGTAAATGAAAAACGGAGTATCCGGAAAGAAGAGATCGACCGGATGCTGATCGAACGACCGGAGGATATACGGATCGAAACCGATATGCTGGGCGGAATGTCCGCGGTCTATGTAAGATGGCAGGAAACTGCAGGGTTTGATACGACAGAGAACCCCAGATGTTACATGATCGACCGGCTGAACGGAAAGATCCTTTTCGCCGACGGAGTGAAGGCGAAAATGCCCAGGGTTACGGATGATGTAGCCTTTAAGGTCCGGGTCCGCACCAGTGACGGTGCAGCCGGAAATGTAGAGGTGGGCGCCATCAGTGAGACGGTGGGAACAGAGCTCTATATCGACCGCGTCCATAATCCGGTAAGGGCCTACGGAGGATCTGATCTGGAGACCATGCCCGAGGCTTTCCGGCGGGGAGCAAATCTTCTTTCCAGCCGGGGAAGACTGGTATCGGATAAGGATTACATTTTCACGATCCTCGGCTATTCCGACAGTATAGACAAGGCTGTCTGTGTAGCGGGAGAAACGGTGGACGGAAAGAAGCGTCCCCAGGATATCTCCTTTGTTCTTCTGATGAAGGACTATATGGAAGGCTCATTCTCCTTCCATCGGATCGCGGGACAGCTGAAGCAGTATCTGCTGGACCTTTCGCCCATGACCATTTCTCCGGAACATGTCTTTGTGGTGGAACCGATCTTTGTTACCATGTCGGTTTCCGTCTGGGGCACGGTCAGGGATGAGGATGCAAGCTTTGAAACCCAGAACATGATCATTTCAACCATGAAGGAATATCTGAATCCGGTTTCCGGCAGAGGACAGAACGGCTGGCCCATCGGCGTACTGCCGAAGAAGGCCCAGATCTTAATGAAGCTGGGAACTCTGAAAAACCGGGCAGTGATCAAAAAGACAGTAATCTCGGTGCATTATGTGGATAAGGACGGAGAGCACCTGATGGACATCGATGATGTAACGGCGAGTCCGTTTATGGTGGTCAGATCCGGAGAACATAAAGCCTATATCGATTATGAATGAGAGGATTAAGGATTGCTCAGACTGGAAGAAACAACCGGAAGAACATTTGAAGAAAGGATGGCGGACGCAGTATCTGCCATCCCTCTTATCACGGAGGAATGGACGAACCATAATCCTTCGGATCCGGGAATCACGATCCTGGAGAACCTGATCCTTTTTGAAACCCTTCAGGGAGCCAGGATATCCACGATCAGTGATGACGCAAAGAGAGCCCTCCTTAAGCTGGTGGGTTTCGAGGCAAAAAAAGGAAAATGCGCAAGACTGCTCCTTACGGCGGACAAACTTCCCGGCAAAACCCATATCCATAATTATCAGCGGTTTATGATCGGGGACATGGTCTTTGAGACAAGACGGGCTCAGGATATCGGAGACTGTCATCTTAAGGGAATCCGGTCCTTCCATGACGGAAAATTCTTAGACCACGGTCATCTTCTGGACAGGGAAGTGGTGCTTCCGGCCAGGGTGTTTGGGGATAAGCCTGCTGTGGGAGACGCAATCTACTTTATCAGTGATTCACTTCCGGAACCCGGAAGCGAGGCCTCCTTCTTCATCCGGATCAACTCTGCATTTACGCGAAATCCACTGAAGGACCGTTCGGAGAATATCTTTGCTTCCTTTAAGTGGGAATGCTACACCAGGGACGGATTTCAGGAGATCAAGGTAAAGGATTTTACAGGAGCGCTTCTGGAGAGCGGTGAGATCAAGCTGAAGTTTCCTCAGGATATCCGGTATGCGGAGTATTCGGTGGGAGACCTTTCCGGCTATTGTATCCGGGCAACCCTGGTTACGGCTAACTATGACATACGGCCGAGTATCATGAGTGTGGACGCCTTCCTCTTCGAGGTATGGCAGAAGGAGACAAAGGCGCTTTCGCTGACCTACCAGAGGACGGATAAGATCAAAGCCTGGAGTCCCATGAAGAATGAAGGCTATGTCCTTTGTTTCTGCCGGGAAAGTAAGGGTGAGTCCTACAGAAGATATGAGCTGGCTACATCTACCGGTCGTCGGGGCAGATACTGCCTCTTTGAGAGAGAAAAAGAAAAGGGAGAATTTTCCATCTCCTTTGATAAAAAGAGCTTCGGGTATGAACCCTCGAAGGTCAAGGATGCCGTAAGGCTGTTCATTTACAGTGAAGAAGTAATGCGGCAGTACCATGTGGGACAGGTGATCGGATATGATGATCAGGTGATCGATCTGCCGTTTTCCCACATCGTTCCGGATAACTTCCTTCTGATCGCCAAAAGGACTGATGAAGAAGGGGAAGACTATTTCGATTTTGTCCGTCCGGGAAAGAGGGATGATGAGGCGCTGACCTATCACCTTCTCGAGAATGACGGAAGGATCGTGATCGAGGATCCGGGCGACTTTATCGGTGCAGAGCTGTTTATCGGTTCACTTTCCATCACGGAAGGACCGAAGGGAAATGTACGGGCGGAGAATTATTTTACCGCACCGGAGATTTCGAAGAAGCCGATCTTCTATAATCCGGGACCGGGAACCGGCGGGGCTTTCCGGGAGACTCTGGAGGAGGTTCGGACCAGATTTCGTGAAGATGTCTATACACCCTATACGTGTATCACGGCTGAGGATTATGAAAAAGCCGCAGCGTCCGCTCCCGGACTCTGCATAAGGAAGATCCATGCGGTTATGGATGAACTGGATAACCTTGTCCATATCGCAGTGCTTCCCGGAACGGATGAAGAGTTCCCGAAGCTTTCCAAGCAGTATATGGATACCATCAGCAATACGCTTTCGGAGAAACGGCTGATCACCACACGGTTTCAGATCATGCCGCCGGTGTATGTAGGGGTATCCGTGAAGCTTACGGTCTATGTAAAGCGTCAGTTTTCCAACAGCGGGGAGCAGATCGAGGCAAGGGTGAAAAATATCATCAACTACATAGACAGTGACAAGAATTTCGGAGATCCGCTGACCTTTGAGGAAGTGTTTGCCGGAGTGGAAGCACTGGATTGCGTGGATTATGTGTATGATCTTTACCTGCAGCCGGAGAATCTGAAACATGCCCAGCAGCGGGAAGGAAATATATATCCGGCGGAAAACTGTCTCCTTTATCCGGGACAGATCATGCTGGAAACCATTATCACTTCAATAGCGGTAAAGTAATATGCCAAAATATACCATACGAAAAAATCGAATAAAATCCGGATGTATTACGGGGTTCACCTGTGATGATGAGGGAAGACTGCTCCTTGATCAGTCGGCGATGTCACATGCCATATTCCTTCGGGGGATTGACGGGTCAAAGCAGGATGCGGAGTGGGGACGTTTCTCCTTTTCTGCGGAGTGCGCGGAGGACAGAGTCTTTACCACCTATCTTTTTGCGGTGAACAGCCGGAATATAACCATCGGCGGAGTATCCGTGGATCTGGATGTCCTTTTTACCAAAGAGGATATATCGGTGGAAGAAAAAAAGATCATACTGGATAATCTGGGGGCAGTGCGGTATTCCGCACGGAGTGACATGCTTCTTTATGATCTTTCGGGCAGATATCTCTATATCGCCATCATGGCCGTGGGAGAAGGCAAGCTCACCATCGCAGATCTTACCGTGGATTCCACAGGGGATAACTTCATGGCCACCTATCCGGAGGTATACCGGGAGAGAAACAGCTTTTTCCATCGGTATCTCTCCATATTCTCCAGCATATATAATGATTTTGACAAAGAGATCGGTCAGCTTCCGAAACTTCTGGATCCCTGGCTCTGTCCCAAAGAGCTGCTGATCGTATATGGTTCCTGGCTGGGGATCGATCTGGAAGGCGGTTCGCTGGATGAGCATCAAATGCGCTGCTTTGTCAGTGAAGCCTATGATCTGAACCGGATGAAGGGAACGAAAAAAGTCATTGAACGGGTTCTGGAGATCATTCTCGGTGAAAAAGCCGTGGTGATCGAGCATAACCGTCTGAGGTCCTGGATCAAGGAGGACAAGATCGAACTGCCGGAGGGATTTCGTCCCCAGGGAGTATACGATGTCACGGTAATGGTTCCGGGGAAACTCACGGAGGAACTGAGACACAGGATCGTGTTTATGCTGAATCAGTTTAAACCGGTTCGTACAAGGATCAGTATCGTTCAGATGGATCAGACGCCCACGGCCGATTCCAGAACCTATCTGGATATCAATTCCCGGCTTCCTGAAGATAAAGCAGCTGAACTGGACGGCGGACTTGCACTTGACGGGGCTGTTACGCTTACATGACGGAATAATGATGAGGAATATAGACACAGCAGAAAGGAAATAGAAATGCATTACGAAGAGATTCTTTCGGGGGACCAGTTACAACTAGATATCGAGGGCAAGATCGATGCGCTGACCTGTGATGAATTTCAGAATCTGATACTGAAGTCCTTTACAAAATGCAATACCGTGATCGTTAATCTGGATAAGGTGACCTATATGTCCAGTGCCGGACTTAGGGGATTGGTACTGGGACAAAAGACCGCTCAGGGAAAAGGCGGAAAAATGATCATCATTAATGCATCGGATCAGTTGGCTGAGACCTTCAGGGTCACAGGATTTGACTCGATCCTGGAGATTCGGTGAAGTAATAGAAGGAGGCTACGGATAATATGTCCGGACGACAGAAGGTTTTTTTGATCGGTTCCTGCGTTTTTTTCGCTGCAACCATTTACAGTATGTTTTTCTTAAAACTGATATTTATTATTATCTGCTTTACGCTGCACAGTATTTTTCTTCTTTTATTCTGCTATGTCTGCTACTCAGATCAGATGGATAAGGAAATATCCTTAAAGACCTATCACCAGGAAGTCGGGATGGAAATTGCAGAGAAAGAAAAGGAACTGACGGAAGCCAAAGGACAGGTGAAAATGAAAGAAAGTCTTTTGGAGCAGGTCCGCTCACAGATAGAAGTACTGCGATCCCAGAATACATCCTTTAAGAATGAGGCAACCGATCTTCATTCCAGGATCCGGAAACTGGAGGAGGAAAAGAAAGAAAAGGAGAGGGAACTCCAGAATGAACGGGAAGAGCGGGATAGAAGGAAAGAAGAAAATCAGGATTACGGAGCCCTTCTTCCTCCCATTACGGAAGGCGGTGAAGGTCGGGAGACGGTGAATATCATCGCGGTGGCCAATCAGGCAAAGAATTCTCTTCTTAATGAAGCAAAGGCGGCTAATCTTCACATCACGGTTTCCTCAGCGGTAGATACCTTGCTGGTTACTGCGGATCAGGGAAGACTGATGACGCTTTTCCGGAATATTATCGATAATTCCATCAAATATATGAAAAGAGCCGGTTCTCTTGTGATCACCATTTCCACCATCGGGGATGATATCTTTATCGTGCTTAAGGATACAGGGGAAGGACTTCCGAATGAGGAGACGAAATATATCTTCGAACTGAATTATCAGGGGTCGAACCGAATCAGCGGAAACGGACTGGGACTGGCCCAGGCCAGAGCGATCGTTGAATACTACGGTGGAACCATTTACGCAAAGAGTACCGTTGGTAACGGAATGGGAATCTATATCCAGATTCCTGCCGGAGGAAAAGTATGAGCAGAAAAAAAATCAGGACAGTTATCATCCTAGTTTGCCTTTTCTATGTGGCCGTTGCTGCGATGTCACTGGTCATGCTGAAGGATGACGATTCTGTCTTTGCCGAACAGAAGGCGGAAAAATCAACCGATGCAAATTCCGGAAAACAAAATGTAACGGAAGTGGCGTCGGATGATGAAAATAAAACTGATCCGGATGATCCGAATGCCATCATTAGCCGTTGGTCAGAGGCAATTACCGAAGAAAAAACCGAGGAATTTACGGAACCCATAACCGAGGTGCCGACGGAAAAGATCACGGAAACCGAAACAGAGACCGAGACGGAAACGGAGACTGAAACCGAAACGGAAACCGAGACAGAGACGGAAACCGAGACCGAGACGGAAACGGAAACCGAGACAGAAACCGCTACGGAGAATCCCCTTCCGGATGAGGAATTCGGTCCGCAGGAGGACGGAAAGTATTATATCTTTGAGTCCATTAACAAGAATCAGTATCTTCTGATGAGGAAATCAGCCACGAAGAATTCCAAAGCCGTAGGACAGCTGAAGTCACATTCCAGGGGAGTTGTTCTCGAAATGGGGAAGGAATGGACCAAGATCTATGCGAAGGGTACTGTGGGTTACTGCATTACCGAGGCTCTGGAGTTTGAAGAAGTAACGAAGGAAGAGTACGAAGAAATGGTTCTTTCCTCCGGAGCTGAAGAGTAGGAAGATGACATCCCGAAAGGAGGAGCAAAATATGAACTTAGATCATGACCTCCTTCGGGAGATACAGAAACAGGAAAGAAAAAGAGAAAGAGAAAATCAGTATTATGCGGATGAGCCGGACTGGATGATCTACGAAGACCGGAAAAGCAGCGTACCGCTGAATGAGTTTAAGGGGATCTTTGATGCATCGGATCAGACCTCGATTAATAAAGCTCCATCCGTATTTGAGAAGGGAACAATCTTCAATACCGAAGAAAAAAAGAAGTAACACGGGGATGTTAAAGGGGAAGTTGCATAATGCAGAAGTACGACAGTAATTTACGGAATAAACCATTCAAAGATTACGATGAGTATATGCAGTATGTTTTTAACTGTGTAAATACCGCGCTGGATCAGTATATTGATGTGATGAAATCTACCTATGCCAATGAGCAGGGTGGGTATAAGAGTATCCTCTATCCGGATATCGAGATCGCGGGGGATACCTGTCGAAATCAGGTCGAGCGGTTTTATTCGGATGGTGATTCCGCCGGTGAGAGCACTGCTCCGAAAACGGAGGATGAAGAAGCCGAGGAAGAGAACGAAGCAGAAGGCGTTGTGGACGAAGAACTGATGGCTCTTCTCGGTGCATTTTCCGTAGAGAGGGATAGCGCAAAGCCGAAAAAAAAGGAAAAAAAGAGGAAGAGCGTAAGCTTTCTTTAAGAGAAAAACTGGATTATATCGAAGAGAGAGCGGCTGCAACGGTAAAAAAGGGCATACCGCTTCCTTTTTATGCGCTGACACAGAAGCTTCAGTTTGAACCCTTTACCGTATTCTGTTTTGCCTGCGGGATTCTTTCTTCCACACAGACGGATTATGCAGGCGTCTTCCAGATCATCAATGAAAATGCGGGGCTTTCCGCACCGACCATTGAGTCTGCCGCAAAGGTTTTCTACGGAAACACCTATTCCATCACCGGGGCATACGGAGATATGTCCACCTGTCTTGAGCAGCTGCTTCCCGTCCTTTCCCTGGACGTGATGAAGAGCATGCCTTTCTCTACTGTAGTTTCTCCGGATAAACGTATCATTGACTGTCTGTTCGGACGGAATCCGGAAAAACTGGATGAAGATTATTCCCGATTTATCTATATGCTTACCGATGATAAGGAACTGGATCCGATCCTGGCCAATCAGGGCGTCCTGGACCAGATGAAGATCTCTTACGGCGAAGGAGTAAAGATCTTTTATTATTACGGAGACGAAGGAAGCGGAAGACGCTTTTTCGTTAAGCAGTTCTGCAGGGAAAACGGACTGAAGGCCGTGGCGATCAACTGTAAAAAGTTGTTCGGTTATGACTATTCCTATGTGGATAAAGCCCTGTGGGCAGTTACCCGTGAATGCATTCTTACCAATGCATGCTGCTGCCTGACGGAACTGACCTTCCGGGAAGAAGAAAAGGAACGGTTCTTCGGATATATGGAT